>JGI26049J44785_1001373_pt1 | contig 12075 bp, 10 predicted proteins | sample HigsolmetaGSP11D_FD_44785 | JGI IMG/M metagenome (IMG submission 44785)
AATGAGATACGAAGAATTTACAATCGAAGGTCGCAATGCTGTTATTGAAGCATTCCGTGCCGGAAAGACGATTGATCGGCTATTTGTTCTGGATGGAAGTCAGGATGGGCCAATAAAAACCATTTTAAGGGAAGCGAAAAAGACCGATACGATTGTTACTTTTGTAAAAAAAGAACGGTTGGATCAGATTTCTCCTACCGGAAAGCATCAGGGAGTTATCGCTTATTGCGCAGCCTATGAATATGCGGATGTAGAGGATATATTGCAAGCTGCCAGAGAAAAGAATGAGGACCCGTTTATCATTCTATTAGATAATATTGAGGATCCCCATAATCTCGGAGCGATGATTCGTACCGCTCATCAGGCCGGTGCGCATGGAATCATTATACCAAAGCGCCGTGCAGTAGGACTTACCGCTACAGTGGCGAAGACCTCAGCCGGAGCAATCAATTACCTTCCCGTGGCTAAGGTAACGAATTTATCGAATACCATTGAGGAGTTAAAGAAGGAAGGGTTATGGTTTGTCTGCGCTGATATGGACGGTGAATTAATGTATCGTATGAATTTGAAAGGACCTATCGGATTGGTTATTGGCAGCGAGGGAGAAGGCGTTAGCCGATTGGTTAAGGAAAAATGTGATTTCGTTGCGAAGATACCGATGTTCGGTCAGGTGGATTCCCTCAATGCTTCCGTTGCCATGGGAATACTATCTTATGAAATTGTAAGACAAAGGTTAAGTTAAGCTTTTTGTTAAGTTACTTAAGGCAAGCTTTCTATCTCAAGTCACCGTCGGGTGACTTGGGGATAAGCNTGTAGAATAGGAAGTGAAATATGTCAATGAGAACAGAATTTGATNCCTTATCTGATGAGGAGATTGTTGCATTAATTCGTGAAGGAAATCAATATGCCATGGACTATCTTCTGGAAAAGTATAAATATTTGGTTAGAAATAAGGCAAAGGCTTTGTTTTTAATCGGTGGTGATCGGGATGATCTTATCCAGGAAGGAATGATTGGTTTATATAAAGCGATCCGTGACTTTCAGAAGGATAAGGATAGTTCCTTTTTCAATTTTGCTGATTTATGTATTTCCAGGCAAATTTATAGTGCGATTAAGGCCTCCAATCGAAAGAAGAATATTCCTCTTAATACCTACATTTCCCTATATGCACCAGCTTATGGAGAAAATAGTGATTCAGAGGAAAAAGAAACATTGGTTGACATAATTCACCAGAAAAATCTATCAAATCCTGAGGAATTAGTTATTGACAAAGAGAATACGAGTATGATAGAATATGAACTTGTAAGGCGCCTGAGTAACCTAGAAAAACAAGTTTTAGACTTATATATGCAGGATTTAAAATATATTCAAATTGCAGAGGTTCTCGGTAAAGAACCGAAGACAATTGATAATGCATTGACTAGGATTAAGACTAAATTGAATCAGGTACTCAAAGATATGTAATGCTGTTGTAGCTCAGACGGTAGAGCACCTCATTGGTAATGAGGAGGTCAGCGGTTCAAGTCCGCCCAACAGCTTTTTGCTTAATCTTCGAGGTGTGGCTCAGTTTGGCTAGAGCGCTACGTTAGGGACGTAGAGGCCGCAAGTTCGAATCTTGTCACCTCGACTTTATTAAGAAACTCCTTGTTAGTGAAACAAAAGGAATGCAAAAGAGAACAACTTGGATCAATAAATGAAAATCACAAAAGCACAAAAGTGTTGAGTTGGTAATGCATATGCATAACCACTCATTTTTTTTGCCCTAAATTCTGTTATGGAAAACCAGATACAGTGGTTAAGGCAATTATGGAATTGATTTCTAGAACTGTTAGTGATATGCTAGAAATACCGGATTATTGCGTGAATCAGAGGCTTAAGCAATTTTTGAATAGGAATATTTATAATAATTGTTAGTATTTCTGATTATGATATGTAAGGACATATATTATCGTGTGGGAAAAGTAGGATAATTATGAAAGAATAATGATTTAAAGGAGATGCAATTGGTATGCGAATGTATGATTTGATAACAAAGAAAAAGCATGGTGGAGAACTGACTAGGGAAGAAATACATGAAATGATTCACGGATATGTGAATGGAGAGATACCGGATTACCAGATGTCTGCAATGTTGATGGCGATCTGTTTTCAAGGTATGACAGAGAAGGAGACAGCGGATTTAACATTGGAAATGGCACATTCCGGAGATATGGTGGATCTCTCTGCAATCAAAGGGATAAAAGTAGATAAGCATAGTACGGGCGGCGTTGGAGATAAAACAACATTGGTAATCGGTCCAATCGTTGCTGCTTGCGGCGCCAAGGTTGCAAAGATGTCCGGCAGAGGATTGGGACATACCGGCGGAACCATTGACAAGTTGGAAGCTATTCCCGGTTTTCAGGTGGCTTTGGATCAGGATAAATTTATTGATGTGGTTAATAAAGTTGGGGTTAGTGTTGTTGGGCAGTCCGGTAACCTGGCTCCTGCAGATAAGAAACTGTATGCGCTCAGAGATGTTACTGCAACTGTTGATAGTATTCCTTTGATTTCCTCATCCATCATGAGTAAGAAACTTGCAGCAGGCAGTGATTGTATTCTTTTGGATGTTAAAACCGGCAGTGGTGCATTTATGAGAACCGTGGACGATGCGGTTGAACTTGCGCAACGTATGGTTGCAATTGGTGAGCATGCAGGAAGAAAAACGATGGCGGTAATTACGGATATGGATATTCCGCTTGGTTATGCAGTCGGGAATTCCCTTGAGGTTATTGAAGCGGTTGAAACCTTACAAGGTCATGGTCCGGACGATTTCACGCAGGTTTGCAAAATTCTGGCTACGAATATGCTGTATCTGGCAGGTAAAGGAGCAATCGAAGAGTGCAAGAAGCTGGTTGATGAAGCTATCAGCAGTGGTGCGGCCTTGAAAAAACTGGTAGAGATGGTAGAGGCGCAGGGAGGCGATTCTTCTGTGATTCTGGACACCAATAAATTTAAGAAGGCTCCTTATCAATATGAAGTTAAGGCGACTCAGGACGGCTACATCAGCCATATGGATACGGAGCAATGTGGAATTGCCTCGGTAGTATTGGGCGCAGGAAGAGAAACCAAGGACAGCATCATTGATTACTCTGCAGGTATTCTATTGCATAAAAAGACCGGTGCGTATGTGAAACGGGGAGATGTTCTTGCAACTCTATATGCTTCCAAGGAAGAATTGTTCCCGAAGGCAGAGGAAATATTAACGGAGGCATATACCTTCTCTAAGGAACCAATTACAAGCAGACCACTTGTATTAGCGAAGGTAAGTTCCCAAGGCGTGGAACGTTACTAAGGCTAGTACCACGAAATCATTAAGCCTGATTTATAGTATCAAATTTGCAAGAAAATACAATAAATTAATGTGATAAAGTAAAAAAGTGAAAATATCAAAAAAAGGATTGACAAGGAAAAACTGCTATAGTATACTAACTCCAATATTTCATATCGAGTATATGGGAATTGGAAGGAGGAGCTTCATGAGAACAACATTTGCAGTCATGTGTAATACTATGATGTGCAGCATGTATATGTGTTGCATGTTAAGAGACATATGCGCTAAGACGGCGAATGTGGTGTTATCATGATGCGAAGAAATCAATCCATTTCTTTGGGATAGGATATTCTATCGTTTTATCCGATTCATATCCATGATGTACTAACAGGAAGCTGTCTGTAGGCTTCCTGTTTTTTTATTCATGACAAGTGAATTGGCTTGCCAATTTATCCTGTTCATAACAGGGAAGCTTGCGAGTCAATAAATCTTACTATTGCTATTTCGGACATTTTATAATAATGTAGATATTGTTTGAAACGGAGATACCTTATGGATTTCCGCTTTGATACGGTACCAAGTAAAATTTATCGGAGGTGAAGAGATTGCTGAATAAGAAACCCATAATAGAATTAATCGGGCTCGGGAAAGAATTTAAAAGTAAGGATAATACCGTAAGAGCCTTGGAGAATATAAATCTTACTATTTATGAGGGGGAAATTTTTGGCATTATTGGTCTTAGTGGAGCAGGAAAAAGTACACTCGTACGATGTATGAATTTTCTGGAGAGACCAACGGAAGGTACGGTGCTCTTTGACGGAGCAGACTTAGGAGCATTAAATAACAAAGAATTATTAAAGGCAAGACAATCCATGGGAATGATTTTTCAACAGTTTAACCTGTTGATGCAAAGAACAGCCTTGGATAATATCTGCTTCCCGTTGGAGATTGCAGGAGTTGCAAAGAAGGAAGCCAGAAAACGAGCTTTGGAACTTTTGGAAATCGTAGGTTTAAAGGATAAAGCCGGCGCTTATCCATCACAGCTATCCGGTGGGCAAAAGCAGAGAATTGCTATTGCCAGAGCTTTGGCTACCAATCCCAAGGTGCTGCTTTGTGATGAAGCAACCAGTGCACTTGATCCTACAACAACGCATTCCATATTAAGCCTGCTTAAGGAGATCAATCAAAATCTTGGTATTACCGTAATTATTATTACGCATGAAATGAAAGTAATTGAAGAAATATGTAACCGTGTTGCTATCATTGACCAAAGCCATATCGCTGAACTGGGTGAGATGGAGGAAGTCTTTGCCAGACCGAAGTCAAAGATTGCAAAACAGCTGATTTTTTCTAAAGATACACATATTGATTTATTTGAAGGGGAACATAAATGCCGTATTATCTTTGATGGTAAGTCTTCCTTCGAACCGGTGATTGCTAATATGGTGCTGGAATGTAAAACACCGGTCAATATCTTATTTGCAGATACGAAGGATATCGATGGAAAGGCATATGGTCAGATGGTAATTCAATTGCCGGATGATGAAATTAGCAGAAAGCGAATCTATGCTTATCTGAATTCCATTAAGATAACCTATGAGGAGGTAAAGGATGATGTGGAATGAAACAGTGATTGAAATGATAGGTGTGGGTATCTTAGAAACCCTCTATATGACATTTATGTCATCCTTTGTAGCCTATCTGTTAGGTCTTCCTTTAGGCGTTATCCTGGTTATAACGGATAAGGAAGGAATTGCTCCAAATGCCTTGGTAAATAAGGTACTGGGAGTGATAGTTAATCTGGTACGCTCTATTCCGTTTGTAATCCTATTGATTTCGGTTATGCCATTTACAAGGTGGATTGTAGGGACAACAATCGGTGCTAAAGCCGTTATACCGGCATTGATTTTTGCAGCTGCACCTTATGTTGCCAGATTAGTAGAATCCTCATTAAAAGAAGTGGATCATGGCGTGATAGAGGCAGCCCAGTCCATGGGCGCAACAACATTCCAGATCATTCGAAAAGTATTACTGCCGGAAGCAAAACCTTCCCTAATTATCGGTGGTGCAATAGCAGTAACTACCATCCTGGGCTACTCCGCAATGGCCGGTTTTGTAGGCGGCGGTGGCCTTGGAGATATTGCCATTCGCTATGGTTACTATCGCAGGGAAACTGATATTGCATTTGTAACATTGATTCTTATGGTAATTATCGTTCAGATTATTCAAGAAATCGGTACAAGATGGATGAAGCGTACCGACAAAAGACTACATTAAGGTAATTGTGAAATCTATAAAGATCAATCTTTATATTTCTCAATCATATAGACAAAAAATAAGGAGGCAAAAATATGAAGAAAATTGTATTACTGTTAACGTTACTAACTTTATCTGCTGCAGTTTTTGCAGGATGCAAAGCAAAGGATGACAATGCAGGTAAGAAGGAAACTGTAAACAATGAAACTGCTGATAATACGGAAGCAACCGATAAGAAGGAAACGGCAGAAACAAGCGGTGAGACGAAAAAAATCATCGTAGGTGCAAGTACAACTCCTCATGCTGAGATTTTAGAGCAAGCGAAAGATATTTTAAAGCAAGCCGGTTATGAGCTTGAAATTGTTGAATATTCAGATTATGTGCAACCAAACTTGGCGCTGGATTACGGTGATTTGGATGCAAACTATTTCCAACATCAGCCATATTTAGATCAATTTAATGAGGACTATGGAACCAAGATTGTATCAGTGGCAACCATCCATTATGAACCATTCGGAATCTATCCAAGTAAGGCAAAGACATTTGATGAACTTGCTGATGGCGCACAAATCGCAGTTCCTAATGATACAACCAATGAAGCAAGAGCATTGATGCTTTTAGAGGCACAGGGATTAATTAAGCTTAAAGAAGGTGCCGGTTTAAATGCAACAATTAATGATATCGTAGACAATCCGAAGAACTTAGAGATTGTTGAAATTGAAGCTGCGCAGCTAACCCGTTCCTTACCGGATGTGGAAATGGCAGTAATCAATGGTAACTATGCAATTCAAGATGGATTAAGTCCAGCAGATGCTATCGCTGTTGAGGATAAGGATTCCGTTGGAGCTGCTACTTTCGGTAACATTATTGCTGTAAAAGAAGGCGATGAGAATCGAGAAGATATCAAAGCTTTGGTGGATGCTCTCATGAGTGATGAAATCAAACAATATATCAATGATACTTACAATGGTGCAGTAGTGCCTCAATTCTAGTGACACCGCAGTTCTAAAGAAGAAGCTGTTGTAAACCAACGGGGTACACAGGTATAACCAGCACACACTGTGTGTTTGCATACCGATCATCTATCGGTGCATTATGGTTCAACCTGTGTACCCTTTCTTTTTTATAGCAGCTATTCTTATAAGTTTTTAACAAACTGAATAATAAAGGTAGTGTCGTAAATAATTACTAGTTTATATTTTTTGTATCTTATTGCAACCTTTTTTGTGACATGTTACTATAAAAGAGGAGAAGTTATTCGATTGTTGGTAGGGTTTAATGGGGGGTACATGAATGAAAAAAATATGGGAATTTAAGCGGGTTTACCTACTATTACTATTTCCTCTTTCTTTTGTATTAATCTATGTTGCTAAGCTTAACAGTGATTTTGCAGAGCATGTTTTTGCACTGCGTATTTATAAATGGTTATCGCAAATTATTTCTATGGTAACCGGTATTTTCCCTTTTTCCTTAGCAGAAATTTTAATAATATTACTACCCATCACGTTTCTATTTTTATTTCTTCGATTTATAGTAAAACTTATTAGAGAGAAGGAAAATCGAGCAACGCGGTTATGGAAGGGAATACTTAACGTACTGTGCATATTAAGTGTAACATTGTTCCTGTTTGTCATATTGGGTGGAATCAATTATTATCGATATCCTTTTCGTCATTATTCAAATCTTAAGGTACGGGATTCCTCTATCCATGAGTTATATGATCTAACGCTTAGTCTGGCTATGGAAGCGAACCAATTAAGAGAAATGACGAATGGAGTGGATGAAAACGGAGCATTCCGGTTGACTTTAAGTGTGAATGAATTGGCAGAGCATGCAGCAGATGCTATGGCTAAGCTTTCGGAAGAATATCCGGTGCTAGGGGGAAATTACGGAGCTCCCAAACCGGTTTTATCCTCTTCATTGATGTCATATACCGAAATCACAGGTATCTTTATACCTTTTACTATGGAAGCAAATGTCAATGTAGATATACCGGATTACTCAATACCTTCTACAATGCTTCATGAATTGGCACATTTACGTGGATTTATGAGAGAAGATGAGGCGAATTTTATTTCCTATCTTGCTGGAATGAAATCGGAGCATCCCGAGATTAGGTACAGCAGTACCATGCTTGCATTGATCATCTCGGGAAATGCATTATATAAGGAAGATACGGATTTGTATTTTGAAATCAGAGATCAATATTCGGAGAAAGTCTTAATTGATATCCGGGAGAATTCCAGATACTGGCAGCAATATGAGGATACGGTAATCAGTACGGTATCTAATAAAATCAATGATACCTATTTGAAAGCCAATGCGCAATCGGATGGCGTTAAGAGTTATGGAAGAATGGTTGATTTGCTGCTAGCAAAATATCGTAAAGATAATCAATTAGATTAATATAGATATAGAATCGCTATGGAATAAAAAAGTAAAAAGATATATGATTGCTTAGATTAAGAATACTATAAAATAATTTCATAAATATTAAAAAGCAAGCTCAAATATTTTGGGATTTATTATTTGCCTATTATAGATCCGTAATATTTGAGCCTTTTTTTACCAATTTTTTGCTGGTCATGTAATAAAAAATACATAAATCTGCAAAAAATAGCAAAATGCAAATTCATTTTATTGCATTTGCGACAAGATTTACATAAACTGGTATGGTAGGATACGGTAAATTAAGGGTTGTATTTTTTTAAATTTGTGTTATAATTATTACGTAATTGTTAACTAAGTATTTAAAAATTGTGATTTATTTTTAAAAATATAATCGTTAAGGAGACAAAAATGAAAGCAATGAAGAAACTTCTAGTTACTTTTTTTACAATGGCTGTTTTCTCGATCTGTTTAAGTAATCCCGTATATGCTTCGGAATTAGAAACGGTTGCTTTGGAGCCGGCACAGGGAGAAGTGATAGAAGGTACCGATCAGGATATAGTAACAGAATTAACTGAGGAGCAATTCCAGGATGAGGATGATCCAATATCCGATAATATGGATTTAACATCAGAAGAATCAGATCCTACCCAAGCTGATGACAATGAAGATGAACAAGAGCAAGATTTGATAGAGCAGGTAGAGGAAGATAAAGAAGAAGCAGAAGAAACTATCGTAGAAGATAAAAAGAATAAAAAGGAAGAAAAGGAAGAGAAACCTTCCTATTCGAAAGAAGATTTAAGATTACTTTCCGCTTTGGTTTATTCAGAAGCAGGCAATCAATCCTATAAAGGTATGCTGGCAGTTGCCAATGTTGTTATTAATCGAGTAAATAGCAGTGTTTATTGGCATGTGAATACGATAAAAGATGTTATATATGATGATAAATGGTCAGTGCAATTTACCGTAACGATTAAGAATAAAAAGACAGGGAAAAGTGTCTTAGATAAAGCATTGGAATGTTATGATGAAGGACGCAAGTCGGGTTCTTATAATGAAAGAATGAAAATGGCGATTAAAGCTGCGAAAGCTGCTTTAGAAGGAGAGAATAATATCGGAGATTATCTATGCTTCCGAATTAATCGCAATACTTCCAGTATTAAGAAAAAATATGACTATAAGATACTGGGGGATCATATCTTTTATCGTACGAAATAGGTATAGAAAAATGGGATTTCGGAACAATAATCGATTTATGCCAGGTAGATTAGGTATCATTTGATAAACTATACAATAAGAGAAAGTATTTGAAAAGTTTGCTTTTCAAGTGCTTTCTTTTTCTGTTTTGGTTAAGTAGTCATTACGACCCTATTTTCTTTTAACCTCTTTTAAGTTAAAATAAAGTGTGGTATCATATTATAAATACAATTTATGATACATAACGAAAGATTATTTGCCATACAAGTGTTTATTATATCAACAATGGAATGGCTTACTATTTCAACTATAGTAAGAAACGGAGGATAAGAAATTGGCTAATTTGTTTTCTGGATTAGAGGCTTTAGGTCTTAAGAAGTTGTCTAATATGGAAGTATATGATGAAAAAGAGAAAATGGAGAAGAAGCAAACTCCAGAAGCAGAAAAAAAGGATACCATAGATGAGGCCGATTTTATCTATGATAAATCATATACCTGTCCGGTATGCGATAAAGAATTCAAATCTAAGATGGTAAAAACAGGCAGGTTCAAACTGCAAAGAGTGGATACGGATTTAAGACCGGTCTATCAATATGTAGACCCGTTAAAATACGATGCGATCGTTTGTCCGAAATGCGGTTATGCCGCATTAAGCCGCTTTTATAAAAGTATTACATCCACGCAAGCCGCATTAATAAAGGAAGGTATCTCTGATTCTTTCCAGGGACTGAAAGAATATGGAGATATCTATAGTTATGATGATGCAATTGTTAGACATAAGCTTGTGTTAGCAAATACTATCATAAAGAAGGCAAAGACATCAGAGCGAGCTTATACATGCTTAAAAATTGCTTGGCTTTTAAGAGGAAAGGCAGAAAGTCTTAAGAAAGATGCTCCTGATTATAATGAACAGGTTGCGGCACTCGCTAAGGAAGAATTTGAATTTACGAAGAATGCTTATGAAGGATTTGAGGAAGCATTTAGTAAAGAAACCTTTCCTATGTGCGGTATGGATGAAAATACAGTAACCTTGCTGGTAGCAGAATTGGCAAGAAAAATTGGTAAGGTTGACGAATGTAGCAGATGGATCTCCAGAATTTTGGTAGCAAGAGATGCGAATGAACGCCTTAAATCAAAAGCTCGAGAGATTAAAAACATGCTCCGGGGAAATAATGAATAATAATTTTTGCGATAAGAAAAGGCGGGTAACAGATTGAAAGAAAAATTATATACAATACCGGTAAATGATGCATTTAATGAAGACTGTGAATGCCCGGTATGCTCTATGAGAAAAAGCCTTGAAATCAATGCGATTGATTATACGATGGGGCCGAGTTACATGGAAGATGATATCCGAGAAATGACTTCACGCTTGGGATTTTGTGAAAAGCATTTGGCAATGCTATATCAGAATCAGAATCGATTAGGCTTGGCTTTAATATTAAAGTCTCATATGGACAAAATTATCAGAGATGCCGAGAAATATACACAAATAAAGGATTGCGTCCCTTCCTTATTTAAAAGGAAAAGTGAGAAACCAGAGATTGTTTCCTATTTGGAGCAATTAGAAGAGTCCTGCTTTATCTGCGATAAAATTAATAATACCTTCGATCGATATATTGCAACGATATTTCATCTTTATCATCACGAGGAAAGCTTTCGGAAAAAATTTAACGAATCAAAAGGATTTTGCGTCAATCATTATAAAACACTATATTCTGCTTCAGCAGAATATTTGCGTGGGGAAGAGCAAATCCGGTTTCAAAAAGAATTAAATAAACTATTTATTGATAATATGAAACGGGTACGAGATGATTTAAGTTGGTTTATTGATAAATTCGATTACCGTAATGCAAATGAGCCCTGGAAAAACTCCAAGGACGCTTTGCCAAGGGCTATGGAGAAGACGAAAGGTATTTCGTTATAATTATCGATAAGGGAATCCTGCTATAGGAGTGGATTTTTAGAAGAAATCGAAAAGATAAGGTATTATAATCTTGAAAAAAGAATATACTTAAATAGTATATATCATGATGTAAAAGTTATTACCATTATGGTAATAACTTTTTTGTATGTTATAATAGTTAGGATAATATATACATTTATAGATTAATATAGAAAAAATGAGAAAACTAAAGAAAAACAGAGCATTTCAAAGGAAATATATGAAATCAGAGGTTTTTAAAAGAGCAGTAAAGTTGCATATTGAAAGCAAATTTACTAATATATAATCTATCAGTTAGCACTCAACCAAACAGAGTGCTAATAATCTCTAAGTCGGGATCCGATCCCAATAAAAATTAAAGGAGGAAACATGTCTATGAAACTTGTACCATTAGGAGATAGGGTAGTATTAAAGCAGTTATTAGCAGAAGAGACAACAAAATCAGGTATCGTATTACCCGGTCAGGCAAAAGAAAAACCACAGCAGGCAGAAGTTGTAGCTGTAGGTCCTGGCGGTATGATTGATGGAAAAGAAGTAACCATGCACGTTAAAGTTGGCGATAAGGTTATTTACTCAAAATATGCAGGAACTGAAGTTAAACTGGATGATGAAGAATTCATCGTTGTAAAACAGAACGATATTCTTGCAATAGTAGAAGACTAATTAAGGAGGTTCGTAAAAATGGCAAAAGATATTAAATTCAGTGCGGATGCCCGTGCGGCATTGGAAGCCGGTGCTAATAAATTAGCAGATACAGTGAAAGTTACCCTTGGACCAAAAGGAAGAAATGTTGTTTTAGATAAATCCTTTGGTGCACCATTAATTACAAACGATGGTGTAACAATTGCGAAAGAAATCGAATTAGAAGACCCATTTGAAAATATGGGCGCTCAGTTAGTGAAGGAAGTTGCTACTAAGACAAATGATGTTGCCGGTGATGGTACAACAACCGCTACCGTACTTGCACAGGCAATGATCA
>JGI26049J44785_1001374_pt1 | contig 12065 bp, 17 predicted proteins | sample HigsolmetaGSP11D_FD_44785 | JGI IMG/M metagenome (IMG submission 44785)
ATGTTGCTGCCAACCGCGGAGAAGACTTACGTTTCCCCATAAGTTCTTCCTCCGGTTTCTCCTCTCCCTTTGCCTTCTGTCCGGAATAAAAGGATATGGAAGGGCCCTGCAGAATATTCTGCAGGGTTTTTTATTTTCCTTCTGTACCGGGCAGCTTTATAAAAATTTTATTCAATTCCGTTTCCAGAGCTGGGGCAGGCATCTTTATTGTAAATTTTGACCATACCGCCCTGGAAAAACGAAGCTTTATTTTTGCCGCTTTTCGAAAGGGGAGAGATGCAGTAGAATAAAAACAGCGAAAAATGAAAAGTGGGGAATGTACGATGCAGCAAAGATTTATCGAACTGGGGAACGGATACACCGATTTGTTTGAACTGATAGAACTTGCAAAAGTGAACAAGCACCGCCTGCAGGGGATGCTTGCGCTTCATACCATAACCGGCGGAAAGGCGGTCACATCGCCTGTCCTTGTTTTGAAACCGACAGACCCGGGGGAATTCCAGCCGTTATACATTTGCCTCGAAGGCATTCCGGATCCACGCATCCAGCAGAATAAAAGGTACAGCCTTTTTGCGGAAACCGCCGCGGACTTAAATATGGAAATTGTTGAACTGGAAGTCCGGCCTTCAACATCTTTTACCGATAAAACACTTTTCTACCAGTATTTAATCGGGATTTTAAGAATGAACAAGCTTATCGCACCGCTTACATAAAATATCCGGCCGAAAAATGGCCGGATGTCCAATCGGTCATAAGCCGATTTTGTAATCATATTCTTTTGCTTTATCGGGTTTTGCATTTTCATATTCCGTTTTTAAAAACGGCTTCATAGAGTAGTCTACTTTCCGCACAAACGGGAGATTTTCAATTTTTTCTTTTATATGCTCTATTTCGGCGCGGTCGCAATAGAGCACAACATACTTCATCTTTTTGGACGCATAATGGACATTGCCGAATCTCCGCAAATATTTCGTGTGTTTCATCTGATACAGCCAAATGATAAGACCCTGCCGATCTGATAGCATATCGTTTCCCCTTCGTACTTTTTATATGAGTGTACCATATTCCCTCCTTGCAGAACAATAAAAACAGAGAGGCCGCATCCTTTTTGAAGCGGATTGCGGCCCAATTTATCATAAGACTATGTTAGTAATTAATGTTTTTGATCGCGAAATCCGCTTCGCTCCCTGCGCAGCGAGCCTCCTCGCCGATACCCCGGCACAAGGCGTCTCTTCTTGCTCGCTTATCCCGCAGGAATCTCAGAAATTAGCGATAACAAAAATTGAACAAAGCCCAACATAATAAAGACTCATGCGGAACAGCCGCAACTGCCGCCCGTCCCGCAGCCCCCGGAACATGAAGAATCAAAAAACGGNTTTCCGGTAGGCACTTTTATATGTTCTGAAACGGATCTGCCAATCAGGAGGCTGATTTGGTCGAGCAGATCCTGCAAAGCATTTTCCGCCCGCCTGAAGCTTGCGACATTCTCATCCAAATCCATTTCCCTTTTGGCTTCCCTTGTTTCTTTATTGATGCGTTTGTAATCAGGATGATACCTGCCAAATCGCTGAACTTCCTCAAATTGTTCTTTCATGCGCATAAATGCACGGACTTTCCGCTGCGTATCANGATCGGAATGCATCTTGATGTAGCACTTCCGGTACTCTTCCGCAACGTCCGACTCCACGACCATTCTGGCAAGGGTTTCGGCCTCGGACAGAATTTCCGCGCTTTCCAATGTTGCAAGCAAAAAGCTCACCTCCACATGCCTATTTTAACATGTTTCAGGGAGCTTTGCGAATTGGCTGCCATCAGGTAACGGTAATATAAAACTGCCTGCGGATGCCCAAATCCGCATCCGTCGTTTTGTCCACCACTTCCAGCTTCACGGTATGTACCCCTTTTTCTAACCCTTTTACAACAAACGCCGCAGTGTTGTACTCGCCTTCATATGCGCCGTCCACATAGACCTTGATCTTTGCCTGCCTCGCATGCTTGCTGCCGGAAAAAGATACGCTTGGAATAATGCATTCCACAAATAAATCGTCTTCTTTTACAAAATGCCGGATAGATACTTGATTGCCTTTCGTATATGTGGCCGCATCCACCTCGTTCCACTCTTTGCGGGGGATCTGCCCGCCGCAGCCGGAAAGCAAGATACATACCGCAATCAAACCTGCAGCAATTCTCATGATCATCACTCCTCACGGTTTATTTTCCGCAAGAAAGTGCTACTTTACTCAAAAAAAAGGAAAATTTTTCGCGTTTTTTACTCAGCTGTCTTTTGCTCAATTTACATTACAGCAGTCAAAACCCTTTTATCCGGAAGCTACACCGAAATTATCCTTGCTCATACATCGCCCGAACCATATGCATCATCATCTGCGCCATCTGCAGCCCATTTGTAAATTTTTCAACCCGCTGGGGGATCGTTTTTTGGTAATAATGGAGCGACGCGATTTGAAATTGTTCCAATTCTTCAGGATGACGCGATAATCTCCGGTACCAGATCGGCTGTTCCCTCAAAAATGCTTTCCACTCATTCGATTGGCGAATATAATCCATNACATCGCCTCTCATCCGGAATACCTCCTTTTAATCTTTTCTAAATGAAAAAGGGTTTTTCTGCTGCACCGGCTGCGGTGATTTTCCCCCTTGTGCAGGCGCCTGGAATTGCATGATTAAATTCTGCACGGCCGCAATCGCAGCGCTGAGATTTTGCAAATGCCCTTGCACCTGTTCCACATCCAATTTTTGCAGGACCGAACCAAGCTGTGTCATCCAGCCGCCTTCGCCGTTGCCGTTTTCTACCTTCTTTTTATTGTCGCCTTCCGCTTCGTACTTTATCCAGCTCGGATCATCCTCGCCCAATATATACCATTCCTCAAAAAAATCCTGTAATGTTTTCTTTCCGCTCCGGACTTCTTTCAAAATCAAAGGATGGCTTTTTGTAAACAACTTAAATTTTTCGACGGAAGGATGCAATTTTTTCGTTCCCAATTTCGGTCACCCCGCAAGAAAACATTTTCGGCATCTCATAGGACGGAACCCGTTTAATATTCCAAAGCTCATTTTGTGTAACCTTCCTATCTTCCAGCATATGCCCGTTACGCTTAAGTGTGAAGGTTTTCATTTTCCGTAAATTTTGGTACGATATGTGTATGTTTTATTTGGGCTTTACCGGCCCTCCGAAAAATTTTGAAATAGAAGAGGGTATCCAAAAAATGAAAGAAGCATTGCGCGATACATTCGAAAAAGTGCTGGAAAAGGCAACTGGTGAAGATTTAACCGTGTTGTCGCAAATGTTAAACGGGTTGGCCAAAAAACAATCCGGACACGAAAACACATATTTTAAAGACCTCTTTCTGATGGAAGCGGATTTCCGGGAAGGGGAATGTGAAGTGGCCATCCCTGTGACGCCGTTAATCTATAATACATTTTCCATCGTGCACGGCGGCGTGACCGCGACGCTGCTCGATACAGTGATGGGGGTCATGGCAAACCGCCTTTTGCCGCCAGGGCAGCAGGCGGTGACCTCCAATTTGACGATCCACTATCTCGCTCCCGGAACTGGAAAATTTTTAAAAGCAAAAGCAAACGTCATTCACCGCGGGACGAAAACAATGGTGATGGAAGGGATTGCCTTCCGGGATGATGGGACGAAAATAGCACACTGCACCGGTTCTTTTTTCATATTAAAATTAAAATAACGTGTAAGAAAAAGCTAAAAACCCCGTCCTGCAAGGATGCAGGCGGAGTTTTTCTACTTAAGGCTTTTGGATAAAGTCCTGGGTATAGTATTTTTGGTAAACACCGACCCCGAGATCCGTAAAATCTTTTTGCAGCAAGGCCTTCCGGTGGCCTTCGGAATTCAGCCAGCCTTCCACCGCCGCAGGGCCGTCCATATAGTGGGCTGCAATATTTTCCGCAGCCGAAGTGTATAAAATTTTGCCGTCGTTTAATCTTTCCTTTAAATCCCCATATTTTGGGGATTCATGGGAGAAATAATGCCTGACTGCCATATCTTTGCTGTGTTTGTAAGCTACATCGGCAACCGCTTCATCCCAGCCGAGTTTTTTCAGGCCAAACCGCTCCCGGACGATATTGGTAATGTCAAAAATTTGCCGGGCGCTTCCGGTCTCGATGTCAGCCCATTTTTTTTCGCTGACCGAGGCGGGTTCGGGTAACTCACCCCGGTAAACCATTTCATACGGATGTTGCAGCATCAATGTATTTTTATCCATAAAACGGATGAAAAGCAGTTGTCCGCTGAATTTATCAAGCGCTAGTTGCGCATACACATCACCGAGCTGTACAAGCGGACGTATATTTAAATCTTCTTCCGACAGTTCAAAACGGTATGTGCCTTTAGACGACTGGACAGTCATATCCGTATTCATCATAATGGAACTGTAAATTTCCTCTACATTTTCCCCGATCCGGAAAGGTTCCACATTTAANTTTTTTCCGACGGCATAAATGGTCTTAATCTTGCCGTTTTTGACCCCGGCCTGAAAATAGCCGGAAGATTTCTTGTTATAAATCCACCAATCATAACCGTATGACGACGGGTCAATCCGCTTAGGTTTTCCGAAATGCGCTGTTAAATTTTTCACAGGTTTTCCAATATATACCGCCATTCCGCTTTTCGGGCGGCCATATTTATTGCTTTGGCCGTTTTTATTTATTTTCGTGCCGTCATCGACTTTCGGGCTTGTAGAACGGTTTTGCAGCACCCCGTTTTCAGGGCGAAGTTGAAAATACAGCCCTACTATAAAGATAAGCACGAAAATCACGGCTGTTTTCAAAAAAATACGCAGGTGGTTTCACCCCTCTTGGCTGATCCATAATCTATTGACTGTATTGATTTTATTATACATTTTACCTTTATAAGCAGGAAAGCGCCAATTTTTTTGAAGCCACATCCTGCATCTCGACCGAAGATCGAATATTTCTCTTTATATGAACATATAAAAATAAAAAATATTATCATTGCATTGCCGGTTATTTTCAGATAAGATAAAATTGAGNAATTTTNCTGTGCAATTCCGGAACGTTTATAGGAGGGATTGGTTCTTGAAATTCGACAATACCGGGCTGGAAAATTTCAAGGTGGATCTGACACGGCTTGATGACATTATGGAACGGCACCGCATGGTACGGGCAGGCCAATGGGATTATGAACGCGTCACCTATGATAAAAAATATACAATTAAAGAAGGCACTTATTATTTGCGTGTGCAGGGATACGCAACCGAAGGCGATGTGGATTCATTTGATGCCGTCATACAACTGATGCCACCGATTTTAGGAAAATATTATTATCCGCATGGTATCGAATACGGGGATGATGAATACTTTCCGCATGACCTCATCAAACATTGCAGAAAAGNTTTGGAAGCGCTTAAAGAAGATTTGGCTGTTTTTGCTGAATAATGTTAAGCGGCCGCCCCACTGGACGGATGTTACGCCTCCGCGACGGGAGCGGCCGCTTTTTGCTTTTACCGGTGCTCCATCGGCCGGTGCCGGTCGGAAAGCATTGGGGTTGTTTCTTCTTCTGATGGCTCCTGTTCTTTTTTTGCCCAGTCAAAAAAGGCACGGGCCAGCATAATGCCGTAAACCGTTTCCTGCACCATTTTCATGATGACGCCGCCAAGCTGCTGGTCTTCCAGCGCCGGCAGCGGTGAAAATATCGCAGGTGAACCATAACGGCCCAATGTGGAAAGTTTTTCTGCAGGGACGCACAAATGCATGGACGTAAGCCACATCGCGCCGTCGGAATAGGTTTTGTAAACCGGGGCATTTGCGAAAATGATCAGNCCGCAGGCAGGGGTCAAAAGCATTGCGCTGGCAAATANATAAGCAATTTTTTTCAAACCGTTTAACGGATATTCCCCGGGCAATGGCTGAAGCAGCGGCCACCACATGAACATGGCAAAGATAAATAGTACAATCGTATAAACACTATGGAGAAGCGGCACCACTTTCACCTGATCAAAAACCGCAGGAATATGGTACAGGGAAAAAATAACATTAAACCCGCTTACCGCAATGACCGGCCTGGTAAAAAACCGGAAAACGGGCGCAACAANAGGCAGCTGAACAAATTTCTCATATATCCAGACTGGAATGCCCCGCATAAGAAGCGGTGCCACAATCAAATACAGAATGGACATCTGTAACATATGCACTGAAAACATAATATGTCCGAGCAAATCAAGCGGGGATCCTTTTACAATGTAGAGAAGCGCCATTGCCGTGCAAAAAAAGCCTGCCTGGNCCTTGCTTGGAGGCGCTTCGGTTAAGAAAGATTTTTTGCACAAAGCCGCAAGCGTAAAATAAAAGAAAACAACCAACAGGATTGCACTGAAAAAATACAGGCTCCACAATGCAAGGAACCCGAATATTTCAAACGGCATAGTCCCCCTCCTTCTCGTTTTTATTTGCGGGAAAAATGCCATTATCGCGAAATGCGATTCCCTCAGCGGGCGAACTACTGCTTTTTCCCAACAGGTGGCCCGCGCATTTAATCCAGGGCCGATAAGTAAAGCGCCTCCGCTTTTCTTATTGTCCAGTTCCGGGTGCTATAGGCTAGTGAACTTCCGGCTCCCTCTCCTACGATAAGTCAACATCAGCCCGCTTTCTTGCCATGTTTCCTTTATCTCAGTCGGGAGCCTTGAAGTTCATACGCCGATGGGCCAACGCCCTCCGCTTTTCTAGTTACCACCAAATGATGGTCATAAATGCCAATACAGTCAGGAATGCGACGAGAATGCCGCCAAATATGAAAAACTTCGGGCCTTCATGGTGTTTATGGCTCATGTGCATGAAATAAAAGAGTTGGAACGCCACCTGCACGGCAGCCAAAAGCAGTAGTACCGGAATGGTAAACCATTTGGACAAATCTGCATATACCGCCCAAAAAGCAACAATGGTCAAAAACAGCATTAATATAAAACTGATCACCTGATACTTCATTTCTTCCGCACTTTTGCGGCGTCTGTATTCATAATTAACATTACGGCCGGCAGTTTTGGCACCGTGATCCATCTATCCCACCATCCCCATCAAATATACGACTGTGAAAATAAACACCCATACGACATCGATAAAATGCCAGTACAGGCTCGCCACATAAAATTTTGGCGCATTATACAAGTTCAGCCCGCGCTTGGCGTTCCGCAGCATCAACGTGGTGATCCAAAGCAGCCCAAACGCAACGTGGCCGCCATGAAAGCCAACGAGCGTATAAAACGCCGAACCGAATGCACTGCTCGTAAACGTATGGTGAAATTTCGTCACATAATGGTGGAATTCATAAACTTCCAAAGCAAGAAAACAAGCGCCAAGCAAAACTGTAACCAGAAACCAAGCCTGCATTTTTTTAAAAGCAAAATTTTTCATATGGTAAATCGCATACACGCTCGTAATCGAACTCGTCAGCAGGAAAATGGTCGCCAAAAAAGTCAACGGCAATTCGAATAAATCTTTTGCAAGTGCCTGGGAACTGTCCGGCACCTTGTCTTTCAACGCAATATAAGTGGAAAACAAGGATGCGAAAAGGACGGTTTCACCGCCCAGAAACAGCCAAAAACCAAGAAATTTATTTTTCCCCTCAAGCGTCGCCCTTTCCGGGGATTCAGGCCAAGTTTTTGCCGTAAAACTTTCTTCCATATGCATTACGCCCCTGCCCCCTTTTCTTCTTGTTCCATCAGTGTTTCTTTTTTGATATGGTAGCCATAATCATCCTTTACAGAGCGGATCAGCATGGCGATGAGCGAGATGCCAAATCCGGCCGCAAGTAGCAAAATCCCGGCCATATGGTGATCCCGGTGGTACATCGCGCCAAACGCTGCCACAAATAAACCGAATGCGATAAATATCGGGATAATGGACGGATTCGGCATATGGATGTCGGAAACCGGTTCAGCCGGCGTCACCTGCTTTTTCCCTTCCATTTTTTCCAGCCACCAAGTGTCAATCCCGCGGACAAACGGCGTTTGCGCAAAATTATATTCCGGCGGCGGGGATGAAATGGACCACTCGAGCGTCCTTCCGAAATCCCACGGGTCATTGGCGACTTTCCGGTTTTGGACGGCCGTTACAACAATGTTTGCCAAAAGGACTAAAGCTCCCGCCGCCATCAACACGGCGCCGGATGAGCTGACCAAATTGTCCGCATCCCACCCCTGGTTTGGTAGATAAGTCCACTGCCTGCGCGGCATGCCGAGTAATCCTAGCCAATGCTGGATCATAAAAGTCAGATGGAATCCGATAAAAAAGAGCCAAAACGTGATTTTTCCCATCGTTTCATTTAACATCGTTCCGAATATTTTCGGCCAATAATAGTGCAGTGCCGCAAATATCCCAAACACCACGCCGCCGACAATCACATAATGGAAATGGGCAACGACGAAATAGCTATCATGGTACTGGTAATCAGCAGGTGCCACCGCCAGCATGACCCCCGTCACCCCGCCCAATACAAAAGACGGAATAAATGAAGCGGCATAAAGCATTGGTGTCGTGAATTGAATGCTGCCGCCCCACATCGTTAAGAGCCAGTTGAAAATTTTGATGCCCGTCGGTACGGCAATGGTCATCGTGGAAACGGCAAAAATGGCATTTGCCACATTGCCAAGCCCTGTTGTAAACATATGGTGGGCCCACACCATAAAGCCTAAAAATCCGATTAAAATAACAGCAAATACCATTGATGAGTATCCGAACAGCCTTTTTATGGAGAAATGTGCAAAAACTTCGGAGAAAATGCCAAACGCCGGCAAAATTAAAATGTATACTTCCGGATGGCCGAAAATCCAGAAAAGATGTTCCCAAATAATTGTATTGCCCCCGTATGCCACGTCAAAAAACTTTGCGCCGAACATGCGGTCGAAAGTAAGCAGAAACAACCCGACCGTCAATGGCGGAAAAGCAAACAAAATGAGGGCCGAGGAAACAAATGTCGTCCAGGTAAACATCGGCATGCGCATATAAGTCATGCCCGGCGCCCGCATATTCATGATCGTAACAAGGAAATTCAGCCCGGAAATGAGCGTGCCGAAGCCCGAAATTTGCAGCCCGAGCGAATAAAAATCGATTCCGTGGCCCGGAGAGTCAAGGGATAAGGAAGCGTATGACGTCCAACCCGCATCAGGGGCACCCCCCAATAACCAGGATAAATTTAAAAAGATTCCGCCAAAGAAAAACAGCCAAAAGCCGAGCGCGTTTAAAAACGGGAACGCGACATCTCGGGCCCCGATCTGCAGCGGGACAATCGCATTCATAAAGGCAAACAAAAGCGGCATGGCCGCCAGAAAAATCATTGTCGTGCCGTGCATTGTCATGACTTGATTATACACATCCGCACTCACAAAATGATTATTCGGTACCGCCAGCTGGATCCGGATCATAAGCGCCTCGATCCCGCCGATCAGAAAAAAGAATCCCCCTGAAATTAAGTACAAAATACCGATTTTTTTATGGTCGACCGTTGTGAGGTACTCATAGACAGTTGCACCAAATCCTGTCTTTTTTGTTTTTACACCCACGTTTAAACCTCCCCTTTGTTACAAAATATCCCCTTTATTTCCCCGCTTTCAAGGTCATCAAATAAGCCGCCAGCGCATCCACTTCCTGGTCGGAAAGCTTATTTCCGAAAGCGGGCATTTTTGTTCCCGGCTTATATTTTGACGGGTCTTTGATCCAATTTTTTATGTTCTGTTCGTTATGGTCCAAAATGCCGGCCACTTTTTCCCTCTCGCCGAACGTTGCCAAATTTGGCGCAGTCCGTGCCTGCTCCGGACGGGTATCATTTGGCGTAACGGCGTGGCAGCTGATGCAACTTTTTTTGAAGACATCCAGGCCTTCCTGCGCAAGTGCTGTTGTTGTTTTTGTTTCTTTTGCATTTTTCATTTTATTGATCCAGTTTTGGAATTCGCTTTGTGACACCGCTTTCACTCTGAAGTCCATTAAAGAATGTGAAGGGCCGCATAATTCTGCGCATTTTCCGTAGAAGACATTTCCGGCTTCCTCAGCCTTTTTATGGTCGATTTCAAGCCAGAACTTGTTGACGTTGTCGGTGTTGGCATCCAGTTTTCCGCCGACTGAGGGTATCCAAAATGAGTGTTTGACATCTGAGGCTTTTACTTGGAAGTAGATTTTTTGGTCTGTTGGGACGACTAATTCCTGGCTTGTAATCACGCCGTAATCCGGATATTCAAACTCCCACCAGTAAAGGCTCGCTCGCACTTTTACGACAAGCGGGCTGTGTTTGCCGTCCTTTTTCTTTTCCATTGCTTTTGTATCCCCAAGTTTGAATACATTGGTGATGGTTGGAATGGCAATTAAAATCAGGAGCACAATCGGAATGATGGTCCACAAAATTTCGAGCTTATGGTTGCCTGCCACTTGTTTTGGAATCGAATCATCCCCTTTTTTTCGCCTGAACCGTATGAGAACGGTCACAAAAATGGTGAACACGACAACCATGACAAACAACATGATCCAAACGCTCCACATCATAAGATCATATTGCTCCCGGGCCACTTCGCCGGCGGGATCCAGCGCCGACAAATAAGGTTTCCCGCAGCCCGAGAGTCCGGCTATAACCAAAGTGACAATAAAAAGCAAACTCCCCTTTTGCAGCCGCCATTTCATCGCTTTACCAATCCCCTCTTTCCTTTGTCTTTCTGCCAGAACAAGGAAGCAAGATCTATTTGGATTTCTTTAACAAGAAAGAACTCCCAACCCTTAAAACAGTGTAGCGATGACCATTGCAACAAATAAAATTGTCAAATAATTCAACGAATAGACAAACATCCATTTCGCCCATTTTAAATCGTCTTTCATTTTAAAACCGGACAGGCTTAATGCCAGCCACCCCAAATTAAACAATGTAGCAAGTATGATGAAAGCAGTCCCCAGCGGTTTCAGGAAAAACGGTACCGGAAGAAGCAATACCACCCATGCCAGCATGTGCCATTTTGTTGTTCTAAATCCTTTTACGACAGGCAGCATCGGAATTCCTGCTGCACGGTACTCTTCGCATTTTTTCATGGCAATCGCATAAAAATGAGGGGGCTGCCATATAAACATCAGCAAAAACAGCATCCACGGAATAACACCGAGATGGGGGTCAACGGCCGCCCATCCGATCAGCGGCGGAACTGCGCCGGCAAAACTGCCGATTACGGTATTGCTGACCATCGTCCGTTTTGACCACATCGTGTACAGAACGACATAGCTGAACACACCGAACAGGCCGATCAGCCCTGCGACGGCAGTCGTCATAAACAGTAGCAGCGTCCCAGCCGCCACAAACCCCAAACCGACCGTCAAAACTTTACGGTTTGAAATCCTGCCCGTTACTGTCGGGCGGAAATTTTTACTTTTCATAATGGTATCAATATCGCGGTCATACCAATTGTTCAGGCTGCAAGAACCTGCTACGATCAGCGCTGTTCCGGCCATTGCGAGAAAAATAGTGTCCAGCGACTGCAAAAAATGCCGGTTTGTCAGCTCGAGCGCGAGCCACATCCCTGTAAACGCCGTAATTAAATTTGAATTCACAATTCCGATTTTGATCAGGGACAAGAAATCTTTTAAAGCAGTGGCATCTGCCGCTTTCGCCCTGGTTGCCGTATTGATTGTTCGACTATCTGCCACGATAGCCCCTCCCTTCAAAGTATCATGGTCCAATGCGGGTTTTCTTCATGTATGCATGCAAAGTCATGCTTGCGAATGTTTTTACGTTGCCTATAAGAAAAACTGTACAATATAACTATAATGCATCTTTCTTTGTTTGGCTATTGATCAAAACCGTTCCTTCAAAATAGTGGAGATTTGACACCGGACGAATAGGCAGTTTCTATATTTATAAGTTTTCCACGGTGCGAATATGCGGAATATTGAAATATACTAACCTACTTTAGTATTTAACCATAATTTGAAAAAAAGATGTGATATTTTTTCTACATTTTTATGGCAAATTTGTGTCATTAGGAATATATATTTCACTTCATTCTTTTTTACGCTAAAATAATAGCAAAGAAGCCGTATGATCT
>JGI26049J44785_1001376_pt1 | contig 12063 bp, 15 predicted proteins | sample HigsolmetaGSP11D_FD_44785 | JGI IMG/M metagenome (IMG submission 44785)
TCAGATGTGCGCGCCGGGCAGGCGGCTGGCCTGCAGTACCCAGTCCACGAACTGTTCTTCGTCGAGTTCGCCTTCCCGGATATCGAGATAGCGAACGTTTTCGTGCTTCGACGGGCCGGGCGGGAGCGGAGCGAGCGCGGCGCCGCGGAAAAATGTCACTTTCACGTATTTCGTGAAGCAGCGAAAGCTCAGGAACCAGCCTTGTCCCTCAATGCCGTAGAAGGGCGAGTTCCACTTCACGGCCTTTGTGATGCCGGGAACCGACTCCGTGACGAGCGTGTCAAGACGGCGGCCGAGGGCCTGCTTCCAGCCCGGCATGGCCGATATGTAGGCCTGGACGGGCGCATCGCCATGGCCCTTCGGGATCTGCGGATTGCCGCCCGCGAGGAGGACGACCCCGCCAGGGCGTGCCACTTCCTGCTTCGCCTTGTCTGTCGAGGGTTTCGTCATCCGTTCACCTGTTGCGGATGTGCGGCGGTCTCGCGTGCCATGCGCGACATGGATGCGCCCGAACTGCGGGGGAGGCATGGATGCGGCTGGCGCGAAGAAACCCTCGCGCTCTTGCAATCCTGGCGCCAAGCTTGGGCAGTCTGATGATAGCGGCGAAGATCGGCCCGGCAAGAGAGCGCCGGACGAACGATGCCAATCTGCTGTTCGATGGAACGAACGGCTCAGCTCTCGCCCNGCTTGAAGATTGTGCGCTTCTGGAAGCCCCTGTCGGCCATCGCCGGCTTCCTGGCCGAGATGATGCGCGAGTTGATGCCCTGCCAGCCGATCTCGCCGGACAGGCGGCCGTATTCGATCTTCGGGCAGCGGTTCATCACCACCTTGACGCCCNGCGCCTCGGCCCGCGCCGCNGCCTCGTCGTTGCGCACGGAAAGCTGCATCCAGATGACCCTGGGCAGNGGCGAGAGGGCGAGGGCCTCGTCCGTCACCGGGCCGGCGGCCTCGGAATTGCGGAAGATCTCCACCATGTCGACCGGGTGGGGAATGTCCGCGAGCCGGCCATAGACAGTCTTGCCGAGCAGGGTCTGGCCGGCGAGGCCNGGATTGACNGGAATGACGTCGTAGCCGCGCTCGAGGAGATACTTCATGACGATGTAGCTCGGCCGGGCGGGATTGGCCGAGGCGCCGACGAGCGCGATGGTCTTCACGCTCTTCAGGATGTCGCGGATATAGGCATCCGGGTAGTTGTTGTGGTCCACCGGTCCGGTCGCCGCGGCCTGNGCGGAAGAGGGGGCGTTGGGGATCATCGGCCCTGCCAGTTCGGTTCGCGTTTCTCGATGAAGGCGCCGATGCCCTCCTCGGCATCGCGCGCCAGCATGTTCTCCACCATCACGGCGCTNGCGTACCTGTAGGCCTCGGTCAACCCCATCTCGAGCTGCTCGTAGAAGGCGCGCTTGCCGATCCTGAGCGTCAGCGGCGACTTGGCGGCTATCGTCCGCGCCAGGGCGAGCGCCGCCGCAAGCGCCTCGCCCTCCGGGACCACGCGGTTGACGAGGCCGAAGCGCGCCGCGTCCTCCGCGCCGACCATCTCGCCCGTCAGCAGCATCTCCATGGCATGCTTGCGCGAGAGGTTTCGCGACAGAGCCACCATCGGCGTCGAGCAGAAGAGGCCGATGTGCACGCCCGGCGTGCAGAAGCGCGCCGCAGCCCCAGCAACCGCGAGGTCGCAGCTCGCCACGAGCTGGCAGCCGGCCGCAGTGGCGACGCCCTCGACGGCGGCGATCACCGGCTGCGGCAGGCGCACGATGCGTTCCATCATGGCCGAGCAGGTGGCGAGCACCTCGGTGAAGTAGGCGCGTCCCCGGTCCGGGTCCGCGCGGTGCGCGGTCATCTCCTTGAGATCGTGCCCGGCAGAGAAGACCGGGCCGGCCGCGGCGATCACGACGGCACGCACGTCCTGCCTGCCGNCGATGCCGTCCAGCGCATTGCTGATGGCCGCCATCAGGGCTTCGCTCAGGCTGTTGCGCGCCTTCGGCCGGTTGAGCGTGAGGAGCGCGATGCCCTCTTCCGGCTCCTCAACAAGGAGCACGGGGCTCTCGGTGGTCGTCTCGCTCGTCATGCAATCCTCGCCAGGCGCGGGCGCCGAAGGCCGGTTTGCCGATCTGCCCATTGTCGCGGCGTCACNGCATGCTGCAACGTGAGCAATATGGAGGAGATCCAGGAAACGGGAAGGGGGGATGCGCGCATGGCGGCATGGGCAGATCTGCAGCCGGTGATGAGCGTGGCCGAGCTGGAGGCGTTCCTCGACAGGGAATTTCCCCAGATCCACGCCGGCGGGCGCGTCTACAGCATCGAGGCGGTGGGGCCGATGTCGGCGCGCCTGCGCTGCGCCTGCGACGAGCGCCACATCCGCCCGGGCGGCACNGTGTCAGGGCCGACCATCATGACCCTGGCCGACCTTGCGCTCTACGTCGCCATCCTCGGCGCCATCGGTCCCGTCGGCCTTGCCGTGACCACGAACCTCTCCTTCAACTTCCTGCGCAAGCCGGCGCCGCGCGATCTGCTGGCCGAGTGCCGCCTGCTCAAGCTCGGCAAGCGCCTNGCCGTGGGGGAGGTCACGATCTTCTCGGACGGTGAGGGGGAGCCCGTCGCCCACGCCACCGGAACCTATTCCATCCCGCCGCGGTGAAGAAAANTGCGGTATCATGATACCGCTATTGATAAGTCATTGTTTTTTCTTGATTTGTTTGTGCCTTCTTCGCGCGGATGCGCTTGACGAAGGCGCGCGCCTCATGTAGAGCACGCCCACCTTGAGCGGCGCTGCCCTGTGCGGCGCCGTTGCAGTGTTCCCGCGGGGCCGCAAGGTCTCCGCTTCATCTCGGAAGAGACCCATGAAGACCTATTCGGCAAAGCCGGCCGACGTCGAGAAGAAGTGGGTGCTCATCGATGCGAAGGGCCTCGTCGTCGGCCGCCTCGCCTCGATCGTGGCCATGCGCCTGCGTGGCAAGCACAAGCCCACCTACACGCCTCACGTCGACTGCGGTGACAACGTCATCGTNATCAACGCGGACAAGGTGGTGTTCACCGGCCGCAAGCGTGAGCAGAAGGTGTACTACCACCACACCGGCTATCCGGGTGGCATCAAGGCGCGTACCGCCAAGTTCATCCTCGAGGGCCGCTTCCCCGAGCGCGTCGTCGAGAAGGCGGTGGAGCGCATGCTCCCGCGCGGCCCGCTCGGCCGCAAGCAGCTCGGCAACCTGCGCGTCTACCGCGGCTCGGAGCACCCGCACGAGGCCCAGCAGCCTGAGGTGCTGAATGTCGCCGCGCTCAATTCGAAGAACGTGAGGAGCGCCTGATCATGGCCGAGACCCTNCAGAGCCTTTCCGATCTCGGCCAGGCGGTCGCCCCGCAGGCCGCGCCCGAGGCGCCCGTGCACGTGCAGAAGCTCGACAGCCTCGGCCGCGCCTACGCAACCGGCAAGCGCAAGGACGCCATCGCCCGCGTGTGGATCAAGCCCGGCTCGGGCAAGATCGTCATCAACGGTCGCGACCTTGATGTGTACTTCGCCCGTCCGGTGCTGCGCATGATCCTGCAGCAGCCGCTGGTGCTGACGCAGCGCGTCGGCCAGTATGACGTCATGGTCAACGTCAGCGGCGGCGGCCTCTCGGGCCAGGCCGGCGCGGTGCGCCACGGCCTCGCCAAGGCGCTGACCTACTACGAGCCGGAGCTGCGCGGCATCCTGAAGAAGCAGGGCTTCCTCACCCGCGACAGCCGCGTNGTCGAGCGCAAGAAGTACGGCCGCGCCAAGGCCCGCCGTTCCTTCCAGTTCTCCAAGCGCTGATCACGCATCCCGCCTTTCAGGCAAAAGGGCGGCCTCCGGGCCGCCCTTTTGTTTTGGCAGCCCGGCTGCGCGAATCCTATCGCCTCTTCGNCGGCGGCCCCATCCCCATGGCGTTGACCACCTCCTGCGGCACCCGGTAGTCGCGGTAGAGCTGGGCGCCACAGCGCAAGCCGCAGGCCTCGCGCTGGATCACGAGGTGCCACAGCGCCGTGCCGGCCTGCCGTACCAGCAGCTTGCGGTCTGCGCCGACGTTTTTTCCCGCATCGAAGGCCTCGATGGCGGCGAGGGCTGTCTCCAGTGCCCGTCCCAGCCGGCCGAGGGCCGAGGCGCTCTCCTGCAGCATCTCGTGCTGCAGGGCGTCATAGGCCATGCCGGCGGGGTCGTTGCGCGAGGAGAGGCGAGGGGGACGCAGGCTCATGGGAGCAGCGGGCCGGACAGCTTCATCGGCGGATCACTTTGCGGCGTCGCCTGCGGCGACCGGCCGCTTCTCCTGCGGCTCGACACGCACGGTCGGTCCGCCGGCCTCACGNCAGGCGGCGAAGCCACCGCCGACATGGGCGACGGGCTTCAGCCCCATCCGCGCAGCCGTCGCNGCGCCGAGGGCCGAGCGCCACCCGCCGGCGCAGAAGAAGACGAAGCGCTTGTCCTGCGAGAAGACGGACTTGTGATAGGGGCTTTCCGGGTCGATCCAGAACTCCAGCATGCCGCGCGGGCAATGGAAGGCGCCCGGAATGGTGCCCTCGCGCTCCAGCTCGCGCGGGTCGCGCAGATCGACGAAGACTACGTCGTCGCGACCGTGGAGGGCGATGGCAGCCGGCGCGTCGAGGGTTTCGATCGTGCGCTCGGCCTCGGCGAGCAGCTGCTTGTAACCCGTGGTGATGTTCTGCGGCATCGTCTCGTTCCTCCCTTGCCCGGGCCCGGCGCGGCCATGCTAGCGCGACAGCCTCTTCCNTGGGGAGAGTGCGCGGCACCGATTGTTCCCACACCAGCCCTCGGGCACNATGAGCATGGTTGGTCGTTATCATGTGGGGGCACGCGTGGAGGTTTTCAGTCTGGCGGATTATNTCGCCCTCGGCTTCTTCCTGGCGGCCTGGATCGGNTACAAGATCCTCGTTGAGCACTCGCGCTGGGCCGACCAGAGTCTCAACGTGATGATGAACAACTATCGCCACGTCTGGATGGCGCGGATGCTCGAGCGCGAGTTGCGCATCATCGACACGACCATCATGGCGACGCTGCAGAACGGCACCGCCTTCTTCGCCTCCACCTCGCTCATCGTCATCGGCGGCGCGCTCGCCCTGCTGCGCTCGACGGACGAGGTGCTCAACCTTGTGGCCGACCTGCCGCTCGGCATCGAGACGACGCGTTTCGCCTGGGAGCTGAAGGTCATCGGCCTNGTCGCCATCTTCGGCTATGCCTTCTTCAAGTTNTCCTGGTCCTACCGCCTGTTCAACTACGCAGCCATCCTCATCGGCGCGACGCCCATGGTGGAGAAGGGCCACGCGCCGGATGCCCAGGCGCGGGCGGCCGCGGCGCGGGCAGGGCAGATGGCGGTGGTCGCCGGGCGNCACTTCAACCGCGGNCAGCGCGCCTTCTTCTTCGCGCTCGCCTATCTCGGCTGGTTCCTGAGCCCCTATCTCTTTTTCCTCACGACGGCCGCGGTGCTTTTCGTGATGGCGCGGCGCCAGTTCGCGTCCGAGGCGCGGGCGGCCCTCGNNGTGCAGCATCGCGATTGACGCGCCCGGCAGGAAGGGGCAGGCAGGGACGCATGACAGCCGACGCGACCCGCGACGACCAGATCGCCGCCCTCATGCTCTCGCTCGCCGCCCGNTGCGGGCCCGGAAAGACGCTGGACCCGACCGAGGTGGCTCGCGCCTACGCGGGTTCGCATCCGGATGCCTGGGGCCCGCTGATGCAGCCCATCCGGCGCATTGCCGTCGCGCTCGCGCACGAGGGGCGGCTCGTCATCTACCGCAAGGGCAAGCCGGTCGACCCCGACGACTTCCGCGGCATCTACCGGATCGGCCTGCCGCATGTGGAGTGAGGCTGCTCAGGCGCCCGGCAGCAGCCGCTGCGTGTAGCCCATCAGGCGGTAGGCGAGAAGGCCGATCCATTCCTTGGTGGAGAGGTCCGCAAGGCGCAGCCCCTCCGAGACGGCGAAGAAGGGGCGAAAGAAGTCGCTCGCCNTGCCATCGGCATGAAAGTCCACGGGGTAGGGCACGACGTTGAAGCCCACGGCTTCGAAACAGCCGACGGCCCGCGGCATATGATAGGCCGAGGTCACGAGCAGCCAGCGTTCGCCCGGCTGCGGCTCGACCAGGTCGCGGGTAAAGAGCGCGTTTTCCCGCGTGTTGCGGGAGCGGTCCTCGTAAAGGACGTTCTCCTCCCGCATGCCGACCGAGGTGAACAGCGCCCGCGCCACGTCAGCCTCGGTGTATCCCTCGTCCATGAGGCTGGCGGAGCCGCCGGTGAAGACGATGCGGGCCTCCGGCAGGCGGCGCGCGAGCTCCATCGCCGCCGTCATGCGCGCGGCCGCATCGGTGAACTTGACCTGGCCGTGCTTCATGCCCACGGCGCCGCCGAGCACGATGACACCGGCGATGGACCCGTCATCAAGACTCTGCACGGGCGCAAAGCGGTCCTCGAGNAGCCGCATCGAGANGCGGGAGAGCGGCGTGGTGCCGACGATCAGGATCCCGAGGATGCCGACGGCGGCGATGGCGCGGCCGAGGCGGTGCCGGCCCGAGACCAGGAGCGCCAGCCCCGCGAGCGAGATCACCGCCAGCAGGTTGCTCGGTGTGGCAAAGAACCAGAAGATTTTCGAGAGATAGAAGAACATCGCCGCCCGTGTTCCTGCTCAACGCCCCGAGTTCAGCCGCCGCAACAGCCGCTCCACATGGATCGTGCGTTCGGCCACTTCCCTCAGCTCGCAGCCCGCCTCGAACATTGCCGCGCGCGGAGAGTCCGGAAATGCCTGCGAGATGAAGCGGCAGTTGAGCTGCGCATAGTGCTCCCACGCCTGCTGCACGGCGGTGAAACGGGCGCGCGCCGCTTCGTCGAGCTTCTCGTCGAGGGCAGCGATGGCCTTGCCCATGCGTTCGCGCCAGACGGCCACCTCGCGCCGCGAGCACGCGATCTCGGCCTCGCGGCGGTCGCCGCCGTCGAGCCGCGCACAGACGAGCGCAATGGAGCCGATGCACGCCGACGGCGCACGGTCGCTTTCGCCGAGGCATTTCGCCATCGCGTCCCGATCCGCGGCGGAGACAGTCTCGGCAGTTGCGGCCCNTGTCGCCGGCGGGGTGGCCGTCAGCGCGGTGATGAGGGACATTAGCAGGCAGGCCAGCCGGAGCAGGGCAGGGCACGGCTTNGAGCGAAGGGGCAACGGCATCGGACGGTTCCAGNGCACNCCGAAGGCACCGCAAGAGCGACCCTCTGGCCGGAAGCGGCACCCGGCAGCCCTGTTTACGAGGCTCGCGGTGCCAGTCGGGTCTTGTGTCGTCGCCAAGATCACGGCCCCTCCCAGCCGCCCCGACAGTGACCAGCGTGGCAAGGGAACGGCAAACGCGCGNTCCCTCTCACGCGGCCTTGTCCCAGGCGGGAGCCCAGGAGGGGTCGATCATCCGCCCGTCGGGGCGCGCGAGGGCATGGATGCGCGCCATCTCGTCCTCGTCGAGCGTGAAGTCGAAGATGGCGATGTTCTCGGCGATGCGCTCGCGGTTGGTTGACTTCGGAATGGCGACCACACCCGGCTGCTGCACGTGCCANCGCAGCACCACCTGGGCGGGAGTCTTGCCGTGCCGCTCGGCAATTTCGAGCACCGTGCGCTCGCTGAGCAGCTGGCCGCGCCCAAGCGGGCAGTAGGAGGTGAAGGCGAGGCCGTGGCGGCGGCACGCCTCGAGCACCTTCGACTGGTCGAGATAGGGGTGATATTCGCACTGGTTGGCCACCAGCGGCTCGTCGGAGCGCGCCACCGCCTCGTCCAGCAGCGCGACGGGGAAGTTGGAGACACCGATGTGGCGTGTGAGGCCGTCGCGCTTCGCCCGGCCGAGGGCCTTGATGGTTTCCTTCAGCGGGATGTTGGCGTTCGGCCAGTGGATGAGCAGCAGGTCGACATTGTCGAGGCCGAGGCGNCGCAGGCTCGCCTCGGCCGAGCGCAGCACGTTGCTCTCGGACAGATCCTCGTACCAGACCTTCGTCGTCACGAAGAGTTCGTCACGGCGGATGCCGGAGGCACGGATGCCCTGGCCCACCGCCTCCTCGTTGCCGTAGCGGGCGGCGGTGTCAATGTGACGATAGCCCGCCTCGATGGCCCACTGGACGGCGGCGATGCAGGAATCGTCCGTTGCTTCCCACGTGCCNAGCCCGAGAGCGGGTATGGCGGCACCGTTTGCTTCGACGAGCGGAGCGGTCATGCAGGTGTCCTCGTTCGTTCGGAAGTTGGTTGCGAGCCTGGCCGCAGGCGTGCGTCAGCTGGCGGCCCTGCTGTTGCGCAGCGCTTCGGCCTGGGCATAGAAGCGCTTCTCCCACTCCTTGTGGTTGTCGAGGCCCTCGCGGATGAAGGGCGTGAAGACGGCNATATTCAGCAGCAGCCAGTTGATGAGGTTGGCCGGGAAGCGCAGNGGCTTGACGAAATCCACGAAGAGCACGACGCGCGTCTTGTCNGTGTGGTTCCAGGCCTCGTGGTTGTAGGCGTCATCAAAGACGAGCGCCTTGCCCTCCTCCCAGTGGCAAATCTGCTTGTCNACGCGGATGCCGAGCTTGTCGCGCGGCTCCGGCACGATGAGGCCGAGATGCAGGCGCAGCACGCCGTTGTAAGGGCCGCGGTGCGGCGGCAGGTGCTTGCCTGGCTCGAAGATGGAGAACATTGCCGTCTTGAGGCCCGGGATCTTCTGCACGATGCGCCAGGTCTCCGGGCACTGCTTGATGTTCTGCTCGGAGGTAAGGCCATAGCCGGCGAGGAAGAAGGTCTTCCACCGCGTATCCTTGCTGATGGTCTGCACGTCGGTGGANATCTCGTGGAAGGAGGGCAGCTCCTCCTGGCGNTGCAGCACCTTGTCCAGTTCGGCGCGAATGAGATGCCACTCGCGCTCGATCTCGGCCACCCAGGGGAAGGTGGCGTTGTCGTAAACCGGCGGATTCCCAACCTTGGAGTACTTGAGGTTCAGCTTCTCGGCCCAGGCGACAATGCCCATCAGCACGCGCGTGATGAGGCTCGGCCGCTCCATCGGGGCAATGCCCTCGGTGCTGAAGGTCTGCGTCGCGCCATCGGTCGTGGCCGTCGTGGTGTGGGCTTCGTGCTTCAAGGTTCTGCTCCCGCTCCTCGTGCCCCGCGCAATGGGTCTTGCGGTCTGGATCGCACGCAACCGTAGTCAGCTGCAGATAGCTAATGACAGCCGCCGCCGGCCGCAACGGCCCGTGTGCCATTCTACTGCCGGCTGCATGCAATAGAAGTGGACCGGCAGCAGATTGGACGTGTTCGAAACGGCCGGGACGGTCCATGCCGCAGCATGCGACCGGAGCAGTTCGGGCGCCTGCGATGGCGATTTTATGACGGACAGCGAGCGGCGCGAGGCCTCGCGCCGCTCGCTGTCCGCGCGCGCCGCCAGCTAGCTCGTCTTCTCAAAGAGCTCGCGGCCGATGAGCATACGGCGGATCTCGCTGGTGCCGGCGCCGATCTCGTAGAGCTTGGCATCGCGCAGCAGGCGGCCCGTCGGATAGTCATTNATGTAGCCGTTGCCGCCGAGGAGCTGGATGGCATCGAGGGCGCACTGCGTCGCCTTCTCGGCGGCGTAGAGGATGGCGCCGGCCGCATCCTCGCGCGTCGTCTCGCCCCGGTCGCAGGCCTTCGCCACGGCATAGACATAGGCTTTGCAGGCGTTCATCGTCACGTACATGTCGGCGAGCTTGCCCTGCACAAGCTGGAAGGTGCCGATCGGCTGGCCGAACTGCTTGCGCTCGTGCACATAGGGAATCACCACATCGAGGCAGGCCTGCATAATGCCGAGCGGTCCGGCGGCCAGCACCACGCGCTCGTAGTCNAGGCCCGACATCAGCACATTGACGCCCTTGCCGACAGTGCCGAGGACGTTCTCCTCCGGCACCTCGCAGTCCTCGAAGACGAGCTCGCACGTGTCCGAGCCGCGCATGCCNAGCTTGTCGAGCTTCTGGGCGGTGGAAAAGCCCTTCATGCCCTTCTCGACGATGAAGGCGGTGATGCCGCGCGGGCCGGCATCGGGGTCGGTCTTGGCGTAGACCACCAGCGTCTCGGCNACGGGACCGTTGGTGATCCACATCTTGCTGCCGTTCAGCACGTAGCGGTCGCCGCGCTTCTGCGCCCGCGTCTTCATCGAGACNACGTCAGAGCCCGCTCCCGGCTCCGACATCGCCAGCGCGCCGACATGTTCGCCCGAGATGAGCTTGGGCAGGTAGCGGCGCTTCTGCTCCGCCGTNCCGTTGCGACGGATCTGGTTGATGCACAGGTTGGAATGGGCGCCGTAGCTGAGACCGACCGAGGCGGAGGCGCGCGAGATTTCCTCCATCGCCACGCAATGCTCCAGATAGCCAAGGCCGGCGCCGCCAAACTCCTCCTCCACCGTGATGCCGTGCAGGCCCAGGGCGCCCATCTGCGGCCACAGGTCGCGCGGGAAGGTGTTGGTGCGGTCGATCTCGTCGGCGCGNGGGGCGATCTTGTCCTGCGCGAAGGCGCGTACCGTCTCGCGGATGGCNTCGGCCGTCTCGCCGAGGTCGAAGTTGAAGTCCTGCGGACGGTTGCTGGGCATGGCGGGGTTCCTCCTCTTGTCTTGTGGNTCGTTATACGCGCTNGGGCGGAAGACTGTCAGCGCGCGCGGCCGTGCGCCGATGCCAAGCCGGCGCCTCGGCCACGCGCACACCCATTAGCCCGTCATTAAGCGCAGGTTGCTAGCGTCCCCGCCTGTTCCATTGTCCGATTGCCTTGGAGAGCCCTTGCAACCGTCGCCGCAGCATCTGGAAGAGGCACCCGCGGGTTGGCGCCGCGCGGTGAAAAAGCTCGCTTCGCGCCAGGTGCTGTCGGCGGCCACCACGCTCACCATCCGTGTCGCCTCCGCCGGCATCGGCTACGTCGTGCAATTCGCGCTGGCGCGCGTCCTTGGCGCGACCGAGTACGGCGTCTTCGCCCTGGCATGGCTGTGGGTGACGATCGGCGGTTTCGCCGGCTGCTTCGGCTTCAGCCAGACGGTGGTGCGCTTCCTGCCGCGCTACCTGCAGAAGGGCGACCTGGCCCTGCACGATGCCTTCCTCACAGTTGGCCGGCGCGTCGTCGCCCTCGTCTCGGGCGTTCTCGCGCTCGGGGGCGCCGCCGCCACGCTTCTGGCGGGNGGCTGGGCGGGCGCCATCGCACCNTTCCTCATCGCTGCCGCCTGCGTGCCCGTCTTCGCCTATGCCGACCTGCTCGAAGGCNTGGCGCGCTCGCGCGGGTGGCTGAGCCTCGCCTTCATCCCGCCCTACATCCTGCGCCANCTGCTCGTCCTCGGTTTCGTCGCCGGCGCCTACAGCCTTGGNTGGCCGGGGACGGCCGTGACGGCCATGGTCGCGAGCTTTGCCGCTCTCGTCATTGCTGCAACGGTCCAGCACGTGCTCATCATGCGCCGGATGCCCGCGGCCGATACGCCCAAGANNAGCCTGCGCCGCGTGCTGCCGCTGTGGCTGCGNTCGGGCGGGCTTCTGTTTCTCGCCGACGGGGCGCGGCTGCTGCGCACCTATGGCGACACGATCGTGCTCAGCGCCTTTCTGCCGCCGGCGGCGGTCGGCATCTACTTCGCCGCGACGCGCGTCGCCTCGGTGCTGGGCTTCGTCGAATATTCCGTCAGCGCCGCCATGGGCTACCGCTTCGCCGCCATGGCAGCGAGCGGCGACCGCCGGGCGCTTGCGCGCCGCGCCGCCCAGGCGGTGGTTGTCACGCTGGTGCCGGTGCTCGTCGGCGGCGTCGCGTTGTGGCTGCTCGGCGGCTTCGTGCTCGGCCTGTTCGGACAGGCCTTCATCGCGGGCACGACGGTGCTGCCGCTGCTCATCGCCGCCCAGGTGCTCCGTGCTGCCGTCGGGCCGGCAGACGACCTGCTCAACGTGCTGGGGCGCGAGCGCTGGACCTTCATGAGCCAGCTTGCGGGGCTCCTCGTCAATGTCGCGACGGGGCTCCTGCTTGTGCCGGTGATCGGCATCGTCGGGGCGGGGCTCGCCTCGCTCGCGGCGATGGCGGCGACGACTGTCATCCTCGGCACGGGTGCATGGCTGCTCCTCGG
>JGI26049J44785_1001388_pt1 | contig 11974 bp, 13 predicted proteins | sample HigsolmetaGSP11D_FD_44785 | JGI IMG/M metagenome (IMG submission 44785)
CCTGACCTGCCTGCGGCTGGTGAGCAGAGTCTCGGCTGGTAGTCTCAGCCGCCAGCGTTGCAAACGCCGTTTGCGCTTTTGAGGATGCTTTCTCTCCCCATTACTCCCCGCAACGCCGTTTGCCGGATCAGCGATTCAGAATTCTGGGAAAGCGATTCAGGTTGCTCTGAGGAAACGAGGTGAAACGACGTCCATGGTGCCGCCATCTCCTCAGAATTGTCGTGCGTAAGCAAGTCGACGACGGTTCCTTCGTGTTCTGGCCTGCTACAGCAGCAGCGACTGCGCTTCCTCGTCCTGCGGCAGGACCGGGGTGTCCACAACGGTCAGCATGCCAGGCAAGGGACGCTGCAGGGCCTTTGCCTCCTCCCACGGCGCCGACAGCCATATCTCGATCTCTTTCTCGTTGGTGAGGATCACAGGCATGGCCTTCTGGNNNATGGNNNGTACGACAGCACTCGGCGACGTCGTCAGGAAACCGTAGAGTTCGAAGTCGTGCTCGCCGTCACGCACCCGGCGCACGCCACGCCACGGCGTCCAGAGGCCTGCAAAGAAGGCGAGGGTCTTTTCTTCGGAGAGTGCAGGCGTTCGGCACTGGCTTACCCTCAACTTTCGCAGCAGGATTGCGCTCGGCAAAGCTCGTGAAAGGCACCACGCACCTGTTCCCGATGCCGAGCCATCTGCGCCAGTGCGGCGAGTTCACGTTGGGGATGTTGGTCACTCCGCGGTCTGCCTATCACGTATTGCGGCGGGCTGGGCATCCCCCAGGTGAGCATCGCAAGTTCCCGCACGCCGTCCGGAGCATTCCTGACGACCGGGGCCCGATAGTTGGGATAGATCTGCAGCGAAGGCTCGTTCCACAAGGCACTGTCGCGCATGGCGCGCGTCCACTCCAGGATCGCCTTTTTCGCGGCCGTCAGGTTGTAAAGGTTGCACATGGCGGAGGAGTGTGCCCAGCGCGGCAGCACGGATGGCTTTCGNGGAACGAAGCGGCGGTCGAGCTGNAAAGTGGGGGTGACCTTCCCGCTCTCGTCGCGCATGACNTGCGCAGCAGGAGGCTTCGCAGGTTCGAGGGCTTTTTCCGGTGCCGTTGTCGCGTCGATTGCCGCCGGAGCGGGCTGCTTCGCTGCAGGAGTGGCTTGCAGTGGAAGCGAGGTGGCGGCCTCAGACTTCCTTTCCTCCGTGTCTCGCTGCGCGGCGTTCAGCAGCAACAGCGGATCGGCGGCTGCCTTCTTCGCCCTCTTGATGAGCTCGTGCGTTTCCCTGAGGCGAGCGAATGCCTGTTGCTTTATCAGCTCCGCGTTCTGGACGATGAGCGGNTTGGCGTCGGGGCCTTTGTTCAGCTCGCGGGTGAGCGTAATAAGCGTGCGGATCCCTGCGAAAGCAGGTTCCAGATGGGGCGGCGTGGGAGGCGGCGGTCCCTTCAGGAGGTCATTGACCAACCGAAGGCGGCCTGTGCCCTCAGCTAGGTTCTGCCGGAAGACAGCCTCGCGTTCGTCGTCGTTCGAAGGAGTCTCCTCCATGCGTGCCATCCTGATCTCTTCCAACTGGCTGCGGGCGAGCGTCGCCAGCAGCTCGGCTTCGGCCCGCGCGTGGCGCGCGGTCTTCGGACCCAAGCCGATGCGGAGCACGCGGGTCGGCAAAAGGTAAATGGATCCTGAGCGGACGAGGTATCGCCCTGGCGAACGGGAACTTCCGCGCACCCGTTGACGATGGGAACGAGGCACGCATGCGTTCGGCGATGCCTCGAGCGATACGTCCGACGATACATCGGACGATACATGCAGCGAATCCGAGCGAGAAGGTTCCACTGTCCGTCTCCTCAGTGAGAGGGCTGCGGGGTCACTTTTCTCGCAGAAACAGTGGCTTAGGCAAACCGGAGGAGAGTNTTGCCAGGAACTGGCGGAGAGAGCCTACTGCAACCGCGCGCTGCTGCTCGACGAGGGGCGGATCATCGCTGACGGGGCGATCGAGGACGTTCTGGNCCGTTACAAGGGGGGCGCCGCCTCGCCGCGTGCCTTTGCCGCCAGCGCCTTCGCTCTTGCGTGGTCCGGATACCAAGCGGTGAAGCGGATCGCGGCCAGCATTGCCGCCAGCTGGATCACCCAGCCGGTCCAGATGTTGCTGCTGTCGTTCAGAACCGCGTCGCCATACCAGCCCGAGAGCGCGGCGACGAGAAACGCCACCGCCCACCCGGCCGTGATGAAATAGTTGATGCGCAGGAAGAGCGGCGAGTGCCAGTACTGCGGATCAACCTCGTCGCGGGCGTAGGGCAGGGTGAACGGCATGCGCAGGAGGATGGACCCTGCCGCCAGCACGACAGCGTGATGTTGGAAATCTCGCCGACCCATTTCTCCAGCCAGGCCTGGCCCCCTGCGTCGAGCAGCAGATGGGCGGCGAACAGCCCGAGGAAGAAGACGACGTCGAGCGCCCCGAGCAGCTTGAACGACCGGCCCCGCCACAGATCCGAGGCGAAGAAGAAGACGGAGATCGCCAGCGCTGTGACGGACACCCATGCGATGGTCCCGGGGCCTTCGAAGGCGGTGAGGGTGGACGCAAGAGCTTCCCGCCAGCCGCGAGGCGCAGAGTGCTCGTCGGTTCCTTCGGCCATGGCGCCTCGCGCTGCGGTACGTGACGCGCCTCGGCGCCCGGATACTCCCTCGATGTATCACATGTTGAAGCGGCGTCAGTCCACAACGTAGGGAAGCTCGGGCATGTCGTTTGTGGCGCGGAATGCCTCGAGGCGCTGGACGGCCTTCTTGCCGCTGTCCGCGAGGTGGTCGGCCAGAGCTACCGCCGCCAGGGCACCGTCGCCTCGCTTGAGAGCGCCGATGACCGCCAGATGCTCGTCCATGAAGGGGTCGATCTGCGGGTGCTTCACGAGCGCCGCCTGGATGTGCTTGCCCACCACCAGGGTGCAGCGCGTTCGTTTCAGTGCCTCGAACATCTCGTGGTTGCGGCCGTAACTTAGGCACTGGACGTGCAGGTCATTCTCGAGCTGGTCGAGTTCGTTGACCGTGACCTCCGGCATCGCGCCGGCAACCGTGTGCAGGCGCCGCTCCATGTCCTCGAGCTCGGCCGCGGGAATGCTGGCCACGGCGCTCTCGGCCAGCCGCGGCTCGAGCACCATGCGCAGCTCGTAGAGATCGCGGATGCGCTGGTCGGTGAGGGGAACAATCTGCCAGTGAGCGTTCTCCACCTTGCACAGCAGGCCGGACGCTTGGGCCCTGACGAGAAGCTTGTGGGCGACTGTGCGACCGACGGCATAGTGGCGGGCAAGCGCCAGCTCGTTCACCCGCGCGCGGCCGAAGACCGAGCGGTGGATGAGACTGCGCTCGAGGTCGTAGTAGAGGCTCTCCCAAGCATCGCTGCGGACGACCCCGGCCGGATCGCCGCCGAGGTCGAACATCTCGGGGGTGATCGGGATGCGTGTCGGGGCGGAGCTTTCGTCGCCGACAATCACGCCGCGACCGTCGAAGCGGTGCACCACCCTTTCCCGCTCCAGCTCCGCGATGGCCTGGCGGACGGGCGAGCGGGTGGTCCGAAAGACCGAGGCGAGCAGGCTTTCGGTCAGGACGGCGCCGGCCGGCACGCGCCCGGCCGCAATTGCCGCCTGCACGGCTTCCTTGATCAGGAGATAGGCCGGACGCTTGCGCTCGATCATGCTGTGCCAGCGATCAGGTGACCGCACCAAGAGGCCACGGCACGAACTCGTTGTCACCATAGTCGAACGTCTCACTGAGCGAGCGTTCGCCGGATGCTACGGCGATGATCTTCTCGAAGATCCGCTCGCCGGCCGCCTCGATGGTGTCGTCGCCCGTGACGATGCCGCCGCAGTTGATGTCCATGTCTTCCTGCATGTGCTCGTACATGGCGGTGTTGGTGGCGATCTTGATGCAGGGGGCGGGTTTGAAGCCGGAGACGGAGCCGCGGCCGGTGGTGAAGCAGATGATGTTGCAGCCGCCTGCGACCTGACCCGTCACGGCAACGGGGTCGTAGCCGGGTGTGTCCATGAAGACGAAGCCGGTCCTGTCAATCTGCTCGGCATATTCGTAGACGGCCTCCAGCGGCATGGTTCCACCCTTCGCCACGGCCCCGAGTGACTTCTCGAGGATGGTCGTAAGACCGCCCGCCTTGTTGCCGTGGGAGGGGTTGTTGTTGAGCTCGCCTCGTTCTTGGCAGTGTACTGGCGCCACCACTCGATGCGTTCCATCAGCTTGCGGGCCACCTCGGGCGATGTCGCGCGGCGCGTCAGGAGGTGCTCGGCGCCGTAGATCTCGGGCGTTTCGGAGAGCACTGCCGTTCCGCCGTGGCGCACCAGGAGATCAGCCGCATAGCCGAGGGCGGGATTGGCTGAGATGCCCGAATAGCCATCCGAGCCGCCGCACTGCAGGGCGAGCGTGAGCCCGGAGAGGGGCTGCTCGGTGCGCTGCACCGCGTTGACCGCGTCGAGCATGTCGTTGATCGCCGCCGTGGCCGCCTCGATGGACTTCCTCGTCCCGCCCATCCGCTGGATTGTCATTGTGCGCAGGAACGGGCCCTCGCTCAATCCTGAGCGCTCCAGCAGCATCTCGATCTGATTCGTCTCGCAGCCGAGACCGATCATGAGGATGCCGCCGAAGTTAGGGTTGCGGGCATATCCGCTCAGCGTGCGCACCAGATAGCGATAGCCCTCCGCCGCCGTGTTGATCGCGCAGCCGCCCCCGTGAGTGAGGGCCACGACGCCGTCCACATTGGGGTGGTTTTTCAGGCCGCCGCCGCGGTTGAAGTAGTCGGCGGTCGCCTTCGCGACGGTGGCGGAGCAGTTCACGGAGCTCACGATGCCGATGTAGTTGCGGGTGCCGACCGTGCCGTTCGGCCGCCGGAAGCCCATGAACGTGCGCCGCTCGCCCTCGGGCAGGAGAGGCGTGGGACGGGCATCGGCGCAGAACTCGTGCGCGACGTTGCTGTCCCGCATCGCCAGGTTCTGGAGATGGACGTGTTCGCCCGGCAGGATCGGCCGCGTGGCGAAGCCGATCACCTGTCCGTACTTGATAATCGCCTCACCCTCGGCGATCGGCCGGATGGCCACCTTGTGCCCCCGCGGGATGTCGCCGGTCGCCACCACATCCCCCACGCCGACGCGATTCCCGTCCCCGATGGCGTCGCGCGCGACGGCGACGTTGTCGGCCGCGTTCAGCACGATCACGCGGGCCTCCTTCGGCAGGGCATTGGCGGACATCCGTTTTTTCTCCTGGGGTGAGCAAGCCTTGAAATGGCTCAAATTGGCTATTGCGTGCAATATACAACCATGCTACCCGTAAAGATGTCAACAGCGCCGCAAGAGTGCAGTGAAGAGGAAACGCCGTGTCCGTGTGTCTAATTTGTCAAGTTTCCTGTTGTTCGTCGTCACACGTGCGGGCTTTTGCCGCGTAATGGCGATCATTTTTCCCTGATGTTGCAAGACGAACGCGGACAAGGGCGCCGGCGTCACCATGAACTATGAGTTCGATTTCTCTTTCTTGGGCGAATATGGCCAGGATCTCTGGGATGGGACGCTGCTGACCTTGTGGATGACGGCGGTATCCATCATCCCGGGTTTCGTCGTCGGCACGGCCTGTGCCGTCGGGCGGCTGTACGGGCCGCCCTGGGTCCGCAAGGCGGCCACGGTCTATGTGGAGGCCATTCGCAACACGCCGCTGGTCATACAGGTTTTCTGGCTGTTCTTCGGCCTTGCGGTTCTCTCCGTCCGCATCGACGCCTTCTATGCCGCGGTGATCGCACTCGTCATCAACGTCGGCGCCTACACGGCGGAGATCATGCGTGCGGGCTTCGAGAGTATTCCGAAGGGGCAGATCGAGGCCGCGTCCTGCCTCGCGCTCTCGCGCTGGCAGTCGCTGCTCTATGTCCAGCTGCCGCAGGCGGTGGAGCGCGTCTATCCGGCCCTCGTGAGCCAGTTCATCCTGATGATGCTGGCAACCTCGATCATGTCCCAGATCTCGGCGCCCGAGCTCACCGGCGTCGCGTACCAGATCCAGGCGTTTACCTTCCGGGGCTTCGAGGTCTACCTCGTGATCGCCGTCATCTACCTCGCGGTCGTCACGCTGCTGCGGGCCATCCTGACGGGGCTCGGGAAGGTCATTTTCCCCCGTCGCCGTCGTCTCGGCACCCCCCTGTGAGGTCCGCCATGCTCGGACTGTCTCCCGAACATCTCCTCTTCCTCCTGCGCGGCGCCGGCTGGACGATCGTCCTGTCGCTCCTGGGCTTCGTGGGCGGCACGATCGTCGGCCTGCCGGTGGCTCTCTGCCGATCCTCGAAGATGAGGTCCCTGCGCGTGGTGTCGAGCGCCTACGTGCAGCTGGTGCAGGGCATCCCGCTGCCGGTCATCATGTTTGTGGTCTACTTCGGACTGAGCATCGGCGGCTATGAGCTTCCAGCGCTGGTGGCGGCGGGCATCGCGATGACGGCCTATTCCAGTGCCTACCTCGGCGAGATCTGGAAGGGCTGCATCGAGGCGGTGCCAAAGACGCAGTGGGAGGCTGCCGAGTGCCTCGCGCTCACCCCCGTGCAGCGCTTCGTCGACGTCATCCTGCCGCAGGCGGTGCGCATCGCCATTCCACCGACGGTCGGGTTCTTGGTCCAGATCGTCAAGAACACGTCCTACTCGGTCGTGATCGGCTTCTTCGACCTGACGTATTCGGCCAAGGTCCTCAACAACTCCACGTTCAAGCCGTTCACCGTCTTCACCATCGCCGCGCTCCTCTACTTCGTCATCTGCTACCCGCTATCGGTGCTGAGCCGCAGGTACGAGCGGAAGCTGAAGCGCGCCTGAAAGGATCGACCGATGGAGCCGATTGTTCGTTTCAAGGACGTNCGCAAGTCTTTCGGNACNCTCGAAGTGCTGAAAGGCGTCACGCTCGACATCATGCCTGGCACCGTGACCGCCCTCATCGGNCGCAGCGGCTCGGGCAAGAGCACAGCGCTGCGCTGNATCAACGCGCTCGAGCAGATCAACGGCGGGGAACTCCACGTCTGCGGCCGCGCCCTCCANAACGGCGGCTTCGACCTGCGGGCGCTGCGTCAGGANGTCGGCATCGTCTTCCAGAGCTACAACCTGTTCCCGCACCTCACCGTCGCCCAGAACATCATGTTGGCGCCGCGGCGCGTAAAGAAGATAGGCAAGGACGAGGCGCGCGCCCTCGCCGAGGAAGTCCTTTCCCAGGTCGGCCTGCTCGAGAAGGCGGACAACTATCCGGAACAGCTCTCCGGCGGGCAGCAGCAGCGCGTCGCCATCGCCCGCTCGCTCGCCATGAAGCCGAAGCTCATGCTGTTCGACGAGGTTACATCGGCTCTCGATCCCGAGCTTACCGGCGAGGTGNTGAAGGTCATCGAGAAACTGGCCGAAAGCGGCATGACGATGGTTTTGGTGACGCACGAGATGAACTTCGCTGAGCGTGTCGCCGACCAGATCGCCTTCATGCACCACGGCACCGTCTGGGAGCTGGGCTCGGGCGAGATGCTCCGCGCCCCGAAGACGCCGGAACTCCAGCAATTCGTCGGCAGCGGCCTGTGAGGCGGCTCGCCAGCGTCAGAGCGCCGCTTGGGCGGCGAACCATCTAGGGAGGTTTGTCCATGTCACTTGCGAAAGTTACCCGTCGGGCCCTNGTCGGCCTCGGCCTTGCGGCGGCTGCGCTGCTGCCGGCAGCGGCCCAGGCCAACACGCTCGACGCCATCAANCAGCGCGGCAAGATCCTCATCGCCATCGACGTCGCCCATCCGCCCTACGGCATGCTTGACGACAAGGCCAAGGAAACCGGCTCCGACGTGGAGACGGCCCGGCTCCTCGCCAAGGATCTGGGCGTCGATCTCGAGATCGTGCAGGTCTCGGGCGCGAACCGCATNCCCTTCCTCCTCTCCGGNAAGGCCGACATCGTCATCGCGTCCTTCTCGATCACCGAGGAGCGCAAGAAGGTCATCGACTTCTCGCGCCCCTACGGTGTCGTTCCGGTCGTGCTTGCGGCCCCGGTGGGCGAGAAGGTCACCGCTGCCGCTGATCTCGACGGCAAGACGGTGGCCGTTGCGCGCGGCACGACCGCCGACATGGAACTGACGAAGTTTCTGAAGCCNGTCAGCGGCGCGAAGATCGTCCGCTACGAGGACGAGGCGACGACCAACACGGCCGTGGCCACGGGCCAGCAGAGCATCTTCGCGGCGGCCTTGTCGACGGCGAACGAGCTCGCCGAGCAGAACCCGGACAAGAAGCTCGAGGTCAAGATGACCCTTGCGGCCTATCCGATGGCCATCGGCCTGCGGAAGAAGGACGACGCGCTGCGCGAGTGGGTGGATGGCTGGGTGACGGCCAATCTCAAGAACGGCAAGCTCAACGAGATCTACAAGAAGTATTTCAAGATGGATCTCCCGGCCGAGATGCTCGACTGACGGGACGGGGGATTCCCTTCGCTGCGAGGGGAATCCCTTTCTTCGCGGCGTTAACCCGTAGCGGACAGGTGACAATGATGACTCGACCGTATCGCGGCGTGTTCCCGGTGGTGCCGACCATCTTCGACGAGAGCGGGAGGCTCGATCTCGAAGGGCAGAAGCGCGTCATCGACTTCATGATCGACGCGGGCTCGCATGGCCTGTGCATCCTCGCCAACTTCTCCGAGCAGTTCATGCTCACGGACGAGGAGCGGGACCTCGTCACGAGGACGGTCCTGGAACACGTGGCGGGCCGGGTTCCGGTCATCGTCACCACCAGCCATTTCTGTACCGACATCTGCGTCGAGCGCTCCAGGCAGGCGCAGCAGCTCGGCGCGGCGATGGTCATGATCATGCCGCCCTTCTTCGGCGCGACGCTCCGGGTGCCGGAAGCGGGAATCTACGAGTTCTTCCGCCGCGTGTCGGAGGCCATCGACATCCCGATNATGATCCAGGATGCGCCCATGGCCGGCACCAACATGTCGGCGGCCTTCCTGGCGCGCATGGCGCGGGAGATTGAGCACGTCTCCTATTTCAAGATCGAGGTGCCCGGCGCCGCCAGCAAGCTGCGCGAGCTCATCGCGCTCGGCGGTGACGCGGTCGAAGGGCCGTGGGACGGCGAGGAGGCGATCACGCTAATGGCCGACCTCGACGCCGGCGCCACCGGCGCCATGACGGGCGGCGGCTATCCCGACGGCATCCGCCAGATCATTGACCCCTATGTCGCCGGCCGGCGGGACGAGGCGGCNGCCGCCTATGCGCGCTGGCTGCCGCTCATCAACTACGAGAACAGGCAGTGCTGGCTTCTGGCGGCCAAGGCGCTGATGAAGGAGGGGAAGGTCATCCGCTCGGATTTCGTCCGCCATCCGCTCCAGCCCCTGCACCCCGAGACCCGCAAGGGGCTTCTCGAGATCGCCCGCGGGCTCGATCCGCTCGTGCTGCGCTGGGGCCTGTGACCATCCCGGCAAACTGAACAACAGATCTCGGGCGGGGAAAGGTCCCGCCCCGCAGGAGGAGGAGCGTTCATGTCCGCAAGGAAGAGGGTGGGCTTCATCGGCCTCGGGCTGATGGGCAGCGGGATGGCAAGGAACATCCTGGCCAGGGGCTTCCCNCTGACGGTGCTGGCGCANCGCAACCGNCAGCCCGTCGACGAGCTGGTGTCACGCGGCGCGCAGGAGGCGTCCACGGCCGCCGACCTCGCCCGGCAGAGCGATGTCGTCATCATCTGCGTCACGGGTTCGCNGCAGGTGGAGGATGTCCTGACGCGGCAGGGCGGCCTGCTGGAAGGCGTCCNTCCNGGCCTCGTCGTGGTCGATGCCAGCACGGCCGATCCGGGATTTGCCGAGCGTGCCGAGGCAATGGTTCGCGAGCGCGGCGGCGTCTATGTCGATGCCCCGGTTAACCGCACCCCCAAGGAGGCCGCAGAGGGGCGCCTCAATGTTCTGATCGGCGGGGATGCCGCGGTGGTCGAGCAGCTCCGGCCCGTGCTCGAGGCCTATTCCGAGACCATCCACCATCTCGGCCCCGTGGGGTCCGGGCACAAGGCCAAGCTCATTCACAACTTCATCGCGCAGGGCAACGCCGTTGTCCTGGCCGAGGCCTTCGCGACGGCCTCGAAGGTGGGCCTCGACCTGCGGGCCTTCGCGGACCTGTGCCGGCTGAGCGGCGCCCACAGCAAGACCTTCGACCGGCTGGTGCCCTTCGTCCTGGAAGGGGACGACTCCAACCAGAAGTTCACGTTGCGCAACGTGGTAAAGGACATGCGCGCCTATGCGCATCTTGCCGAGATGGCCTCGGTGACGGCCTTNGCCGCCCAGTCCATCTACCAGACCTATGTGCTCGCCACGGCCCTCGGCCACGGCGACAAGTATGTCGCGCACCTTTTCGACGTGCTCGGCGAGGTCAACGGCACCCGCGTGAGGGCGGACTGACCGGCCGACATTGCGTCGTTATAGGAAAGAGCGAGAGCGCACGGGGGTTCGCCCCGTGCGCTCTTTATGTGCGGAAGGCTCTTGCCGTGTGATCGGTCAGGAGGCCTTTGCCGGCGCTTTTGCCTCGTCGTGCTGTCCGGAGGCGCGGCGGTTGAGCAGTGCGTAGATGAGTATGGCGCCGAAGGTCGCCGTGCCGATGCCGCCAATCTGGAAGCCGCCCACCGTGACCGCGAGGTCGCCCGCGCCGGCGATCACCGCCACACCGGCGGTAATCAGGTTCTTCGTGTCCGAGAAGTCGACCCGGTTTTCGACCCAGATGCGCCCGGCCGTCACCGTGATGAGGCCGAAGACCACGACCGACAGGCCGCCGATCACGGGGCCGGGAATGGTAAGGATCGTGGCGCCGAACTTGGGCGAGAAGCCNAGCAGAATGGCAAACAGACCCGCGACGACGAAGACGAGCGTCGAATAGATGCGCGTCACGGCCATCACGCCCATGTTTTCCGCATAGGTCGTCACGCCCGTGCCGCCACCGGCGCCAGAGACGATGGTGGCGATGCCGTCGCCGACGAAGGCCCGGCCGATGTAGGGGTCGAGGTTGCGCCCCGTCATCGCGCTGATGGCCTTGATATGCCCCAGGTTCTCCGCAACGAGAATGATCGCCACCGGCGCGATCAGCGTCATCGCGCCCGCCGAGAAGGTCGGCGTCACGAAGTTGGGCGCGCCGAACCAGGGCGCGGCGCCGACGGCGGAGAAGTCGATGGGGTTCGCCAGCCCGAAGCTGCTGGCGCCGACCGCATAGACAATGTAGCCGACGAAGCCGCCGACGAGCACCGGGATACGCCGCAGCAGGCCGGGCGCGTAGACCGCAGTGAGGCCGGTGGCGAGAACGGTGGTGAGGCCGACGAAGAGGTCGAAGCCGCTGGCGCTGATGCCCTTGACCGCGATGGGCGCCAGGTTGAGCCCGATGGCNGCCACCACGGCGCCCGTGACCACGGGCGGCATCAGCGTCTCGATCCAGCGGTAGCCGGCGCGCATGACGGCCAGGCCGATGGCGAGATAGAGCACGCCGGCCGCGATGATGCCGCCGAGGGCAACGGCGATGTTCGGGTTCGGTCCCGAGCCCGCATAGCCGGTGGCGGCGATGGCGACGGCGATGAAGGAGAAGCTCGAGCCGAGATAGGACGGCACGCGCCCGCCGACGATGAGGAAGAAGATGAGCGTGCCGATCCCCGAGAACAGGATCGAGACGTTGGGATCGAAGCCCATGAGGATCGGGGCGAGCGCGGTCGACCCGAACATGGCGACCACATGCTGAAGTCCCGCGATCACGGTCTGCGGCCACGGCAGCCTCTCGTCCGGCGCGATGGTGCCTTCGGCCTTCAGCCGCCAGGCCGGGAACCAGCCGCCCCCTCTGTCCTGTCCCATGATGTCCCTCTCGTTCTGCGTTGGCGGGATTGCGCGGAGCCGCCGCAAGGCGGCCCGCCGACAGCTTGACCGAGTCTCGCGGTCGCGTTGCCTGGAAAATTGCCAATATCGGGTGGCCTGCCTACTGCAAAAGCGCAAGGTCAGCTATTCACAGCCGTGTC
>JGI26049J44785_1001391_pt1 | contig 11948 bp, 10 predicted proteins | sample HigsolmetaGSP11D_FD_44785 | JGI IMG/M metagenome (IMG submission 44785)
TGCGCTACAACCCGCACCTGGCCTCCCTCGGCCTCGCCCCGAGCGCGGAGCTCCGGCGCACGATCACCGAGCGGGAGGCGGCGGTGGCCTCGCGCGGCGGGTTTGCGCTCCCGCCGGACCCCGCCGGGGCCGTCCCCGGCGGACGCATCGCGGAGGAGGGGCTGAGGACCATCCCGCCGCGCGAGATCGCGGGGAACCTGGACATCAAGCAGCTCTCTCCGGGTGTCACCGTCCTGATCCCGGTCTACCGGGAAGGGGCGCTCGTCTCGACCGGGGACATCCACTACGCGCAGGGAGACTGCGAGGCGTGCGGTACCGGGATAGAGATGCGCTCCCGGGTGCACCTGCGCTTCTTCGTCCACAAGGGCGAGGCGGAGAGGAGGGGCATCCGCGACCTGCGCTTCTACCGCGACGACTACTTCACCGCGCCCGAGCTCGCCGCCCCGCGCCGCTTCTACGCCACCACCGGTATCGGGGTGAGCCGGGACGGGGAGAGTACGGGGGAGGACATCACCCTGGCTGCGAAGAACGCGCTGCTCAACATGATCGAACACCTCGGCGAGCGGGGCTACGATCGCCAGCAGGCCTACGCCCTGTGCAGCGTGGCGGTGGANCTCAGGATAAGCCAGACCGTCGACGTGCCGAACATGCTGGTCTCGGCGCTCCTGCCGCTGGATATCTTCGTCTAGCCGGAGCCGTTCATCAATCCCCGGAGGGCCGCCTCGCGCATGGCCTTCCCTACATCTATGGTGAACGGTCCGTCGGGATCCAGCCGCACCGTAANCCGGTCCCGCTCCGAGACCTCGAGCTCGCGCTCGCCGTCCAGCGCCACACATCCGGAGAAGGGCGCGAGCTCGACCTCCTCTTCTGGCTCCANGCGCCGTGACTCGGCCACCCCGACCGGCGCGACGAGCCCCGGCGCGAGCGGGACCGGGATGGTGATCTTCGCCTCTCCTGGTGCGACGAGCCTCAGGTGGAGCCCGTACGGCGCCTCGGGCGGGACAGGTTCGATGAGACCCGCCACCGCCGAGAACCCGGTCGACTCCGGGGAGGCGCGGGTGACGAAGACTTCGGAGACGTCCGCCGGCCGCCAGAGAGCCCGTGCCCCCACGAAAGCGTCGGTGCTCGTCGCGACGTCCACGAGCGCGAGATCCTCCTGGGCCCCGTTCACCGCGACGCGCAGCAGCTTCTCCCGGCGCAGCGCGCCCTTCACCCGGCCGGTCGCGACGAGTCCCGAGGCGATGCCGGCCACGGTCGCCTCGCGCATCTCCGGGAAGGCGTTGTTGGTGCCGGTCGAGAGCGGGCAGAGCGGAACTTTGCCGCAGTGCCCGGCGACGATCCGGTTGGTCCCGTCGCCCCCGAGCACGATCAGGACCGACACGTCCCGCTCGCACATCTCCTCCGTCGCCTCCGCCGTGTCGCGCGCGTCGTGGCGCAGCCGCATCTTTAGGACCTCGAGCTCCGGGAGAGCCTGGGCGGCTTTTCCCCTCGAAGAGTTGCCGAGCAGGTTGCGCCTGAGGCTCTCCGAGATCCCGGAGGCGCCGGGCATCATCACGACCCGCTCGACGCCTACCGCGCCGAGGCCCACCATCAGGCGGTAGACCATGTTGCCCTTCTCCGCGTTGTCGAAGACCGAGGCCCCGGAGACGAGCCTGCGGATGTCGCGTCCGGAGGCCGGGTTGGCGATGATGCCTGCGCTCGTCAACGCTCCGCTTCGGACAGGAACCCCGAGATGATGCGGTTGAACCTCCCGGCCTCTTCCATGTGNGACATGTGCCCGGAGCCNNCGATCACCTCCACCCGGGCGCCTTCGGGGAGGTTCTCAGTGTGCGAGACCGGTACGATCGCATCCTCCGANCCCCAGACCGCGAGGACCGGCACCCGGAGCGATCCGAGGTCGAGCACGTTCGCCTGATGTCCCCCNGGGAAGAGGTTCTCCGCTATCGTGCGCAGCGCGTTGTCCACCCCGTCGAGTCGCTTGTAGCGCAGCACGTCGTTTACGAGCTGGCGGTTCACCAGCTCGGGGTTCGCGAAGAGGAGCCCGAGGACGTCCTTCATCTGCCTGCGGCGGTTCGCCGCGATGAAGCCCTCGACGTAATCGCCGTTTATCTCCTCCCCGAGCCCGGCGCTCGAGATCAGGGTGAGCGAAACCACCCTATCAGTATGCTCGAGCGCGAACGCCGCCGCCACGAGCCCGCCCATCGAGTGCCCCGCCAGGTGCGCCCGCTCGATTCCGAGAGCGTCCATGAAGCCCGCTACGGTGCGGACGAAGAAGGCGAGGTNCCCGCCGTCGACGTCCTTCGAGGAGCCGCCGTGCCCCGGGAGGTCTANGGCGTAGACCGGGCGTTCGGCCGAGAGGGTCTGCTGGTTGAAGACGAAGATGTTTATGTCGCCGCCGAAGCCCGGGATGAGGATGAGCGGCGTGGCGGCTTCCTCGCCCATCTTCAGGTATTGGATCTCCCTCCCGTCGACCTCGACGGTCTCGGGTTCGGAGCTCACCGCCTCTTCTTCCTGTGGGACGAAGCTCTCGCGGAACCCCTCGACGAAGGCATCGATCTCGGAGTCCGGCACCGAGGCGTCGGCGATCACGCCGAGGAGCCCCCCGACGGGCAGCACGTCGCCCTCTTGCGCGACGTGCCGCCTCAGGACGCCGGAGGCCGGGGACTCGACGGCGTTGTTGATCTTCTCGCTCTCCACCTCGATTATCTCGTCGCCCTTCGAGACCTCCTCGCCCTCACCGACGAGCCATTGCACGACCGTTCCCTCGGTCATGGTGAGACCCCATTTGGGCATGGTGAGGCGGGTGATCTGCTGCGTCTCGCTCAAGCCTTCGCCCCCGCACCCGTGACCTCCCTCACCGCCGCGGCGACCCTCTCCGCGTCGGGGACGTAGAGGTCCTCGAGCACCGGGGAGAACGGCGGTGGGGTGTGGGGGGCCGTGACCATCTTCGGCGCGGCNTCGAGATCGTCGAAGAGCTCCTGGGCGACCTGCGCGCAGATGTCCGCGGCGAGGCTGCAGCGCGGGTTCGACTCGTCGACCACGACGAGCCTTCCGGTGTTCTCGACGCTCTCGAAGATCGTCTCCGTGTCGAGCGGCGAGGTGGTTCTGGGGTCGACGATCTCGCACTCTATACCCTCGTCGGCGAGCGCCTCCGCGGCTTCCTGGGCCATCTGCACCATCCGGCCTATCGCGACGATGGTGACGTCGTCTCCCTCGCGCACGTACTCGGCCTCGCCCAGAGGTATCTCGTAGGGCTCCTCGGGCACCTCGCCCTCGGTGGCGTAGAGGACCTTGTTCTCGAAGAACATCACGGGGTCGTCGTCGCGGATAGAGGCGATCATGAGCCCCTTCGCATCGTAGGGGTTGGAGGGGACGACGACCTTGAGGCCGGGGATGTGGGTGAAGATGGGGTAGAGGCTCTGGGAGTGCTGGGCCGCGGCGCGGATCCCCGCCCCGTACATCGTCCTTATGACGAGGGGGGTCACGGCCTTGCCGCCGAACATGTAGCGGAACTTGGCGGCCTGGTTGTAGATCTGGTCCATGCACACCCCGAAGAAGTCGACGAACATCAGCTCGGCGACGGGCCTGAGGCCCGAGGCGGCCGCTCCCGCCGCGGCTCCGATGAAAGCCGATTCGCTGATCGGGGTGTCGAGCACGCGTCCGGGGAACTTCTGGTAGAGGCCCTTGGTGACGCCCATCACGCCGCCCCAGGCGTCGTCCTCTCCGGGGGCTCCCGCGCCGCCCGCGTTGTCCTCTCCCATGACGATCACGCGCTCGTCGCGCTCCATCTCCTGCGCGAGCGCCTCGTTTATCGCCTGCATGAAGGTGATGCTGCGCGCCACGGTCGCCTCCTTACCGGTAGCTGACGTACACGTCCGCGAGGAGGTCCTCCGCCCTCGGGTCGGGCGCGGCCTTGGCCTCCCGGACGGCCTCGTCTATGAGGTTCCTCACCTCATCGTCTATCCTCTCCAGCTCCCCTTTCTCGACGAGCCCGGCCGAGACGACCCTCTCGGAGAAGCGCTTTAGGCAGTCCTTCTCGCGCCGGAGCTCCTCGACCTCACCCGGGGCGCGGTAGGTCTGGGCGTCGCCCTCGAAGTGGCCGTAGTAACGGCTCGTCTTGCACTCGATGAGCGAGGGGCCGCCGCCCTCGCGGGCGCGTCTTATCGCCTCTCCGGCGGCCTCGTGGACGGCGAAGAAGTCGAATCCGTCGACGACCACGCCCGGTATGCCGAACCCCTCGGCCCGCTTGGCTATGTCCAGGCCCTTGACCGAGTAGTTCGTCGAGGTGGCCTCGGCGTAGCCGTTGTTCTCGATGATGAAGATCACGGGCAGGTTCCACACGCTGGCGAGGTTCATGCTCTCCAGAGTGGTGCCCTGGTTCGAGCCGCCGTCGCCGGTGAACGAGACGGCGACCCCCCGCGTGCCGCGCATCTTGGCCGAGAGACCGGCACCACAGACCAGCGGCGGCCCGCCGCCGACGATCCCGTTGGCCCCGAGCATGCCTTTGTCCAGATCCGCGATATGCATGCTCCCGCCCTTGCCCTTGCATATCCCGCCGGCCTTGCCGTAGATCTCCTTCATCATCGCCTTGACGTCGCAGCCCTTGGCGATGGCGTGCCCGTGGCCGCGGTGGGTGCTCGCCACGTAGTCGTCGGGGCCGAGGTGCGAGATCACCCCGACGGCGACCGCCTCTTCACCGGCGTACAGGTGTACGAAGCCCGGGATCTCCCCGGTGGCGAACTCCGTGTGCAGCCTCTCCTCGAACTCGCGGATCGTACGCATCGTGCGGTAGGCTTTGAGGAGGTCCTCCCTGCTGAGCGACCCCGTGCCGACGACCTCTGTCATCGAGCCCTCCTTTCCCCGAAATTCGTAACCAACCAACCATCGTAACCAACCAACCATATAGGGGAGGATGCAGGGTGTCAAGGACCGTTTTGCAGGCTATGAGAAACGAGACGAAAGACGGCTACGTTCTCTTGTTGAAGTCGGCGGTGAAGCGTGTCATCAACCCCGCCGCCCATCCCCGGCGACCCGGCACGATAGACCCGCTCAGGCCGGGTGGACGACCTCCCCGGCCATCACCGTGAGGTCCACGCCGATCTCCGGGATCTCCTCGGGCTTCACCTGCCGGACGTCCGCCCCGAGCACGGTGACGTCCCCGACCTTGCCGGGGCTGAGGCTGCCCTTGATGTGCTCCTCGAAGGAGGCGTAGGCTCCGGCGGCGGTGTAGGCGTAGACGGCCTCCTCGAATGATATGGATTCTTCCGGGAAGGCTTCTTCTCCCGCGAAATCTCTGCGGGTCATCATGGTCCGGATGCCGAGCAGGGGGTCCACGCTGCACACCGGAGCATCGCTCGAGGCGGCGGCGACGATCCCGTGTTCGATGAACGAGCGCATCGCGTTGGCGTACCGGAGGCGGTCTCTGCCCAGGCTGGCGTCGTAGAGGGGCCGGAAGTCGTGCAGGAAGGTGGTCCCGGGAACGGGGACGCAACCGAGGCGCGCTATCCGGTCGAAGACCTGCGGGTCGGTCACGAACTCGCAATGCTCGATGCGGTGGCGGGTGTTCCGGCGGGGGTTCTCGGCGAGCGCCTCCTCGTAGGCGTCGAGCAGGAGGTCTATCGAGGCGTCGCCGATGGCGTGTGCGGTGCACTGCCAGCCCAAAGCGTGGGCCCGCCTTATCTTCCGCTTCATCTCTTCGGGGTCCTGCATCCATAGCCCCCTGTTCCCGGGCTCTCCGGCGTAGGGCTCGCGCATGCGGGCGGTGTGGCCGCCTATGGATCCGTCGAGGAAGATCTTGGCCGGCCCGAGGCGCAACAGGTCGTCTCCGAAGCCGGTGCGCAGTCCCGTTCCGGAGAACTCCTCCAGCATCTCGTCCAGGATGATCATGAGGTAGGTCCGCAGGAGGAGGGGACCGCCGGATTCCCGCACCCGCTGGTAGGCNTCCATCTCCTCCGGGCGGCGCACCCCGGCCTCGGCGACGCTCGTCACCCCGTGGGAGTGGTAGATCTCAGCGGCCCGCCGCAGGGCGTCTTCGAGCTCGTCGACCGTGGGCTTTGGGANCGCGCGCCGCGCCATCTCCAGCGCCGCCTCGCGCACCACGCCGGTGGGCTCGCCGCGGGAGTCGCGGTCTATCGTGCCGCCGGGAGGGTCGGGGGTGTCGCGGGTTATCCCGGCCTCCCGCAGCGCCTGCGTGTTCGCCGCGCCGACGTGCAGGCAGGCGCGGGTGATGAGGACCGGGTTGTGCGGCGCCGCCCGGTCGAGCTCCTCCCGCGACGGATGGCGGCGTTCGGCGAGTCGGGTGTCGTCGTAACCGCGGGCGAGGATCCACCTGCCGGGCGGGGTCGAGGTGGCTCGATCCCGGATGCGCCCCAACAGGGTTCCGATATCGGGGGCCTCGTCCGGGGACACGTCCACCTGACCGGCGGCGAGCCCGATGGCCATCGGGTGGCAGTGGGCGTCGTTGAAGGCCGGGAGTACGGTGCGGCCCTTGAGGTCTATCACCTCTACGCCCGGGGCCCGGAAGGCCAGGGCGTCCGCGTTCGAGCCGACCGCGACGATGATGCCTCCCCTGATCGCGATCGCCTCGGCCTCCGGGAGTTCGGGGTCGGCGGTGATCAGGCGTCCCCCGGTGAGGATCAGGCCGCCCGGCACGGTGTCTGCCCCTAGAGGCTCTGCAGGATCTCGTCGGCGTGCGTCTCGGGCGAGACCTCCGGGTAGACCTTCGACACCCGGCCCTCGGGGTCGAGCACGAAGGTGACCCGCTTCGCCGTGCCTCTCTCGGAGAGGATGCCGAGGGAGCGGGCGGCCTTGCCGTCCTCGTCGGTGAGGAGGGGGAAGTTCAGGCCGTTCTTCTCGCGGAAGCGGCGGTGGGACTCGGGCGGGTCGAGCGAGACACCGTAGACCCGAACGCCGGCGCGCTCGTAGTCCTGCATGCGGTCCCTGAAGGCGCAGGCCTCCTTCGTGCATCCGGGGGTCGCGTCCTTCGGGTAGAAGTAGAGGACCGTGGTCTTGCCCTTGAGGTCTTCGGTCGAGATCCTCTTCTCGTCCTCGGTGAGGAAGCTCAGCTTGGGGAACTGCTCGCCTTCCTGCAGCATCCGTCCTCCTTTGTCTCTGTGGTCTCCGCGTAAATACTTCCCGCTAGGAGGGAAGTCTACGCCGGTCGAGCGGTACGATCAGGGCGGCGCAGACCAGCGAGAGGGCGCAGAGGTAGAACGCCGGGGGGAATCCCCAGCCGGAGATCACGAGCCCGAAGAGAAAGGCGCCTATCCCGGTCCCACCGTCGAAGGCGGCGTTCCACAGGGCGCTCGCGAGGCCGTACTCCTGGCGGGAGACGCGCGAGAGCACGACGAGCAGGGTAGAGTTCTGCACCGCGCCGAGCCCGGAGCCGAAGAGAAGCGCACCCAACAGCAGAAGCGGGCCCCCGGAGGTCAGCAGAGCTATCCCGATGGCACCCGTGAGCATTCCGGGGGCGAGCAGGGCGCGGGGATCGTGGCGGTCACCGAAGCGACCGGCCCACCAGCGGGTGAGGGTGGAGGAGGCTCCGGCGACGAGCAGCGCGGCGGTCGNCGAGTAGACCCCGGAGCCAGCGTGGAAGATCGGCAGGAAGGTGAAGAAGAGCCCCAGCGCCATCGTCCCGGTGGTGAAGAGGATGATCATCCGCAGGAGGTCTCCCCTGCGCAGCCCCACGAAGAAGCTGTCGGTTTGCTCCTTGGTCCTGGGGGCCGGCGCCTGGATCGCCGCTGCCGCCGGGATGCCGAGGAGTGGAACGGCACCCAGGAGGAACGTGACCCCGTAGCCGGCGTGGTGGGCGAGCCAGAGGCCGAGGGAGTTGCAGAAGATCGTGGGGATCGTGATGGAGATCCCGAGTACGCCCATCGCCTCGCCCCGTCGTCCAGGGGGTGCGAGTTCGGCGATGAGCGCGGAGAAGAGCACGGTTACGATACCGAAGCCAACGCCCCGTGCGAGCGTCACGGTGAGGACCGGGACTAACGCCTCGGTGAAGGGGTAGGCGAGGGCGGGGAGCCCGAGAAACACCAGCCCGGACACCAGAGATAGCCGGTAACCCAGGCGGGGGAGGATGCGCGGCATCTGGATCTGCGTCAGGACCGTCGAGAGCATGAACAGCGCCGTGGCGAGCCCCGCGCCCGTGTTGCCGCCCGTCCTTCCGGCGTAGAGGGGGATTACGGAGAGCAGGAGCTGATAACCGAAGAACGAGGCGAAGGNCGAGAGGATGAGGAGAGCGACCGGGTGGGTGAGCAGACGTTCNTCTCCGNNTCCCTTTACTCCGCGCTCCATCGCCACTACTCTACCCATGAAGGAGCCGAAAATCTCGGTGTTGTGTCCTTGCCCCGGCGGATGCCCGCCGGTCAATCGTCGCGGCGGCATTCGTTAGGTGGATCGGCGCGCTCTGGCAGATGGAAGCCTGACGGATCTCGATCCCCTGGGTCTCGGGCGACTCGATTGGATTCCGGGAACCGGACCACCGGGCTTCTTGGGACGAACGGACTCTCGTCCAGCGATCATCCTGCGTGGGCGTGCGGGTTCGAGCACCGCTGAACGTAATATGAGCCTCTCCATGACCTGCGGCACATGCGGCGGAGGATCGAGCTGGGTAGGATGTACTGACGGAGGAGACGGGTTTTCTTGCGGACGGGCTTTACGAAAGGCGGTGTCGAGGAGAAGGTTCGGGCGGGGGCCGGACCTCCCCGAGGCTGGTTCTGTCGGGTGGGCCCCGAGGGGCGCCGGGGAGCGCTGCTCATGCGGATCACCGGTTTCTCGTACGTGGGGGTCACCTATACGCTCTACCTCTTTGGGAAGCACGAGTTCGGTTTGCTGCCCGTGACGGCGGCGTTTCTGGTCGCCGCTTTCCTTATGAGGGTCATGCCCTGGGAGAAGCGCGACGCGGGCGGGGTCGGATTCTTCACGATTCCCGCCTTCGCACTGGTCTCCTTCCTGATAGTCCACATGACGGGGCTTGGCTTCTCGACGGGTTTCTTCTACGCCGCAGTGGCCAACGGGGTCTTCGTGTTCGGGTTCCGGTGGGGGATGGTATACGCGGGGTTCATCATGCTTCTGCTGTCCGGGGACCTTCTTTGGGCGTACCCCCAGAAGGGGGTGCTCTGGGCGCTGGAGCAGGCGGCTTCCTGGAGCTGGCCACTCGCTTTCGTCGTTGGGATCTGCACGCTCGCGGTCGAGTCGATGAAGAAACAGGTGGAGACGCAGGAACTACTCACCGAGCTGGAGTCTGCGCACGCGGAGCTCAAGCGCTACGCCGAGCAGGCACGGGAGCTCGCCGTCTCGGAGGAGCGGAACCGGCTGGCCCGTGAGATCCACGACTCCGTCGGCCACCATCTGACGGTGGTCAACGTCCAGCTCGAGGCCGCGTCCAAGCTGCTCTCCCGCGATCCCGGCCGGGCGGCCGAGGCTGTGGCGCGGGCGAAGGGAGCGGTGGGCGAGGCGCTCTCCGAGGCCCGGAGGGCGGTGCGGGCTTTGAGGCCCGGGGCGGTGGAGCGGCGGGCGGGCCTCGGGGCGCTGGACGATGTGGTACGGGAGTTTCGGGACGCGGGGGTCGCGGTCTCCTTCGAGGTCACCGGGGAGGGGCGCCCCCTGCCTCGGGAGACGGAGCTGGTGCTCTACCGGACCCTGCAGGAGGGGCTGACCAACGCTTTCAAACACTCCGGAGCCGGGAGGGTCGACGTGAGGCTGGATACGGCTGGATACGAGAGGGGAGCGGGTACGCCTCTCGGTGATGGACGATGGACGGGGCGTCGGCGGCGAGCCCGTCGGCGGGTTCGTCCTCTCGGGGTTGCGTGAGAGGGTCGAGGCGGCGAGGGGCGTCATGAGGGCGGGTGACGCGCCGGGAGGCGGCTTCGCGCTCGAGGTCGAGCTCCCCGTGATGGAAGGAGGATCGTGACCGACCCTGTGCGGGTGATGATCGTCGAAGATCAGGCGCTCATGCGAGAAGGCTTGAGGACGCTGCTCGAGCTCGAGGAGGGAGTGGAGGTGGTCGGAGAAGCCTCCGACGGGGTGGAGGCGCTGGAACGCATTCCGCGGGTGCGGCCGGAGGTGATGCTCGTGGACGTGAGGATGCCCCGGATGGACGGGATAGAGCTCATAGAACGCCTCGGGCGGGAACATCCGGAGGTCGCGGCGATCATCCTGACCACCTTCGACGACGACGATTATGTCTTCCGAGGGCTCCGGGCGGGGGCGAAGGGATACATCCTCAAAGACGTGCCCTCGGAGGAGCTCGCCGCTGCGATAAGGAAGGTGTACCGGGGCGAGGCGGTGCTGGATGGTCCGATCACGCTCAAGGTCATCTCCGAGATCGGGCGTCTCTCGAAGGGGGTGGCCCCTCGTTCTGGCTCGGAGGTGCTCTCCGAGCGGGAGATGGAGGTGCTGAGGCTCGTCGCCTCCGGGGCCTCCAACCGCGAGATCGCCCGCGCCCTGTACATAACCGAAGGTACGGTCAAGAACCACATCTCGAGCATACTTCGCAAGCTCGGTTTCCGGGACCGCACCCAGGCCGCACTCTACGCGGCGGAGCGTGGCTGGATCGAGGTTTCGTGAGCTGAGGGCTCGGGACTCGCTCTCGTCCGCCGGCTGTCAGATTGCGCGGGGGTAACCTCCTGGAGTAGGTTCCAGAAAATCGGCGGGCGGGGTAGACCGGTGAACGGGACGTATCTCCATGAGTCGGAGCGCGGCCGGAGAACCTCGATCGCCTGCCGCTCGGGTGTGCCCGCCCAGAGGGCACATGACCCTGGTAAGGGGGCTTGCTTCCCCCAAATCGTCCTTTCGTCCGATGTCGTTTTTGCCGTCCGCGGTTAGCATCCGGGGAGGTTGCGGAACGCCGATGCGGAGGAGGTTCGCATGGAAGCTGCGCGGAAGGACCGGGACACGGATACCCTGGGGGAGGAGGTGATCCGGGCGCGGGGCCTGCGCAAGAGATACGGGGGGGTCGTCGCCGTGGACGGGGTGGACCTGACGGTCTACCGGGGTGAGGTCTTCGGCATCCTCGGCCCCAACGGTGCGGGCAAGACGACGACGCTGGAGATGATCGAGGGTCTGAGGAAGCCCGATGACGGGGAGATAGAGGTCGCGGGGTATGATGCGGTCCGGGAGCCCGGCAAACTCAAGAGGATCATCGGGGTCCAGCTGCAGACGACCGCGCTCTTCGACTACCTCTCGGTCGAGGAGACGCTCGCGCTCTTCGCTGACCTCTACGGCGTGGACGGCTCCAGGGAGCACGTCTGGCACCTCTTGAAGATGGTCTCGCTCACCGAGAAGAAGGATGCTCGGGTCGATCAGCTCTCCGGCGGCCAGCAGCAGCGGCTCTCGGTGGCGCTCGCGCTGGTCAACGACCCGCGGGTGGTCTTCCTCGACGAGCCGACGACGGGTCTGGATCCACAGGCCCGGCGCAACATGTGGGAGCTGGTGCGTGAGATCCGCTCCGAGGGTCGCACGGTTGTGCTCACCACCCACTACATGGAGGAGGCCGAGGAGCTGTGCGACCGGGTCGCGGTGATGGACCACGGTCGGGTGCTCGTCTGCGACGCCCCTCTTGCTTTGATCCGCTCGCTCGATATGGACGCCACCGTTCTGGTGACGATCGACGGGCCGATGGGGGGACTGGAGGGGCTGCCGGAGGTGCGTGGGGTCGAGCGCGAGGGGGACGACCTGCGCCTCAGGACCAGCAACGCCCAGGACACCATCGTCGGCTTGATGCGTCTGGCTTCGGAGAACGGGGCGCGCCTGCGCAACCTCTCGGTGCGGAGCGCGAACCTCGAGGACGTGTTCATCGCCTATACGGGAAGGAGCCTGCGCGACTGATGAAAGCTTTCCTCTCCATGGTCGGGGCCAACCTCAAGATGCAGGTTCGCAACCGCACCGCCCTTTTCTGGCTTTTGGCTTTCCCGGCGCTCTTCATCCTGCTCTTCGGTTTCCTCTTC
>JGI26049J44785_1001392_pt1 | contig 11933 bp, 11 predicted proteins | sample HigsolmetaGSP11D_FD_44785 | JGI IMG/M metagenome (IMG submission 44785)
GNNTGNCNGGCAAGTCTTTTTTTGTTTATGCACAAAAATTTAGTGCAGGACTCTGCATTTTTCCTTTGCAAAGCTCTGCACTTTTATTTTGCCATACACATTCCCAATACATATTGACGTTCATTTCATCATAATCTGTAAGATTTTTTGTAATTAGTCTTATTTTTTAAATCCTTCGAACTATCCATTTGTTTTTCTAATCAATGAGGCGTTTAAAGAAATTGAAAAAATTAAACCGGATACATCTTATGAAAAAGAATGGATTAAAAAACAATAAAAATAAGAGACCATTGCGGACAAAGGCTGTGACTTCAAACCCTTTCTCTAATGCTTGTTTTACGACATGACGTCCCACAGCGCCAGTTGCTCCAAAGACAATAATTTTCATAGCGCTCCCCCCTTCCGTTCGACGGTAAATCTCCCTTGTGAATCAATAGAATTGAGAGATTTGAAACGCTAGCAAGCTGCCTAGTTTGGAGCACTAAAAAAGCGGCAAAATGTTGTGCAATCAACATCCTGCCGTTTTCATAGAAAATGTTTATTGATCTTCAATGACAATATAAGTTGCTTTCACGGGGCCATGCACACCGACAATTAGTACCGATTCAATATCTGCTGAATTGCTTGGGCCAGACATAAATAAAATGCAAGAAGGTATCGGTTGTCCCTTTTCAATTTGTTGATGGATTTTTTGAGCAGCTTGCGTCATTCTTGGAACAATTGAACTTTTTGGAATCAGCACGATGATGTTTTGTGGCAAAAAGTTCATTGTGCGCCCGCGATTCGGATGGCTATAAAGCATGGCTGTTGCTGATTCGGCTAAGGTCATTTCGCTGATGGTGATGCCGATGTTTGCCTTTTCCGCTTGGTGGATGTTTTCTTCAGGCGTATCTGGGTTCCACTCGTAAAGCTTTATACCAGTTTCGGGCCAACACTCCATCAATTTGTTCATTCCAAACTTTTCAAATCGTTCGTCTTTCCATGTGATAACCGATTCACCGCCATAATCGATTACAACTTGATGAAGCGTATTGGCCAAATTCGCCGTATCCGTTTGTACGAAGGTCGTATGAATGTTTTCACATTGTTGTTTTAATACTTCCACTAGTTCATCTTGAGAAGCGTTTTTCAATACTTCAAGTTGTGGAGAATGCTTCCAAACAGGACGTTCCACTTTTGTTCGAACAGGGCGACCGAGGCTTTTGGCAATTTGATTTAGAAATTCATCGCGATTTTGAATCGTCATGATTTCTCTCCTTTCTGACGCTGCTTCATCCAATGGCGGAAGCTTTCTTTATTTGGAGCAGGGAAATCCCGAACTTCTGTCCAAGCTTTTAATGGCCCTGGTCCGCTTGTGATTTTGTCATCTTTTACAAAAGGAGACATGATCGGTGAAGCAACTTTTGTTGCCACATTAAAGAGCGGCGAAGTTGATGCTCCTAGACCAAAGGCTTTCATAATTAAACGTTCTGAAATCGGAGCCTTTCCTTCCTGTTCCACAATTTTTTGGCGATGCAAATGCAATAATTGATGCAATGGAATTTTTACAGGGCATACTTCTGTACAAGCACCGCAAAGGCTTGAGGCATACGGCAATTCTTTGAAATCTTCATATCCCCCAAGCAGCGGAGATAAAACAGCGCCAATCGGTCCTGAATAAATAGACCCGTAAGTGTGGCCTCCTACATGGCGATATACTGGGCAAACATTAACACATGCTGCACAGCGGATGCATTGTAGTATAGGTTGGAATTCAGTGCCTAAAATTTTCGAACGTCCATTATCTACAATGACTAAGTGGAATTCTTCAGGGCCGTCTGTTTCGTTTTCTCCTTTAGGGCCTGTCAGCAATGTGACATAGCTGGTTAATCGTTGACCGACCGAGCTGCGGGTTAATAAACTGACGAGTACCTCCATTTCCTCAAAGGTTGGTACGATACGCTCCATCCCCATTACGACGATTTGGGTTTTTGGCAGAGCTGAAACAAGGTCGGCATTTCCTTCATTTGTTACTAAGGTTACTGTGCCGCTTTCTGCAATGGCAAAGTTGCATCCTGTAATGCCAATATCCGCTGTTAAATATTCTTGGCGCAACGTTTTGCGGGCAAAAAGAGCCATTTCTTCAGGTTGTTCCGATTTGTCGTAGCCAACTTTTGCAAAGATTTCCCGTATTTGATGGCGGTTTTTATGCAATGATGGCACAATGATGTGGGAAGGCGGTTCGTGGTCATTTAATTGTAAAATGAATTCTGCCAGGTCAGTTTCCACTACTTTGCAGCCGGCTTCTTCCAATGCAGCATTTAAATTGATTTCTTCCGTCACCATCGATTTAGATTTGACAATTTTTTTTGCTTCTTTTTGAATGGCGATGTTTTTTATATAGTTGGATGCTTCTTCTTTTGTTTTCGCGAAAAATACATGACCGCCACGTTTAGCCACATTTTCGCTCAACTCATAAAGATATGCATCTAAGTTTTCTAATACGTGTTTTCGAATTTCTTCACCATGGGCTCTCCATTCTTCCCAATTTCCTAATTCCTCCACGCGGGCTTGACGGCGGGTTTGAAATCGGGCTTGGGCAGCGGATATGGCGCCGCGCATAAAGGTATCGTTTAAGTTCGTCTCTACGCGCTCTTTAAATTGCTCATCACTTGTTTTCATAGCCATAACTAATCCCCCCTTAGCGACTATTTAACACTTCTGCAATATGCATGACTCGAATCGGTTTTCCGGTGCGGCTAATTCGTCCACCGATATTAATGAGGCATCCGGCATCTGCACCAACTAAAATGTCTGCCCCTGTTTCCTCAATATTGCGCACTTTTTCATCCACCATTTCTCCGGAAATATTCCCCATTTTCACGGAGAATGTACCGCCAAATCCACAGCAGCGCTCTTTTCCTGGAAGTTCAACATATTCCAGTCCTTCTACATTTTTGAGTAATCGGATTGGTGCATCTTTTACCCCTAAAAGCCTCGTCATATGGCATGAGGTATGATATGTGGCTTTGCCTTTTAACCGGGCTCCGACATTTTCAATTTTTAAAACGTTTACAATAAAGTCGGTTAATTCATAGGTTTTATCTGCTAAATTTTGGGCTTTTTGTTCCCATTCCGGATCTCCTTTAAAAATATGCGGATACTCTTTGAACATATATGCGCAGGAACCGGATGGCGTTACAACATATTCTGCATGTTCAAATGCTTTAATCATATTTTTCATTGAACCTTTTGACTTTTCTACATATCCGCTGTTATAAGCCGGCTGTCCGCAGCAAACTTGTGATGTAGGAAAATCGATTTCACAACCAAGTCGCTCAAGAAGTTCCACAGTCGCCTTTCCTACATTTCCTTGAAACATATCGACAAGGCATGTCACAAATAATGAGACTTTCATTATGAATCCCCCTATAATTCCTTCAAAAATCAACAGGTCATCAGATGACTAAAATAGTATCACGTTTTTTCAAATTCTACTATAATTTTTTGAAAATACAAAACATAAAAGTGCAGAAGCTGGATAAACTTCAACACCTTTTCTCATTCTGTCGTATCGAAATACTTCATTAAAATTTCTTCTACGTTATTCAAATGAGAATACATGGCGAGTTCTGCTAGTTCGGGATTTTGTTGTTTGATAGCTAAATAAATTTGCATATGTTCATCATATAATTGTTCAATCGTGGTTTGTTTAGAAAATAACCAAATGCGCCTTGTTTCTCGCATTAATTCAATCGTAAGCCCGGATACTTGGTTTAGTAAATTAGGTAGCAGAGGGTTGTGGGAAGCATTTGCAATGGCCTTATGGAATTCGAAATCCGCTTTTTCACCAAGCTCTTCATCCCCTTCTACGTTTTTCATTTCCTCAAGGATTCCTTCTAAAATGACAAGATCTTCTTTTGTTCTGTTTTTCGCTGCGCTTCTTGCCGTCCCAACTTCAAGAATTTTTCTTAATTCAAGCAAATGAGGGACGTATTCTCTGTATGTAATAATGGCCGTAGAAAGAGGAAATTCCAGTTTTTGTTTAGGGAAGTTTTTCACAAATGTGCCAGAGCCTTGCTTTATTTCAATCAGCCCCATTGCTTTTAAGGCTGATAATGCTTCACGAACAGCGGATCTACTGACTTGTAATTGCTCTGCTAAATATTCAACAGAATCCAAACGATCACCCGGTTTTAATTCGCCAGAACGAATTTTTTCATAAAGAATTTCACAAACTTCTTCATAAATTTTTTTCGTTTTTACTTTTGCAAGTTTCAAACAGTTCACCTCGTTTTACAAGCGAAATCGGTAAATTAATTATACATTATACCGAAAGTACAATGAAAAATCTTCTCGTTCAGAGAAGATAAAAGTGTAACTCAAGTAAAACAACATTGAATTTTAAAAAAATTCAATTTATAATCTAAGTCATAAGGTCATCAGATGACTTGATAGGGGATATTTTGAAACATTGGGGGAAAGAGAATGACGTTTACGCAAAATTTTACAGCAGTTGGAAACAGTTTAGGGTGGACAGCCCTGGTTGCAACGATTCCTATTTTATATTTTTTCTGGGCGCTTGCTATTAAAAAAATGAAAGGGTATATGGCGGGACTGACCACTTTAATTATAGCTATCGTCATTGCAGTTTTCGCGTTTAAGGTGCCGGTTGTGACTGCAGTGGCATCTGCTTCGCAAGGGGCTGTGTATGGAATTATTCCAATTGGTTGGATTATCATTACATCCGTTTTTTTATATAACTTGACGGTAAAAACCGGGTACTTTGATGTAATTCGTTCATCGGTGTTATCTATTACAGAAGACCGTCGTATTCAAGCTCTATTGATAGCGTTTTCCTTTGGAGCATTTTTGGAAGGGGCAGCGGGATTTGGTGCACCGGTTGCCATTACAGCGGCATTGCTAGTAGGTTTGGGCTTTAAGCCGTTGCAAGCGGCAGGTCTTTGTTTAATTGCAAACACAGCTCCTGTGGCTTTCGGTGCTATTGGCGTACCAATCACGGTAATGGAAGGGATTACTGGAATTTCTGCTTTAGAAATTTCAAAGATGGTTGGCCGTCAATTGCCTTTGATTGCCGTATTTATTCCATTTGTTTTAGTAGTGATTATGGTCGGCTTTAAACGGGCTTTTGAAGTGTTGCCTGCGGTTTTAGTATCCGGTATTTCATTTGCAGTGGCACAATTTTTAAGTTCCAATTATTTGGGTGCCGAATTACCGGATATTATTTCATCCTTAGTATCCTTAGTAGCTTTAGCGATTTTCTTACGCTTTTGGCAGCCGAAAAATATTTATCGTTTTGAAACGGACAGCCAAGTGGAGGATACAAAAAATCACTATACGGGTGGGCAAATTTTAAGAGCTTGGTTTCCATTTATTGTATTAACGCTATTTATATCTGCTTGGGGAATTCCATCCTTCAAAAAGGCGTTATTAGGTACATATGATGGTGAAAACGCATTTTTAACCTTTGTGAATAACATTGGTGGTGCGCTCACGTTCTATCCAGAAGTCCCGTTTTTACACAATCAGGTAATCGATGGTTCAACAGGTAAGGAAATTGCAGCAGTGTATAAATTTGAATTATTAGGTGCTGCGGGAACAGCCATTTTATTTGCTGCTATACTCTCTAAGTTTCTATTAAAAGTTTCTTGGGGTAAATGGGTAAAAACTTTTGGTGAAACTATCAACGAAATTAAATTCCCGCTTTTAACTATTTGTTGTGTTGTTGGTTATGCCTATGTAGCAAACACAGCCGGCATGATGACTACTTTAGGTTTAGTTTTGGCAAAAACAGGGGCTTTATTCCCGTTCTTCTCGCCGGTGCTTGGATGGATTGGTGTGTTTGTTACAGGTTCCGATACTTCTTCCAACGTATTGTTTGCCAAGTTGCAGCAAGTTACGTCTGAATCCATCGGCATGGATCCGGTTCTTGCGCTGGCTGCCAATACTGCAGGAGGCGTGACAGGAAAAATGATTTCGCCGCAAACATTAGCTGTGGCTGCTGCAGCTGTGGGATTAATTGGAAGAGAATCAGAGTTGTTAAAATTCGCCTTAAAATACAGTGTCATTTTACTTGTCTGCATGTGTATCATTACATTTTTGCAAAGCACCGTACTTACATGGATGATTCCATAAGTTTTGAAGTCTTGGCAGTATCGTCTGTTATAGATGATGCTGCTAGCAATTTTGAGTAATGGGGGGAGACTTATGAAAAAAATTGAAAAAGTCTTAGTCGCAAACCGCGGTGAAATCGCTATCCGCATTTTCCGCGCATGTACTGAATTAAAACTAAAAACGGTCGCTATTTATTCCCACGAGGATAGCGGTGCCATTCATCGTTTTAAAGCGGATGAATCCTATTTGGTAGGCAAAGGGAAAAAGCCAATTGATGCTTATTTAGATATTGAAGGAATTTTAGAAATAGCAAAAGATGCAAATGTAGATGCTATTCACCCGGGATATGGCTTTTTATCAGAGAATGTAGAGTTTGCTCGCCGTTGCGAAGAAGAAGGAATCATCTTCATTGGACCAAAATCAAAACATTTAAGCATATTTGGGGATAAAGTAAAGGCTCGCGAACAAGCCATCGCTGCTGGAATTCCTGTCATTCCAGGTACAGATAGGCCAGTAAAAAGTTTGGAAGAAGTTGAACAGTTTGCAGATTCATACGGCTACCCCATTATGATTAAAGCTGCACTTGGCGGTGGAGGCAGAGGAATGCGCCTTGTGGAAAAGGCAAGCGATTTAAAAGAGGCTTTTGAACGGGCCAAATCCGAAGCAAAAGCGGCTTTTGGTTCGGATGAGGTTTACGTGGAAAAAGCCATTGTTAAACCAAAACATATAGAGGTTCAAATTTTAGGGGATGAAGCCGGCAATATCGTGCATTTATATGAACGAGATTGCTCAATTCAACGCCGCCATCAAAAAGTGGTAGAGATTGCGCCATCTATCTCAATTTCAGAAGAGTTGCGCCGCCGCATTTGCGAAGCAGCTGTAAAATTGATGAAAAATGTGCAGTATGTGAATGCAGGGACAGTGGAGTTTTTAGTAACGGGCGATAATTTTTACTTTATTGAGGTAAACCCGCGCATTCAAGTGGAACATACCATTACCGAAATGATTACAGGAGTTGATATTGTTCAGGCGCAAATTAAAATTGCGGAAGGTCATGGACTACACAGTAAAGCAATTCGGATTCCTGAGCAAGAAAAGATTCCTTTATTTGGCTATGCCATTCAATCACGGATTACAACGGAAGATCCAAAAAACCATTTTATGCCGGATACAGGAAAAATTATGGTGTATCGCTCATCCGGCGGTTTTGGTGTCCGTTTAGATGCAGGGAACGGTTTCCAAGGCGCAGTTGTTACTCCTCACTATGATTCGCTGCTTGTGAAACTATCGACTTGGGGAAGAACCTTTGAAGAAGCAGCGCAAAAAATGGATCGCAATTTGCGGGAGTTCCGTATTCGAGGTGTGAAAACCAATATTCCGTTTTTAGAAAATGTCGTAAACCATGAGAAATTTTTAAGCGGCCAATTCGATACAAGCTTTATTGATACAACACCGGAATTATTTGAATTTAAAGAACGGAAAGACCGTGCGACAAAGCTGTTAAACTATATCGGCAATGTGACATTAAATGGCTTCCCTGGAATCGAAAAGCGGCCAAAACCAATCTTTGTTCAGCCTCATATTCCGACTGTACCTGAAAAAAAGGTAACTGGTACAAAACAAATTTTAGATGAACAAGGCGTGGCTGGACTTATCCAATGGATTAAAGCCCAAGATGATGTACTGCTTACCGATACAACATTCCGGGATGCCCATCAATCGCTCCTTGCCACACGCGTTCGTTCGAAAGATATGTTTGAAATTGCCGATGCTACAAGCCAATTGATGAACGATTTCTTCTCCCTTGAAATGTGGGGAGGTGCAACTTTCGATGTAGCGTATCGCTTTTTAAAAGAAGACCCTTGGGATCGATTGGAAACATTGCGCAAAAAAATTCCAAATATCTTGTTCCAAATGTTATTTAGAGGAAGCAATGCGGTAGGGTATTCCAACTATCCGGATAACGTCATCCGCGAGTTTATAAAATTATCAGCTCAGTCCGGTATTGATGTATTCCGCATTTTCGATTCATTGAACTGGGTAAAAGCGATGGAAGTGGCCATTGACGAAGTTCGCCTCAACGGAAAAGTGGCAGAAGCGGCAATCTGCTATACGGGCGATATTTTAGATGATGGAAGAGCAAAATATACGGTGCAATATTACAAGGAAATGGCAAAACAATTAGAACAGGCCGGCGCGCATATTTTAGCCATTAAAGATATGGCAGGGCTGCTTAAACCAAATGCAGCTTATCGTTTAATTTCCGAATTGAAGGAAACAACCGATTTGCCAATTCATCTTCATACCCATGATACAAGCGGAAATGGGATTTTCGTTTATGCAAAAGCCATTGAAGCAGGAGTGGACATTATTGATACGGCATTAGGTTCCATGGCTGGCTTAACATCTCAGCCAAGCGCCAATTCGCTCTACTATGCTTTAAGCGGCGAAAAACGGCAAGTTAGAGCGGATATAGAATCCCTTGAAAAACTATCTTACTATTGGGCGGATGTGCGAAAATATTATGTGGATTTCGAAAGCGGCATGAATGCCCCTCATTCAGAAGTGTATGTACACGAAATGCCTGGCGGACAATACAGCAACTTGCAGCAACAAGCGAAAGCAGTAGGGCTTGGGGACCGCTGGGAGCAAGTAAAGAAAATGTATTCCCGCGTCAATTTAATGTTTGGCGATATTGTAAAAGTAACGCCATCATCAAAAGTTGTTGGCGATATGGCGCTTTTTATGGTGCAAAATGATTTAGATGAAGAAAATATTTTTGAGCGCGGGAAAACGCTTGACTTCCCTGATTCCGTCATTGAATTTTTCCAAGGTTATCTAGGACAGCCTTATGGCGGATTCCCGAAAAAACTGCAAAAGCTTATACTAAAAGACCGCAAGCCAATTACGGTGCGCCCTGGTGAACTGCTTGAGCCGGTTGATTTTAGTAAACTTGCTGTTGAGCTGGAAGAAAAAGTTGGATTCAAACCGACTGAGAAAGATTTAATCTCCTATGCACTATATCCAAAAGTATTTGAAGAATACGCTAAAGTGCGTGCCCAATATGGTGACATTTCTGTATTAGATACTCCAACATTCTTATATGGTTTGCGCCTGGGCGAAGAAATTGAAGTGGAAATTGAAAAAGGAAAAACATTGATTATTAAATTAGTGTCCATTGGCGAGCCTCAACATGATGGTACACGGGTAATTTACTTTGAAATTAACGGCCAACCTCGGGAAATATTCGTACAAGATATGACGGTGGAGGCAACGGGTAATAAAGCCGTCAAAGCGGACCCATCCAATCCAAATCAAATTGGCGCAACGATGCCAGGTACAATATTGAAAGTGGTAGTATCTAAAGGCAGTCCGGTAAAACGGGGCGACCATCTATTAATTACAGAAGCCATGAAGATGGAGACAACTGTGCAAGCGCCAAAAGATGGTGTGGTAAAAGAAATTTACGTTAAAGAGGGCGACTCCATTTCCACTGGCGACCTATTAATTGAAATCGAATAACAAAGGTGATTTAAGCCAGCAAGGATATCTTCTTGCTGGCTTGAAATGTTAATGGAAGAATTTGACCTTGCAAAACTTAAAAGAATCCCCATATCCCTTGTATGAAATCCTCCTTTAAATGAAAAGATAAAAATATAAGGAGGTATGATAATGAAAGTTTTGCAAAGAATTGCTCTTGTACTAGCCATTATCGGTGCCATCAATTGGGGACTCATTGGATTTTTTAATTTTGATTTAGTTGCTACTTTGTTTGGAGGGCAAGATTCCGTTATCTCACGTATTATTTATGGCTTGGTAGGGTTGAGCGGTTTATTTTGCTTAACGCTCTTGTTTGAGCCTTGGGATGAATTAGATCGGGAAGATACAACGAGTTCTGTCAGCCAGCCAAATCAAAGTCAGATGAACTACAGAACAGAATTTGGTGAAGAAGAAGATCTCTCTTCATTAAAGAAATCAAACGAGAATGAACAATGAATTTTTCGCGGTGCAGTACTTTGCAGGAAAGATGGCAGAGTGCTGCACTTTTTTATGCAGCATTCGAAAAATAGACAATGGCACATTTTTCGCGAACATTGCATATATTGCAATGGACTTGTGAAAAGGGGTGTTGCAGTATGAATGGAAATTGGAAGCTCAGCGATCCGTATGTATATGAATCATTAAAAAGTCTGCAAAATCAATCTATCGCTGTTCAAACAATTCGAGGCAGTTTACGCGGCACATTAAAAACAGTGATGCCAGACCATGTTGTTGTTGAAATGGGAGGATCACCGTTTTATGTAAGAACGGAGCAAATTATTTGGGTACAACCAATAAAAGAGTCATAATTCAATCTCCATCCAACATAAGATACAATTGGTTAAAATTTTTGGATGGAGGCATACTCAAATTATGTTTAAACGAGTAAATAAAATTCTTATTGAATTGCCGATTCCGAAGCATGGCGATATGAATGCAGCGGCTGCTGTTCAAGAATTGCTTGGCGGAAAATATGGTGAAATGTCTACGTTAAACAATTATATGTTTCAATCCTTTAATTTCCGAGGCAAGAAAAAGTTCAAACCTTTTTATGATTTAGTAGCAAGTATTACGGCAGAGGAATTTGGCCATGTAGAGTTAGTATCGACAGCCATCAATCTTCTCTCCACAGGAAATACTGTTCCAACAGATCCTGACACAGCCCCACTACAAAACGGAAAAGATGCCCGTTATTCCCTCCACTTTACGTCAACTGCTCAAACCGCTTATCCAGGAGATTCAATGGGAAGACCATGGACTGGTGAATTTGTTACAAATACAGGCAACCTCGTAGCAGATCTTCTTTTCAATTATATGTTGGAAATCGGTGCAAGAACCCATAAAATGCGGGTTTATGAGATGACGACCCATCCGACGGCACTCACAATGATTGGATACTTGCTTGTTCGAGGCGGCACGCACATTATCGCTTATGCCAAAGCCATTGAAATGGCAACAGGAGTCGATGTATCAAAAATGCTCCCAGTTCCAAGCTTAGACAACAGCAAATTTGATTACGCCAAACCATTTATGGAACAAGGATTATTTAATGTTTTATACACATGGGGAGAAGAAGACTACAGCGATATTAATCAAATTTGGAAAGGGAAAAACCCCGAAACGGGAGAAGAGTTAAGAGTAATTCACGGAACTCCGGAAGGGGCGCCTGTTCCGGATCTTCCAGAACTTCCGGAAGAATTTGCTCCTGGAATTGATCGGGATGATTATCTCCGCATCTTAAAAAGACTCCAGAGTAACTTGTAAAAAACAATTGCATGAAAGTAAAAAATCGCCGTTCCACGTACAAATCCTTGTGGAACGGATTATTTATGTTATTCAACAACCAAATGGAATTTCCTTTTAAAACAGAAAAATGTATGTTTTTTCGAGAATAAATGAAACTGAAAGAAGGTTAAATCGTACTACTAATAAATAGATTGTTTTTTAAGATTGGCAGGTATTTACTGTAAAAAAATGATGGAATGAATTCCAAATAAAAAACGGTTCACCATAGGTTGAGGGGGGCTTTTTGTGGAAAAAAGAATCCAAGTATTAGATATAGCCAGAGGATTGGCCATTATTGGAACCTTGGGTACAAATATTTGGATTTTTAGTAAACTGGGAAACTATGATTTTATGCTCGGTTTTGGAATGAATGACTATTCACTCGATACCATATTAGAATCACTCGTATGATTTTTAACCAATGGCAAGTTTTTGGGGCTGTTGACCATTTTATTTGGCATGGGACTGGAGCTGAAACGTCAGTCTTTCGTCAA
>JGI26049J44785_1001430_pt1 | contig 11717 bp, 11 predicted proteins | sample HigsolmetaGSP11D_FD_44785 | JGI IMG/M metagenome (IMG submission 44785)
CCTGACCATGAGTACACGAAAGAACTGCTCAAATCGGCAATGCTGATAAAAGGGGATTAATAGCTTTATTATAATAAGGAATATACAGAGTATTATTTGATAGTAAGCAATGCTCTGATAATATATGATATTTTGAAAATAGTATCAGGGATTACGGCACAGCGTGGTCCACATACAGTTGCCGCATACTTCCTCTCTTTTACCCGGAATTATAATGTTATGTAATATCAGATTTCGAAACTTATCATAATGTATGATATCTCCATCGGTCAGCCTGCATTTTGACAACACCCTTCTGTCGTACTGCGAAACTTTGTCTTCGGTTATACATTTCCCGTTAACATTGTTTGGGCATTTATCGCATATTACATCTGTCTTGCATGTAATTAAGACAAGGGGATTGCTTTCAAGATAATTTTTAAAAGAGGTCATATTTTCTACAAATTCGCTGCTATAACCTTTCCCTTTAAAATAGAACATACACAGTCCGTGATGAGCCCTTATTTTGTATATCTTATCATTTTGAAATGAATGATTGTTGCAAAATTCACTTTTTAAATTATTAGCCCCAATAGATATCACCTCAGTAAAGTAAAATTTTATTATATTAATCAGGATTATATCAAACAGGAAAATAACATAATAAAAGCAAACTGTCAACCGTTATAACAATACAGGTTGACATTTTTGTTCCATAATCCCCATAAGCAAGCAAATGAAGACAGTCATAATGTCTGGATTATTTTCTAGCTTGGATTAATGTAATGTATAAAGGGATTTCTGACAAAATTATTTTTAAGGTGCAAATGAAATTAGTGTCGGAAATACCTTTAATTTTTGAAAATAATAAGATGGCCAATGAACGCCAATTAAGTTTTAATTAATTAGTAATTTACAAAAAACAATAAAAATATACATATCCTGTATTAATTTATATTATTTTATGGTAAAATTAGTATATATGAATACATAAAAGGAGTTTTANCGTATGGATTATATAATATATCCTGCTCATTACAGAAAAACTGATGATACAATACAAACTGTTGAAGAACATTTGATTGGGGTTAGTAAACTTTGCTCTAAATTTGCAAAAGAACACGGTTTCGAATGGACGGGAAGATTACTTGGTTTATTGCATGATATGGGTAAGTATACTACAGAATTTTTTGAGTATATAAGCGAAGGAATACATAGAGATAAGGAAGGGCTTGAACCACTAAACAAGACTGTTGATCACGGAAAATACGGAGCTATATTTTTGTATGACCGATATTGTAAAGACAATCTGAAAAATCGGGTTTTTGCTGAAATATTGACTATGATTATTTGCTATCATCATGGTGGCTTGGAGGATTATATAAACGATGATTTAGATTGCAAATTAATAAATCGATGTAAACTTAATGATACAGAAGAACACTATTACAAAGAAGCTTGTGAAAGACTTTTTGAAAGGGTAATGTCATTTGCAGAAATTAATGAGTTACTCATAAAGTCTGCAGAAGAGTTCCAAAGATATTGTTCCTCCAGAGAAAACTTAGACAAGTTTGATCTCCATTTATTAATAAAGATTTTGTATAGTTGTTTGATTGATGCTGATCGCTATGATACATATTGTTTTATTCAAAATATTAATACAGACGAGGAGATGATTAGCGAAAAAAATATAAAGAATCTTTGGAAAATATTTGACCAAAGACTGTCGTTTGCGGAAAATAAGTTACATCAAAAACATCCCAAAACTGAATTGGAAATCAAGATACACGGTCTGCGACAAGATATATGGAAGCAATGCAGAGATTTTGGATTTAAATCTGAAGGGATTTATACATTGACAGTACCGACCGGAGGAGGAAAAACATTGTCTAGTTTAAGGTATTCCATAAATCATGCAAAAAAACACAAAAAAAAGCGGATAATTTATGTTCTTCCATTTACTACAATAATCGAACAGAATGCTGCAGTTGTGAGAGATACACTCGATGCGGAAGATTATTTGCTTGAACATCATTCAAATGTAGTATATGAAGATATGAATAATAATGATAATTTGACGGACGAAAAATGGGAGTATTATAGGCTCCTTACTGAAAGATGGACATCACCTATTATTTTTACTACGATGGTTCAGTTTTTGAATACAATATTTGCCGGAGGAACACAGGACATAAGACGTTTACATAATATAACAGATTCTATTTTAATTTTTGATGAAATACAGGCACTTCCTATTAAATGTATTTCGCTCTTTAATAAGACAATAAATTATTTACATAGAGAGTGTCGAAACACAATTATCTTATGTTCTGCAACACAACCCAGCTTAGAACAGGTAGAGCATCCTATATGTATAAATGGGGAAATAATTAAAAATTTAGATGAAAAATTTAAAGAGTTTAAACGTATGAATGTAAAGCCGGTACTGAAAGATGGGGGAATGAGTATATCTGGTTTGGCAGAATTTATACAAAACAAAAAGCTACAAAACACAAGTATACTTGTAATTATGAATACAAAAAGTATGGCAGAAAGAGTTTTTAAAGAACTAAAAAAATATATTACAGACGATAATGTTTCTTTATATTTTCTAAGTACTAATTTATGTCCTGCTCATCGTAAAGATAAAATCAGTGAAATAAAAAATAAACTGAAGAATGGAGAGCATGTAATTTGTGTCAGCACTCAGCTGATTGAAGCAGGGGTTGATATTAGCTTTTCATGTGTTATAAGGCATTTAGCAGGACTTGATTCAATCGCGCAGGCAGTAGGAAGAGGAAACCGTAACGGAGAGGGAGAAATAAAGGATGCCTATATAGTCCATGTGGAAGGCGAACAATTGGGCTCATTGGACACCATAAAATATGGGGAAGAAGCAACAAAAGCGGTACTGGACAAGTATATGTATAATTCTGAATGTTTTGACAATGATTTGCTTTCTCCAAAAGCGTTACGTTATTATTACCAAAATTATTATAATCTTAGTAGAATAAACGAACAGATGAATTATCCGATAATGAACGAAAGNGAAACTATATTGGAGAAACTTTCTGTAATAAAAAAAAGAAAGGAATATCAAAGACGTTATAATGAGGAATGTCCTACAATATTGCAATATCAGTTTAGGACAGCTGCAAGACATTTTAAAGTAATTGATGATGATGACATATCAATTGTAGTTCCTTATAGTGAAGGGAAAAATATCATACTAAAGTTGATAGATAAATCGACTTTCTATCCAGATGCCAAATTAATCCGTCAGGCGCAGATGTATTCTGTAAATATATCAAAAAAAATTTATGAGAAACTAAAAGAACAACAGGCAATTGAGATAATTAAAAGTTGCGGTATTTTGATTTTGAATGAAAGATTTTATGACCAGGAATTAGGGGTTATAACGGAAGGGAGAAAAATGGACATTTTAATATATTAGTTTAATATCTAATAGANATAAAGCTTCCTATTAAAATATAGCAGCTTTAATAAAATATATAGTTATTTTATTTCTATCCACATCACTGACCTTATGAAGTGATAACAATTAATTATTATCATATTAGTGAAAAAAATAATTTCTAAATTCTAAATAATATATTGATTTAAAATGTAAATTAAGTAGATGTAATGATGTGATTTCATTGATTATGGCTATTATATGTAGAATAGGTATAAGTAACTTAACTGATGATTTCATTTAAGATATAAAACAATTAAAATGGAATTTAATCTTGAAAGGAGCATGTATGAGTTTAGTATTTTTAGTATTGCAAATAATTTTTATATTAATATATGATAGAATTGACAAATATTGTGCGAAGAGAAAATATGATAAATATAAAAATGAATTATCTAAACAGAGGAAATGATATGTATATTATTCCTTTTATTATAACTAATTGGTCGATGTATAAACTTATAAAAATTATGAACCATTAGAAAACGGGATTAAAGAGAAAGATATGAATCCTTATTATTCATTAAAATCTAACTGGTGGCATGATAAGAATAAATTAACTAAATAATTAGGGGGCAATATATATGAATGTGCCTTTAAAAAATGATATAGAAATTATATACGAAGAAAATGTAATGGGTAAACCTAATCAGACTAAAAATAATACAAAAGAAAATAGAGATAATGTTAAACCATTTAGGGAAGAAGATATACCTAAAATNATTAATTATTTAGCTGATAGAATTAGGTATTGTCGTAAGCATGAAGAATTAATACGTAGAAGAGATTTTGCGTTATTTATTATGGGTATTAATATAGGGTTGCGTGTCAGCGATCTTATTTCTTTAAAATGGCGAGATATATTTGATGAAACCTGGGAATTTAGAGAAGGAATAAAATATAAACCTAAAAAACAGCAAAGATTAAATGATGATGGAACGAAAAGAGTTAAGATTATTCTTTTAAAATATAATGATGCTTTTAAAAAAGCAGTCCTCGATTATAAAAAATACTGTAATCCTACAGATTTAGATAGTTATTTATTTCCTAGCAGAGAAAGAAGAAATGAACATATATGTGATGAAGTTGTTAGACATTTAATAACAGAAGTAATAGCAAAACCTTTAAATATAAAATATAACGTAAATGCTCATAGCTTACGAAAGACGTTTGCAAGAGTACGATATGATCATGCAGAAGATAAAGAAGCGACTTTAATATTATTAATGGAGTTATTTGGTTATAGTGACTTAGATGCTACAAGAAGATATTTATGTCTGACTGAAGAAGAAATAAAGCAGTTATTACATAGTGTAAATTTAGGATTAGATGTGATTAATGAAATAGGAGAAATAGAAAGAGTTTTATAAATGATGTTAATTAGACGAAAATACCGACAAAAAGATTAAAAGAATTATGTGCAGAAAAAGGTTGGTCGCAAAGCTTCTCAATGTCATGAGGTCTCATTATCTACAATTCAAAAGTTGGAAATATTGGCACAATTACTTGTTGTTAGTGTGGAATATTTAGTAGGGGTTACTGATAAAAGGAAATAAATTATTATTGTAAGTAAAAGGGTATAGCAAATGGCTAATAGTGTTATATATTATGAAGTATTTTTTGATAATTGTTGTAATGTGGCTCATCAAGATTATTATTCTCCTAATAAAATTCTGAAATAAGACTTTTCTTAAAAGGTAATAAATATTTTTATGAAAAATGCTTTAGATTTTTTAAGAAATTATGATATTTTATGCTCAGATTATAATCTTCTTAATAATCTAGTTATCGGCTAATCTTATTTCTTGTGTTTTCATATTATATTTATATTTCCAATATATATTACAGATCAGATTTTTGAAAGGAGAGAAGAATGGAAAACAGTATTACATATCGTGTTTATGGGAGGTATGCATTATTTACAGATCCGATTACACGAATAGGAGGTGAAAAAACCACTCTTTTTGTTCCGACTTACCAGGCATTGATAGGCGTTACAGAAAGTTGTTACTGGAAACCGACCATAAAATGGGTCATAGATGCAGTCAGGGTTTTAAATCCAATAAGAACCGAATCAAAAGGAATTCGTCCAATCAGATATGATGGAGGCAATGATCTGAGTTATGCGACCTATCTTACCGACGTAGCTTATGTAGTAAAGGCACATTTTGAGCAAAATCTTAATCGTCCTGATCTGGCAGATGACTNTATCGAGCATAAGCATTACTGGATTGCGAAACGGTGCCTGGAAAGAGGAGGAAGGCGTGATATTTATCTTGGAACTAGAGAATGCGCAGCATACATAGAACCTTATGATTTTAATAAAGAGAAAGGTTTTTATGACGGTAAAGGAGTTTTGGAATTTGGTTTGCAATTTCATAGCTTTTCATATCCCGATGAAAACGGAGAAGGAAAATTTTATGCAAGATTTTGGAGACCAAAGATGGTTGACGGAGTAATTGAATTTTGCAGGCCTGAGGACTGTCCTGTAGTTAAGGAAATCAGACCAATGAAAATGAAAAACTTTAAATATGGTATTAATTTTAGAGGTTTACAGGAAAAAGGATTGCTGGATGATTATGAGGAGGAGCGGGTATGAGTTGGCTTGGCGTATTGTATGAAACCTATAGTAATATGTCAGAATCAGGATTATATAAAGATCTTCTTCCGATTGCTCATACAACACAAAATTGCCATATAGAAATAACGTTAAATGAACGAAGCGAAATAGTAGATGCAACTGTAATCGAAAAGGAAAATGCAGAAACATTTATTCCTTGTACTGAGGAATCAGCCGGAAGGTCAGGTACACATCCTAAGAATCATCCTTTAATGGACAAGTTACAGTATATAGCAGCTGATTATACAAAATTTGGAGGGAAAAAGGGGGAGTCATTTCATATAGAGTACATGCATGATTTAGAGGATTGGTGTAATTCCGAATATGCACATCCAAAAATAAAGATTATATATAACTATCTTAAAAAAGGAACTGTTATTTCGGATCTGGTAAGATTTAAAGTTCTCCATTGTGATTCAAACGGTAAGCTTTATTCCAAATATCCGGACAAGCAAAATACTCCATCTATATTTAAAGTAGTACAAGGTGATCAGAGTGATGCGTTTGTACGCTTTAAGGTAATTGGGGTAGATAACCAGGTTGAAATATGGAATGATAAAAGCTTACAGCAAAATTATATTAAATACTATCTTTCAAAACTAACTGATAGAGATCTTTGTTATGTAACCGGAGAATTAAAAAATTGTTCCAGTAATCATCCTAGTAAAATACGTAATTCGAGGGATATGGCAAAACTAATATCCTCAAATGATAAAAGTGGTTTTACATTTCGAGGCAGATTTTATAATGCTTCTGAAGCAGCTTCTGTTAGTTATGAAGTATCACAAGGGGCTCATAATGCATTGAAATGGCTAATAAAAAATCAAGGCGTGAATTTTGGGGGAAGAGTATTTATTGCGTGGAATCCGAAAGGTTTTGATGTACCTGATTTATTAGAAGACAGCTACGATATGTTTTTTCAAGATAATGAACCACAGGCATATACTGCCAAGGAGTTTGCTAATCAATTGAATCGTGCGCTTGCTGGTTATATGGCAAATTTAGACTACAATGATAGGATAATCATAATGGGCTTGGATGCCGCAACTGTAGGCAGAATGGCCATTACATTCTACAGAGAAATGCTAGCCAATGAACTTATTGATAATTTGAAAAACTGGCATACTGTATGTGCTTGGAAACATAATTATAAATTTTCAGCTGATGGATTGCCGATTGAGTTTTATGGAGCTCCTTCACCCAAAGATATAGCCTTAGCAGCATTTGGAGTAGAACGGATGAATTCATTGGAGATGGATGAGAAACTTTTGAAAAATGTCATTGAAAGAATTCTTCATTGTATAATAGATGGAGCACCATTACCTTATGATATTGTATGCAACATATATAGAAAAGTATGTCATCCGCAAAATTATAAAAATAAATATAATTGGCAAAAAGTGCTTAGTATATGCTGTGCATTACTAAAAAAGTATTATTATGAGAAATCCAATTATAAGGAGGAATGGACAGTGGATGTTAATGAAAAAGAAGAAAATCTCGCATATCTTTGCGGAAGAATGCTTGCAGTAGCTGATGCAATGGAAAATATGACTTATTCGAATGACGAAAAGAAAAACAGGACAACTTGTGCAATGAAATATTTTACAAAATTTTCGGAGCATCCATGCCAAACATGGAAGATTATATCAGAGAGATTTACTTACTATTTAACTAAATTGGATTACAAAACTGCTATATATTTTGAGCAGATGCTAGCCAATATTTCAGCAAAATTAGATCCTGAGGAGTTTAAAACAGCAAAAAATTTGGATGGTCGCTTAGCATTGGGATTTTATGCGCAGCAAAATATTATTTATTCTAAAAAAGAAAAAGAATCTAATAAAGAGAATTGAAAAGGAGGTTATAAATATGTCGGTATTACAAAATAAAATTGATTTTGTAGCTATTATTACCTGTAAAAATGCTAATCCTAATGGAGATCCCTTAAATGGAAATCTTCCAAGAAAAACTTATAAAGGTTATGGAGAAATATCAGATGTATGTATAAAAAGGAAAATACGTAATCGTTTGATTGATATGGGAGAACCTATTTTTGTACAGTCTGATGATAAAAACGTTGACGGTTTTGCAAGTTTAAGAGAACGTGCTGATAGTGTTGAAGCGTTAAAAGCAGCAGAAAAAGCAAAAGATAAGGTAAAATATGCAAAGACTGCTTGTGAAACATGGATGGATGTACGTAGTTTTGGGCAGGTATTTGCATTTAAAGGAGATAAGGGAGAGGGTGTTTCAGTAGGAGTACGCGGACCAGTGACAATACAACCGGCATTTAGCGTTGAAACTATTGATATAACCAGTACTCAAATTACCAAAAGTGTAAACAGTGAAAATGCTGATAAAAAGGGCTCAGATACNATGGGAATGAAGCATCGAGTAGATTTTGGAGTATATCTTCTTAAAGGAAGTATTAATGTTCAGCTTGCGGAATTNACCGGGTTTTCGGAAGATGATGCGGATAAGATTAAAGAAGCACTACGGACACTTTTTGTAAATGACTGTTCATCTGCTCGTCCTGATGGTTCAATGACAGTCGAAAAACTTTACTGGTTCCGCCATAATAATAAAATAGGTCAATATTCAGCTGCCAAAGTACATGATACTGTGAAAGTCAAGTATATAGCTGATCCTACTAATGCCAAAGATACTATTGAAGATTATCAAATAACTTTTGAAAATCTTCCAGGATTGGAATGTGAGATTTATGATGGTCTATAAAGAAGAAGATTATTTACAGCTTTCGGGTATACAACATTTTGCTTTTTGCCGCAGACAATGGGCATTGATACATATAGAAAATCAGTGGGAAGAAAATGTAAGAACTGTAGAAGGAAGAATAATTCATGATAAAGCCCATGACAGATTTGCTGTCGAATCAAGAGGAGATTTATTAATATCCAGAGGGATGCCTGTTTTTTCGGCATCCCTAGGAATTAGCGGTGAATGTGATGTTGTAGAGTTCCATAGGAGTACAAAAGGTATAAATATTGCAGGAAAAGATGATTTATATAATGTTGTACCGGTCGAATATAAGCGAGGACAAGAAAAACAGGATGATATAGATAAACTGCAATTAACAGCACAAGCTATGTGCCTAGAAGATATGCTTTGTTGTAATATACCTGTGGGTTATATATTTTATAATGAAACAAGAAGGCGTGTTGAAGTAAGAATTACTGGTGAACTTAGAAAACAGGTTATGGAGATGCTTGATGAAATGCATCAAATGTATAAAAGAGGTTATACACCACGAGTAAAGAGAACAAGGAAATGTAATGCATGTTCTTTAAAACATATATGTCTGCCTGAGCTATCCTCAGTAAAAACAGTAAAAAATTATATTGAGGAGCATATGACGGAGGAAAATTGATGAGAAGGTTATTAAATACATTATATATAACAAATCCTGATTATTACCTGTCTCTTGATGGAGAAAATGTAGTAGTAAAATTCAATGAAGATGAAATAGGACGATTGCCATTACATACTTTGGATGGGATTGTTACAATGGGATTTGCCGGAGCTAGTCCAAAATTAATGGGCTATTGTGCGATGCGTAATATCTCCATTACATTCTTATCATCAAGCGGAAAATTTTTGGCGACAGTTAACGGTGAAACAAAAGGAAATGTGCTTTTGCGTAAAGAACAATATAGGATTTCTGAAAATGAAGAAAAAGCTTTAAAAATAGCACAAAATATGATAATTGGTAAAGTGTATAATAGCCGTTGGATTCTTGAAAGGGCAATAAGAGATCATTCTTTAAGGATTGATGTGGAAAGGGTTAAGTTACAGAGCAAATACTTGTATAATACATTAACTAATATAAATAATGTTAAAACGTTAGCTCAACTCCGTGGATTAGAAGGAGAAGCAGCTTCGGTATATTTTTCAGTATTCGATGAATTGATATTACAGCAAAAAGAAGATTTTCATTTTGACAAAAGAAACAAACGACCACCTATGAATAAAGTAAATGCTTTGTTATCATTTACATATACGTTGCTTGCAGGTATGTGCAAATCAGCTTTAGAAACAGTCGGATTAGATCCTTATGTAGGTTTCCTACATACAGACAGAGCTGGACGGATATCACTTGCTCTGGATTTGATGGAAGAACTTCGTTCAATTATAGCTGATCGATTTGTGCTTACTTTAATTAATAAGAAAATAGTTAAGCCATCCGGATTTTATACAAAAGAAAATGGTGCTGTAATAATGGATGATGAAACTAAAAAGATTGTAATATCAGCTTGGCAATCTAAGAAACAGGAATCAGTTATACATCCATTTTTGAACGAAAAAATTGAATGGGGAATGATCCCTTATGCTCAGGCTTTATTATTAGCCAGATACCTGAGGGGTGATTTGGATGAATATCCTCCTTTTTTCTGGAAGTAGGTGCTGTGTATGATGGTACTTATTACATATGATGTAAATACTGAAACAGAAAACGGAAAACGAAGGCTCCGAAAAGTGGCTAAACAATGTATGAATTATGGACAAAGAGTGCAGAATTCAGTATTTGAATGTAAATTAGACAATACCCAATTAGTTCAGGTAAAAAATATTCTTGAAGGAATTATTGATAAGAAAAAAGATAGTCTTCGGTTTTACATTTTAGGAAAGAACTATAAAGACAAAGTAATTCATATTGGAGCAAAAGAAACGTATGATATTGATGGGCCTCTGATTTTTTAGTGCGAATGTGAAGTGAACATAAAATTCCTGATAGATTCGCACCTCAAAATATGTCGAATTATGTTAATAATTTTGTTTTTTAGTGGCTATATATTATATAAGTTCTAATCTTTTATATAAATAGTACAAAACAGTTAGCAATATGAAGTATATTTATTGCAGTTTTGCTGTCGCTCCCCGCAGGGGAGCGTGGATTGAAATGGGATACAGGCGTTAAAAGACGAAATGATAACACAAGGTCGCTCCCCGCAGGGGAGCGTGGATTGAAATAATATCAGGCTGGTGCCATGGGCTTAAATTTACAGGTCGCTCCCCGCAGGGGAGCGTGGATTGAAATGTGAAGATATAGCAACAAAATTCAGTGAGATAAGTCGCTCCCCGCAGGGGAGCGTGGATTGAAATGCCCCATCCAAATGCACCGGCACCGAATATATAGGGTCGCTCCCCGCAGGGGAGCGTGGATTGAAATAAACACTGCATTAAGTTCGTCCCCACGAAGAACACCGTCGCTCCCCGCAGGGGAGCGTGGATTGAAATTCTTTAATCTCTTTCTGCAATACTGACAATATTTTGTCGCTCCCCGCAGGGGAGCGTGGATTGAAATAAGCGAATAGTTTATAAATTCCCTCGCAGCCAGCGTCGCTCCCCGCAGGGGAGCGTGGATTGAAATATACCAGAAACATATTTACATACTGTTGTAAGCCTAGTCGCTCCCCGCAGGGGAGCGTGGATTGAAATCAAATTAGAAACGAAAATAAAAAATCAAAATAAAGTCGCTCCCCGCAGGGGAGCGTGGATTGAAATTAAACATCACTTATGTTGCTGAAAGCACTAAAACCGTCGCTCCCCGCAGGGGAGCGTGGATTGAAATATTTATTAATAAATTAATCTTATCCATTCTGCTTCCCGTCGCTCCCCGCAGGG
>JGI26049J44785_1001434_pt1 | contig 11693 bp, 10 predicted proteins | sample HigsolmetaGSP11D_FD_44785 | JGI IMG/M metagenome (IMG submission 44785)
GAGCGAGGCCGGCGAAATGTCGAACGCCCCCTGCGCACGGACGGAGCCGAGCCCGATGTCGAGATCCGACACCCTCACCGCCCCTGCCGCATCGCGGGCAAAGCGGCCGCTGCCCGTCGCCGGCTTGCCGTCCACGCTGCCCGACAGGGAGAGCGTGCCGGTGGCGGCNCCCGTGAGGTCGCGGGCCTCGATGTCCGCCGCCAGCCGCTCGACGGGCCGGCCGAGCGCGCTCGCCCCGTCGATCACGAGGCGCAGGCGCGCATCGAGCGCATCAAGCGAGCCGGTCAGCGTCGCATCGACATCCGCGCGTCCGGTGACACGCGCGTCGAGCTGCGACAGGTCCGGCAGGTCCAGCTTGGCCGTGACATTGGCACGGTTCTCGGTCGCCGAACCGTCGGCGATAAGGCCCACGTGGGCGCCGGAGACGGTGAACCGTTCGAAGCCGAAGCTGCCGTCGGCATTGCGGCGGAAGCCGCCGGACAGGCGCACGTCGCGCCCAAGGAGGCCGTCGGCCTGCGCCACGCCGGTCTCGAGCCCGCGCGCTATGCCGTTGAGCGTCACCGCGAGCCGGGATAGATCGAAGCTCGCCGAGACGTCCCCCGTGAGCGCGACGACGCCGGCGAGCGGCCGGTCCATGAAGGCGCGCAGGGCAGCGAGGTCCGCCCGCTCCACATTGACCTTGCCGTCCACCGCTTCCGTGGAGACGGTGCCGGAGAAGGTGGCGGCGAGCGGCGCGAGGTCGAGGCGAAGGGCGGCGATGTCGGCGCCGTCCAGCGTCGCGGTGCCATTCGCGGTGAGGTGTGCCTCGCTGCCAACGACGCCGGCAAGCTCGGAAGACTGTGGCGCGAGATCCCGCAGATCCGCCGTGAGGTCGAAGGCAAAGCGCGTGTCCGGCTGCAGCGGTGCGCCGTCCGCCTCGGCCCTGAGCCCGAGGATGGCGCGACCGATGGCGTTCTGCTCGATGGAAAGGCCGTCACCGGTGGCGGTTAAGGCGAGCCTCGGCCGCGACAGTGGGCCCTCCACGGTCGCCGTCGCCTCGAGACCCCGCCAGGACAGCGCGACGGGCGCGAGCGCCGCATAGGGCATGGCCGACGGCAGGGAGAGCGTGAGCCGGCCACTGACGGCATCGCGGGCCTCGTCGAGCGTGCCCGTGCCCGTCACGCGGCCACCGGCCCCCTCGGCGAAGAGCTCGCCGACCTCGATGCGCCCGTCGTCAAAACGCTTCGCGCGCAAGTGCAAGGTGGCCTCGCCGGCTGCGAGCGGCGCGTAGCGATCCGGCAGCAGGGCGGCGATGTCGGCCGTGCCGTCGAGGGCGAGCTGCCGCCCGTCGGCATCGCGCGTGATGGTCGCCGTCGCCTGTGCGCGCGCGCTTGCGCCGAGCGTGAGCGCGAGGTCTCCGCGCCAGTTGTCGAGCGGGCCGTCCCCGCGCAGGGAGAAGTCGAGCGGCGGCAGGTCCGGCAGACCGGCAAGGCGAGACACGATGCCCCCCGCAGGCTCCACCGCCCTCACGTCGACGACGAGCTGCCCGGTGTCGGGCACGAAGCGCAAGGTGCCGTCCACTGTGGCCGCCACGCCATCCGTGCGCCGGATGGCGATCTCGCCCGACAGCCCGTCGGCAGGGTCGACGAGCCGCGCATCGCCGCTGACGGCGAGACTGACCGGTTCCCCCACCAGCGCTTCGCCGAGGGCGACCTCCTCGACGGCGAGACGCTCGACGATGACGCCAAACGGCAGGCGCGGCGGGCCCGAGCCTTCGGTGGCCGGCCCGGTGCCGGGAACGGGCGGGCGGGCCACCGCCACGCGGCCGGCCTCAAGGACGTTCACCTCCACGACCCCGGACAGGAGCGACAGTGGCCGCCAGGCAAGATGCGCCCGGTCGAGCGTCAGCCACACGCCCTCGCGGTCAGCGACGGAAACGTCGCTTACCGTCATGTCGAAGGGCAGCGCACCGTCGAGCCGGCCGATGGAAAGGCGCATGTCGGGGCCGCTCGCAAGGGTCTCGACGAGCCGCACGAGCTGCCCGCGCCCGACATCGGTGCGCAGCATCAGCACAGCGGCGACGGCGAGGAGGATCACCGCCCCGGCGACGGTGAAGAGAATGGCGCGGGCGACGCGGCCCGCCTTGCTCGAGCGGTGCATCAGAAGGCCTGCCCCAGGCTGATGTAGAGGCCGAAGGGCGGGTCACCCTTCTCGCGGTTAAGGCCCCGGGCGATATCGAGCCTCAGCGGCCCGATGGCGGTGTAATAGCGCAGGCCGATGCCCGCCGAGTAACGCATCGGCCCCTCGAAGTCGGGATAGCTCGAGCGATAGCCATGCCCGCATCGACGAAGGGCACGATGCCGATGGTGTCCGTCACCTTCATGCGCAGCTCGGCCGAGGCCTCGAGGAGGCTGCGCCCGCCGATGGGCTGACCGAAGGCATTCGTCGGCCCAAGGCTCTGGTAGTCGTAGCCGCGCACGGACCCGCCGCCGCCGGCATAGAACCGGCGCGGCGGCGGGATGTCGCCGAGATCGGCGCCGATGAGACTGCCGAAGCCGACCCGTCCGGCCAGCACGAAACGCTCCCCGGAATCGATCGGCCAGTAGGCGGAGAGGCTCGCCTTGACCATGGTCATGTCGACGGTCGAACCGAGGAGGCTGGTGAACGGTTCCACCGTCACCGAGGCACGGATGCCGCGCTTGGGATCGAGCTTGTCGTTCGTGCTGTCGTAGTCGACCTGCACCGGCACGCCGACGAGCGTGTACCAGCGGCCGGTGTCGAACTCCGTGTCGTAGCCACGCAGGTACTTGGCCCGCTCGAGATCGAGACCGATCTGGCCCGACCACTCGCGCGTGAAGCGGCGCTTGAGCGCGACGGCGCCGACGAAGCCCTGGCGCGAATAGCTCTCCGTGACCTCGCGCAGGTAGGTCGCCTGCACGACGAGATCGTCCCGCGCCGTGATGATGCCAGGCTTGGTAAAGGTGGCGCCGAAGCGGTANCCGAGCTTGTCCTGCCACTCGGCCTTCCTGCCCGTCACGCCGNCAGTTTTGATGTCGGTGCCCGACACCTGTGCATCGAGCCGCAGCCGCTCCGCCCCGCCGAAGAGGTTGCGATGGCCCCAGTAGGCGTTGATGCCTGGTCCCTCGGTGGTCGAATATCTGGCGCCGAAGCCGATGAAACGGCGCGCCCGCTCCTGCACCTCGATGGTGATCGGCAAGGTGCCGTCGGCGTCGAGCGCCTCGCCCTCGCGGATGCGCACGGAGCTGAAGACGTCATATTCGCCGAGCTCGCGCCTCAGCTCGGCCAGCGGCTCGGGCGAGAAGAGATCGCCCGTCNTGAACGGAACCCGTTCCTCGACGAAGGACGGGTCGAGCCGATCCGTCCCCTCGACCGTCACNCGNCCGAAACGCGCCTTGCGCCCGGGCACGACATAGAACGTCACGTCCATCGTGTGGGTGGCGTGGTCGACCACCGCCTCGCGCCGCGGCACGGCGGCGAAGGCATAGCCCTCGTCGCGCAGGGCGGCGACGATGGCCCGCTCGCCGGCAAGCACCGCCGCGCTCTGGGCCGGCTCGCCCGGCGCCAGTCCGGCCGCGGCCCAGCCCGCGGGCGGCGGCAGCGGCCTGCCCGTCGCCTCGTCGACGATGGCGAGGCGCGAGAAGGTGAAGCGCGGCCCGAAGGTCACCGTGACGCGCACCGGCACCGATCCGGCGCGGCGGGCGGCATCGATGCGCTGCGGTGCCCGCGGCGAGGAGACGTCGACACCCGCCACGGTGATGTCGATGCGCGGCTGGTAATAGCCGAAGGCCGACAGCGCCCCGAGAAGCTGCTGCCTGTCGCCCTCGGCACGCCGCTGCAGCCCGATGGCGCCCGAAGGCGGCTCGTTCTTCAGCTTCTCGAGGTTGGAGAGCTCCTTCAGCCGCTCGCCGAGATCCTCGGTATCGCCGCGAAAGTCGAAGGTGACGTCATAGGTCACGGGGTCGGGAACCGGGAAGGCCGGGCCCTCCTCCTTCTCCTCCGCACCGAAGAGGCGCGCGAAGAAGCCGGGCCGGTCGTCGGCCTGCGCCTCGGCCGCCACGAGGACGAGCGCCAACGCGGTGCCGGCAGCGAGCCAGCTGCACCGTGGCGGGCGACCCATGCCGCCCTTCTCTTCCTTTGGCACCTGNCTACGCAATACACCTCAGCCGCTCGCGCGGTCTCCTTCCGCCTCCCCCGGCTCCGCTATATTCGNCGGATTGCGCCGTAATCGAGGCACAAGACCCGGCCCATGGGCGGCGCACGCATCTTTGCCGGTATCTTGCACGATAAGGTGCAGAATTCGCTAACGATGCTTGCGATCAGTTCTCGCCACCGTTCGCCGCCAGGAAGGCCTCGTAGCGGGCCTTGTTGGCCTCGTTTGGCGGATAGAGGCCCGGCAGTGCGGCGCCGTTCTCGACCTCCCGCATGATCCAGTTCTCAAGCTTCTCCTGCGCCACCGCGGCCTTGACCACGTCGTCGAGGAGGGCGCGCGGAATGAGCACAGCCCCGTCCTCGTCGGCCACCACGATATCATNGGGAAAGACGGCAACGCCGCCGCAGGCGATCGGATCCTGCCAGCCGACGAAAGTGAGGCCCGCGACGGAGGGCGGCGAGGCCGCGCCCCGGCACCACACCTTGAGGCCGGTGCCGAGCACGCCGGCCACGTCGCGCACCACGCCGTCGGTAACCAGGGCGGCCACGCCCCGCTTCTGCATGCGNGCGCAGAGGATGTCGCCGAAGATGCCGGCATCGGTGACGCCCATGGCATCGACCACTGCGATGGCCCCTTCCGGCATCGCCTCGATGGCGGCGCGGGTCGAGATGGGAGAACNCCAGGATTCCGGCGTCGCCAGATCCTCCCGCGCTGGCACGAAGCGCAGCGTGAAGGCCGGGCCGACCACACGCTTCTGCCCCGGCGCGAGCGGACGCGTGCCCCGCATCCACACGTTGCGCAGCCCCTTCTTGAGCAGGACCGTGGTCAGCGTGGCGGTGGAGACTTCGGCAAGGGCGGAGGCGACGGCGGGATCGAGGCTCATGGCGGTCCTGTGGCAGTTGGGGTGGCCCGGCGAGACAACGGGCGGGAGCCGAAGTCATAGGCCCTGCGGGCGGTGCTAGGCAACCGCCGCACCTGGGCGCCGGTTGCAACACACGCGGCTCAGACCCCGCGCCAAGGGCGGCGCCGTCTCCCGCTTGCCGAGCTGGCACGCGCCATGCACGCTGATGCCGCCTGCCGGCACGGGCGGGCGATTCACCGGGAGCTGGGCATGGGTGCAATCCTCTGGGAGTGGCTCAACTTCGGCGTACGCTGGCTGCACGTGATCGCCGGCATCGCCTGGATCGGCTCGTCGTTCTACTTCGTGCACCTCGACCTCAGCCTCAAGCCGCGCAAGGGCCTGCCCGAGGAGGCCTACGGCGAGGCCTGGCAGGTGCACGGCGGCGGCTTCTACAACATGGTGAAGTATCTCGTTGCGCCGCGGTCGCTGCCGGACAAGCTGACGTGGTTCAAGTGGGAGGCCTATACCACCTGGCTGTCAGGTGCGGCGCTGCTGGTGCTCGTCTACTACATGGGGGCCGAGCTCTACCTCATCGACGAGAGCGTCCTGCCCCTGCCCGCCTGGGCGGCAATCGCCCTTTCGGTCGGCGGCCTCGCGCTCGGCTGGCTCGTCTACGACGGCCTGTGCCGNTCGCCGCTCGGGCGCAACGACACGCACCTTGCCATCGCCGGTTTCGTCTTTCTCGTCGCGCTTTCCTACGGCTTCAGCCACGTCTTCTCGGGCCGGGGCGCCTTCATGCAGATGGGGGCGCTCATCGGCACGATGATGGTGGCGAACGTTTTCCTCGTCATCATTCCCAACCAGCGCAAGGTGGTGGCGGCGCTGATCGCGGGGCAGACGCCAGATCCCTCCCTCGGCGCGAAGGGCAAGCAGCGCTCGCTGCACAACAACTACCTGACGCTGCCGGTTGTCTTCGTCATGATCGGNAACCACTACCCGCTCGCCTTCGCGACGCAGTATTCCTGGGCCATCCTCGCCTGCATCATCGTGATGGGCGCGCTCATCCGCCANTTCTTCAACACCATGCACAAGACGGGCGAGATGAAGACGTGGCCGTGGTTCGTCTCCGCCCTGCTGATGCTGCTCGTGATGTTCCTGAGTGCGCTCGGGCCGAAGGGGCCGGTGCGCGGCACCATGGACGCGGCTGCNCCGGCCGGGCCGGTGACCTTCGCCCGCGTGGAGGAGATCGTCACCAGCCGCTGCAGCATGTGCCATGCGATGGAACCGGTGTGGGACGGCGTCGTCGTGCCGCCGAAAAACGTGCTTCTGGAAAACGGCGACGAGATCCACCTGCGCGCCCACGACATCGCCATGCAGGCCGCCTTCACCCACGCCATGCCGCCCGGGAACGTCACGCAGATGACGCCGGCCGAGCGGGCTGTGCTGGCGCGCTGGTTCGAGGACGGGGCACGGCGNGAGTGACCGGCGCCGCCGCNCCGGTCGTCANGCCGCGACGGTAGCCTTCGCGTCGGCCAGAGCCGCAAGGCCGCGGGCGCGCGCGAGGCAGGCCGGCAGCTCCGGGTCAAAGCGTTCCGTGATCTCCATGATCATGGTCGTGCCGGCCGGGAAGGTCAGTTCCTGGAAGATCTCCTCCCACGGGATGTCGCCCCAGCCGAGCGGCATGTGCAGGTCACCGATGCCGAGGGCCATCGGCTCGCCTTGGTGGAAGAAGCGCGTCATCGTGTAGGGGCGGCCGAAGGAATCATGCACGTGCAGGTGCCCGGCGACGGGCGCCATGGCGCGGATCTCCGCCCGCCAGTCGAGGCCGCGGCGCGTGGATTCGATGTAGGCGTGACTGAAGTCGATGAGGGCGCACAGGTTCGGATGGCCGATGGCGGCCACCGTCGCCGCGACATCGGAGGGTGTCTTGCGGTATTCGTCGTCGCTCATGGCGAAGATGTTCTCAAGCGCGATGCGCACGCCGTAGCTGCGCGCAACCTCCGCCATTTCGGCGAGCGCGTCGCGCTCCATTGCGTCGATCCGCGCCAGCTCTTCGGGCCCCTTCCTGGTGGCGACGCCGGAGTGATGCACGAGAACGCTCGCCCCCACGCGGTCGCACAGCTCCAGCATCGCGCGCATCGCCGCCTTCTGGTAGGGCAGGTTCACCTCGTCCATGAAGTTGGAACAGACGAGGCCGTGCACCGTGTAGCCGAGCTTGTAGCGCTTCGTGATCTCGACGAGCCTCGCGGCGCGCTCCGGCAGCACGCGACCGCCGGCGACGAGATCCTCACTGTAGAGCGACAGCTCGGCAATATCCGCGCCGAGGTCTGCATAGCGGGCCAGCGCCCGCTCCAGCACCGAAAGGTCGCCAGTGCCGTTGCCGGTGCAGAAGCCGACGCCGGCGATNATCTTGCTTGCGTGCGCCATGTCCCTTCCATCCTCCCTCGGGTTGTTCAGGCAGCGACAACCGCCCCTTCCTGCCATCGAAGCAACAATGGTCCGGCAACACCAGCGCGACAGGGGCGGGCCGGCCATGCGCAGGCTTGTGCGAGGCGTCTTCTAATGCCCCTGTCTGACAGTTCTGTTTCAGTCCGCCGGGTTCGCCGCCGCCGGCAAGGCGCAGGGCAGGGCCAGGACAACCCGAAAGAAAACGCCGCCCCGGGGGCGGCGTCCGTCAGCTTTCGGCCTTCTCGTAGGTGTAGCGGAAGTCGCAGTGGCTGGCGCCCTGCATGATGGTCTGCGAGCGGGCGAGCTTGAGGCGCTTGTCGTANCCCTCGCAGAAGGTGCCGTCCCGCTGGCACGACAGCAGGTGGCCGATCTCGCCGAGCCCCATCTGCCGATACATCTCGGCATAGCGGCAGCGTGTGACGTTGAACGAGAACGTCGTATCCGTCTTCTCGATCACGTCGATCTCGAGGGCGTTCTCCATGGTCCACAGCGGCTGCAGCGCGGCAAAACTCTCGATGGAGGTCTGCCCGTCCTGCATCGCGGCGAAGCGCGCCCCCTGCTCGATGGACGAGCGGCGCACCGCGTCGGCCACCGTCTTCTGCGCCACCTCGAGGCCGTGACTCTCCTTCAGCGTCTCGTAGACGTGCTTGAGGATCTCGGCCTCGATGCGCCGGCGCTCGATCATCGGCATCGGGGCGGAGGTTGCTGTTTCCCTGGCGGTCGTGTCCTTGGCTGAAGCCATCATCCTCTCCTTCACCCGGCGACATGGCCGCCGAGATAGGCCTCGACGATACGCGGGTCGCTGGCCAGCTCGGCGGCCGGCCCAGAGAGGACGACGCGCCCGCTCTCCATCACCGCGGCCCTGTCAGCCACCCTGAGCGCCCCGCGCGCATTCTGCTCGACGATCAGGATCGACACGCCCTGCTCGCGGATCTGCGCGACGAGATCGAAGATAAGCTTGACGAGCTTGGGCGCAAGGCCGAGCGAGGGCTCGTCGAGCAGAAGCACCCGGGGGTTGCGCATCAGGGCGCGGGCGATGCACAGCATCTGCTGCTCGCCGCCCGAAAGCGAGCCCGCCGCCTGCCCCATACGCTCGCCGAGGATGGGAAAGAGCTGCAGCACCTCATCGAGGCGGGCGAGGCCGTGCGGTCCCCCGCCGAGCACCAGGTTCTCGCGCACGCTCATGGTGGCGAAGATCTGCCGCCCCTCGGGGGCCTGGCAGAGGCCGCGCGCCACGATGGTGTGCGAGGGCGCATTGGTGATGTCCTCACCGGCGAGCGTGATCGTGCCACGCTTGACGCGGTAGATGCCCGAGAGCGCACGCATCAGCGTCGTTTTGCCGACGCCGTTGGCGCCGAGCATGGCGACGATCTCGCCCTCGCCCAGATCAATGTCGATGCCGTGCAGGATCTCCTGCACGCCCATGGAGACGTGAAGGTCGCGGACTTCGAGAAGCGCCATGCCCTATTCCTCCACGCCGAGATAGGCCTCGAGCACGGCCGGATCCTTGCGTACCACCTCCGGCGGCGCATCGGCGATCTTGCGGCCGCTCGCGAGCACCACAACCCGCTGGCAGATGCCCATGACGAGCCCCATGTCATGCTCGACGAGCAGCACCGTCATGCCCGCGCCGTGCAGACGCTGGATGAAGGCCGCGAGTTCGCGCGTCTCCGTATCATTGAGGCCGGCCGCCGGCTCGTCGAGAATGATGAGCTCCGGCTCCATGGCGAGCGCACGTGCGATCTCGAGATACTTGCGCCGGCCATAGGAGATGTTGGCTGCAAGCTCTCCGGCGAGATCCTGCAGCCCCACCTGCTCCAGCGCTGCCCAGGCCCGGCGCGAGATGGCCTCGCTGCGTGCCCTGCCGCCGAACACGGCCTCCGCGGCGCTGACGCCCAGCATGCCCGCCGCCCCGACCGAGACGTTGTCGAACACGCTCATGTTCGGGAATATGCGCAGGTTCTGGAACGTGCGGGCAATGCCGAGCCGCGCGATGCGGAAGGGCTTCAGCCCGTCGATGCGCCGGCCCTTGAAGTGGACCGCGCCCGAGGAGAGCGGCGTGAAGCCCGAGATGAGGTTGAACAGCGTCGTCTTGCCGGCGCCGTTCGGGCCGATGACGCCCACGAGCTCGCCCTTGGCGACCGTGGTCGAGACGTTGTCCACGGCGGTGAGACCGCCGAAGCGGCGCGTCGCGCCGTCGATGGTGAGAAGCGCCGTCATCGCCAGCCCACCTCCGGGCCCGCCTTGGTCCCTTCGCCGCGCCAGGCGCCGCCGAGCTGCCGCCGCACGAGGTCGAGCGCCGAGACCTCGCCGATGATGCCCTTGGGCATCAGCAGGATGGAGAAGAACAGGACCCCGCCCACGATGATGTTGCGGAAGTCTCCGACGGGCCGCAAAACCTCCGGCAGCAGGATGAGAATGAGCGCGCCGATGACAGCGCCCGGCAGGCTGCCGAGCCCGCCCACCACGACCATCGCCAGGATGAGGATGGACTGCGGAAAGGCGAAGTCCGCCGGCGAGATGTAGCCGGCCGTGTGCGCCCACAGCGCCCCGGCGATGCCGGCAAAGAAGCCCGATACAGCGAAGCTCTCGATCTTCAGCCGCACGGTGTCGAGCCCCATGGCATCGGCGCACTGGTCGTCCTCGCGCAGCGCGCGCAGCGCGTTGCCGTAGTAGGAGTGCGACAGGCGGTGGATCACCCACAGCGAAACGAGGGTGATGATCGCCACCACGAAATAGGCAGGTGCCGAAGCCGACAGGTCGTAGCCGAAGAGCTCGAGGCCGCTGGTGACGAGGATGCCGTTCGGCCCCTTCGTCACCGGCACCCAGTTGAGCATGACGAGATAGATCATCTGCCCGATGCCGAGCGTCGCCACCGCGAAATAGATCGACACGAGCCGCATGGTCGGCAGCGCGACGAGGACGGCGACGAAGGCGGCGCTGAGCCCGGAGAGCGGCAATGTCCAGCCGAAGGTCAGACCCGCCTCGGTGGCGAGCAGCGCCGCCGTGTAGGCGCCGATGCCATAGAAGGCGGCATGGCCGAGCTGAAGCAGGCCCGCGACACCCGTGACGAGATGCATGGAGGCCGCGAGCAGCACGAAGATGAGCGCGAGGTTGGCCACCTGGTAGAGGTAGCTGCGATCGAGGGCGCCGAGCACGGCAGGCACGACCCCGAGGACGAGGACGAGCGCGGCCGCGACGACGAGAAGGGGGCGCAGACGGTCAGACACGGTCGCGAGCTCCGCCAAAGATGCCGCGCGGGAAGAAGATGAGCGTCACGATGAGAAATCCGTAAGCCACCATGTCGGCCCAGACGGAGGGCACGAAGATGGTTGCGATGCTCTCGCTGAAGCCGAGGATGAGCGCACAGATGACGGCACCGGGAATGGATGAGAGCCCGCCCATGACCATGGCCACGAAAGCCTTGATGCCGGGAATGAACCCCATGCTCGGAAAGATGGCACCATAGTAGAGGCCGACGAGGATGCCGGCCGCAGCCCCCATCATCGACCCCACGGCGAAGGTCCAGATGATGGTGCGGTCGGTATTGATGCCGACATACTTGGCGCCGAGCGGATTGCTGGAGACGGCGCGGATCGACAGCCCCACGTTGGTGCGCTTGAGGACATACTGCAGCCCGCCCAGCATCAGCGCCGCAACGACGAAGATGATGACGTCACCCGAGACGATGGTGACGGGGCCGAGGCTGATCGGCTTGTTGAGCAGCCGGTCAAGCGGCACGGTCTGGAACTGCGAACCGAAGCCGATCTCGATCGCCTCACGCACGATGATGGATACGGCGAGCGACGACATCAGCGTCGCCTCACGCATGGCACGCGACTTGAGCGAGGCCTCGTCGCTGAATCGCCGGAAGGGCTTGAACGCGATGCGCTCGAGCCCGACACCGGCGAGCGCCCCCACCGCCACGACGATGAGTAGCACGACGAAGAGCGGCGGCGCGAAGGCGGTGATGACCACGAGCCCGGCGAAGGCGCCGATCGTGTAGACCTCGCCATGCGCAAAGTTCACGACGTTGAGCACGCCGAAGATCAGCGTGAAGCCGATGGCCATCAGGGCATAAACCATGCCGAGCGAGAGGCCGATGGCGAGCTGCTGGAGATAGTAATCCATCGGGACCGCGAGGTTGGGGCGGCAAGGCCGCGGGATTCAAGCGTTGTCGCAACCGGGGTTCCGGTGTCGGCCGGGCCACGCCCGGCCACGCCGCTCCCGTGCCCGCGGCAGGCGCGGGCACGG
>JGI26049J44785_1001461_pt1 | contig 11528 bp, 9 predicted proteins | sample HigsolmetaGSP11D_FD_44785 | JGI IMG/M metagenome (IMG submission 44785)
ACCTCGGCCGAGCCGATTCGCTCGATGGTATCTGCAATCTTTCCGAGCGCCATTGCGATGGAATTCGACTTCGGACTTTCGACAGCGAATAGAATCGCCTGCGCGATGATGTACTTCGATTCCGGCCAACCGATCCGATGATAGGCTTCCATCGCGCTGACCGCCTGCACCATCGCTTGCGGATTGGCCAGGCCGATATCCTCGCTGCATGCGACCGTCAGACGGCGGATGAACACCATCGGGTCCATGCCCAGCTTCTCCACGGCATAGATGAACCAGAACAAGGCAGCGTCGCTGGAACCGCGAACGCTCTTGTGGAAAGCCGAGAGCACATCGTACTGTGTCGATTCGTCGGCCCGCACGAGCGGACGTCGGATCGATTCCTCGGCCGTTTCGAGCGTAATGCGGATCGTGCCATCCCGCTCAGGCGCCGTTGTCATCGCCGCCAACTCCAATGCGGTCAAGGCGCGCCTGATGTCCCCGTTGGCTGTATGCGCGATGTGCAGGAGAGCCTCTTCCTCACACTCGATCTTGAGCATGCCGAGCCCCTTCTGTTCGTCCTGGAGCGCCCTGCGCATCGCCTGGAGCGAATGCTCCCAACTGAGCGGATGCAGTTGAAACAGCGTAGAGCGGGACAACAATGCCCCGTTTACGTAGTGAAACGGGTTTTCCGTCGTTGCGCCGATCAGGATGATGTCGCCTTTCTCAACAGCCGGCAACAGGGCATCCTGACGTGAGGCATTAAAGCGATGCACCTCGTCGAGGAACAGGATCGTCTTACGCCCATACATCGCCTTGTTCATCTTCGCCTGATCGATGACGCAGCGCACATCCTTGACAGAAGCGTCAACGGCGTTGAGCTGCACGAAGTCAGCCTTCGTCTGCTTCGAGATGATGTGCGCCAGCGTCGTCTTGCCGCAGCCGGGCGGGCCGTACAGGATGATCGAATTCAGCTGGTCAGCCTCGATCGCCCTCCTCAGCAGCTTGCCCGGCCCCACGATATGCTCTTGTCCGATATATTCCGCGAGCGACTCCGGCCGCATCCGGTCGGCAAGCAGCTTGCCCTGCGGCGATTGCTCCGCACTGTATGTGAATAAATCCATCGTCATCTGGCTCCTCTATGAACAGGTTGTTGCGAATTCCATGTCGGCTACATTGTATCACAGAATCTGCCTGCAAGCGAACATGCGTGCTGTCTCTGCCCGACCTGGCACGGCGCAAGTATGGTACAGCCTTGGCCGCAGAGGTTTTCATGGATTCATTCCCCAACTGTCGTTAGCCGCCTATACTCAGGATGAAAGCTTCCGATTGCCCGATGTTCGTACTGTTCACCAGGAGCTCATCGTTATTGAGCCAGCCTGGCGTTGCCAGAAGCATCACACCTTCGGGTGCGGCATACTCCGTCCGTTCGTCCCGAGATGGCGGCAATTTGTCGAGATCAGCGACCACGATCGTTCTTTCTTCTCTCATGCCCGGGTATTCCATATAGACAAGCTTGCTGTCATCTGGCGAGAACCTGACGAACCCATCGACGGGATCACCGTCATCCCTGCTGATCATTACCGATTGTCCGCTGGCCATATCGTACAACCACAGCTCCTGCAATGGTCTCGTGGTCGAATAAACGAGGTATTCACCGCCGTTGCTGATCGCCAGAACATCCACATCCGAGAGCATCGCCTCCGCTTCTGCATCGCCGTCAATCGTCACCAGCCTGATCGACTGCTTGTTGTCCGCAGTCTCCCGTACGACGAGCCGGCCATCCCGACTCCAGCCAATGACCCGAACAGCATAGCCGGCAGCAACGGGCCATTCTTCTCCGGTATCCGTGTCGACCACCCAGATTTCCGTGCCGGATGTTCCAACCGTCGATCTGTTGGTCCCATAAGCGATGTATCGGCCGTCCAGGCTCCATACCGGATGGTCCACCCAGTATAGGATGTTGGATTCGCCAGCGTGGTAATCATCGATGGTCTGCTTCCAGATCGCCATTTTGTCCAGTCCATGTATGTTGTCGCTTGTCAATTGTCTGATCGCCATCGTCTCGGCATCGATCAGGAATAATGTGTCAAGGTCAGTGAAGAAGTAACGACTGTCCGCAGGAGACTTCACCAGTTGCGGCGTGGCGGCCGTAAAGTCAGGAACGAGTCTCACTCCGTCATCCGTCATGATCCGGTACAGATACAGCTGCCGTTCGGCCGAGCCATCAACCAGATCTTGCACGTTATATGCGGGGGTATGCACTTCTTTGTCCAGCGGCTCTGTTTGATCGTCGCCGAAGATGCGAAGGAACTCTTGTTCCGGGTAACGCGGATCAGGTGCGGGGTGTTGTGAGGCAACCACATCGCTGGAAGGGAAATTGCTCGACGCCATCAACATCTCTTCTTCCGACGGGATGGTGGAGATCACATTCGGAGCGATGACCACATATTGCTTGGCAGGTCGGAGTCTCAGCGTGATCTCTGGCGGGGATGGGCTGCCTTGCTCCTCCGTCTGCTTATCTGCTTCCGCCTCCTGCTCCGCTGCCAGACCCGGCTCATCAACGGTTCCAACGGGTGACTCCCGGGACTGACCGGGAATGCCTGTGTCCGAAGATTGGCCCTCCTCTGACGGCTGAGGCTCTGGAACCGATATGAAGTTCATCACAAGTAAAACAACGATCAACAGCACGACCGACAGGACCAGATACACAACTTTCCTCGATTTCACCAGTTCTCCTCCTTATATGCGCAACGACTTTGCCGCTTGCCTCGCTTTCACATTCCGAACGCCAGACACCTTCAAGATTCACTCGGGCAACACCAACCTCGTCATACGGTTCGAGCGATTCACGTACGGTTGCGTCGCTCCAGTTTGCCCGATGCCCAACCTGTCAGGGCTGCTCCATAAACGAACGCGATGCAGATCAGCGTGAGGTCAAGATCCGACGGGATCGCCAGGAAATACCTCGACCCGTACAAGGGACCCGCGAAGACAAACAAGGCAAGATAACCCGTGACGAAAAGGCCGGCAATCTTTCCTTACATGGCGATCCTGCACCTCTCATGGCAGAGAATGCTGCAATGGGAATATTTCCATAGTAAATATGACGTATAGAAGGCGGAAACAGTTCCTATCAGCTGGCTGAAACACGTTCGCAATCTGCTCCCGCTTGCCGGCGGACACCCGCGTGAGAGGTATATTGTGGATGGTTTGGGCGAAGATAAGGGTATCAATGAACTGTGAAAGGCTGGATGTTCCGATGGACCTTTATCTTTACCTGATCCTGTCAGTCGCATATGCCGTTCTCCTCTATATGTCGGTGCGAAGATTGAATGAAGGAAGGCGCATGCGTGGGCGAATGCTGCTCATCCTCGTGATGGTTGGCCTGCTCTATGACAATGCCGTAATCGCGCTCGGCACCTCGCTTGGTGCGGGTGAACAGCTGAAGAGCCTGCATGAATGGAGATATTGGGCGCATGCCTTCCTGACGCCGCTGATCGTGCTGATTGCCTACGACATCATGAAGCAGGAGCGCCTGGCGATCGCCAGATCCCGGATCGTATCCGCATTGGCCTGGATCCTGACCGTTGCCTTGATCGCCTACCAGGGATTCCTTGCCAGGGACGAGGCGCGCCATCTGCAGGTTGTCCGCGAATTTGGCGTGATCCGCTATGAGCCTGCCCAGACAGGTGGCGTGCCAGTGATGCTCATCACCGTCATCCTGGCGCTGATCATCACTGGCATCCTACTTATGCTGCAGAGGGGATGGTGGTGGCTGACGGTCGGGATCGTACTGATGCCGTTTATCATGTGGCTTCAGTTGCCGCTGGGTGGACGAGCATGGGAGAATGTCGCCGAATTTGTCCTGACGCTCACCATATGGGGGACATTGGAACGGAAACTGCCGAAGCGAATATTTACTTGAGGGAAAATCAAAGGCATGAAACCGGATTCGACCGGCTTCATGCCTGATTTGTACAGTGGGTATGGAAACGGGATCAGGTCTGATGTTGCACAACGATCCCATGCTTCTCCAGCAGATCCCGAACCACGACGCTGACCATGATCAGCCCAGCCACAGGCGGAACGAACGCATTGCTCGCCGGCGGTTGCTGCGCCTTGCGAATCTCCGGCGCGTTCTCCGGTACGATGCGTTGCGTTACGTCATCGCGCGGGATGATCGGCGGCTCCTCCGAATAGACGACCTTGACGCCTTTCCTGATCCCGGCCTTGCGCAGCTTCTGGCGAACGACGCGCGCGATCGGGTCCATCCTCGTCTGCGAGATGTCCGCGACCTTGAACTTCGTCGGGTCCATCTTGTTCGCCGCACCCATGCTGGAGATGATCGGAATTCCCCGCTGCAGACATTGCATGATCAGATGGATCTTGTAGGTGATCGTATCGGAAGCGTCGATGACGTAATCGAGATCGTACTCGAACAGCTTCTCGTACGTCTCTTCCGTGTAGAACATCTTCAGGCTGACGGCGTCGCACTCCGGATTGATCTGCTTGATGCGGTCGCGCATCAGATCCGTTTTCGGCTGGCCGATCGTCGTAAGCAACGCCGGCACCTGGCGATTGATGTTCGTGATGTCGACGACGTCCTTGTCGATCATGACGATGCGGCCGATGCCGGTGCGCGCCAGCGCTTCAACGGCGATCGAACCGACACCGCCGACGCCCAGCACAGCCACCGTGCTTTTCTTCATCGCTGCGATTCCTTCAGGACCGATCGCCAGCTCCGTACGGGAAAATTGATGCAGCATCCTGTTTCTACCTCCTGATTCATGAACAGCTGATCGACTGGAGCCTCCCTTACGCTTGACGATCAGCTGTTCACAAGCTTATATTGCAAGTTCGTCCGTGATGCGAATTATTTGCTTGCCGGCGGCTTCAGCGCAACGCGGATCGACAGCTCTTCAAGCTGCTTGTCGGATACCGCCGATGGCGCATCGGTGAGCAGATCGGTCGCGCTTGCCGTCTTCGGGAAAGCGATTGTATCACGCAGATTCGTGCGGCCTGCGAGCAGCATGACCAGCCGGTCGAAGCCGAAGGCGATGCCGCCGTGCGGCGGAGTTCCGTAGTCGAATGCGTCGAGCAGGAAGCCAAACTTCTCGTACGCCTCTTCCATCGTGAAGCCAAGCGCACGGAACATCTTCTCCTGCACATCCCGCTTATAGATGCGCATCGAACCGCCGCCCACTTCGTAGCCGTTCAGCACGAGGTCGTACGCCTGGGCGCGAATCCTCAGCGGATCGTCTTCAAAGTGCGGGATATCTTCCTCAACCGGACGCGTGAACGGATGGTGCTCGGCTACGTAACGTTTCGCCTCTTCGTCGTAGCTGAGCAGCGGGAAGTCCACAACCCAGGCAAACTTGAACACCTTGTCGTCGATCAGGCCAAGATCGCGGCCGATCTTCAGGCGCAGGTTGCCAAGCACGTCCGCCACAACCTTCTTCGAGTCTGCAGAGAACAGGATGAGGTCGCCGTCTTCGGCATTCATCCGGGTACGCAGCTCGGCCAGCTCTTCTTCGGTGAAGAACTTGACGATCGGCCCCTTCATCTCGCCGTCCTTCACCTGGATCCAGGCGAGGCCCTTCGCGCCATAACGCGCTGCAAACGGAAGCAGATCGTCGATCTCCTTGCGGCTCCAGGTTCCGCAGCCCTTGGCGTTCAGCGCCTTCACCTGTCCGCCCTTCTTCACCACGTTGGCGAACACTTGCACGCCGGAGTTTGCCGCCAGATCCGTCAGATCGACGAGCTCAAGGCCGAAGCGCAGGTCCGGCTTGTCGGAGCCGTACTTGCCCATCGCGTCCGCGTAAGTGATGCGCTGGAACGGACGAGGGATCTCCACGCCGATCGTCTCGCGGAAGAGGCGCACGATGAGCTCCTCCATCAAGTCCAGCAGCTGGTCGCGGGTCATAAACGACGTCTCGATGTCGACCTGGGTGAACTCCGGTTGACGGTCGGCTCTCAAGTCCTCATCGCGGAAGCAGCGCGCGATCTGGTAATAGCGTTCGATGCCGCCCACCATCAGCAATTGCTTGAAGATCTGCGGCGATTGTGGCAGTGCGAAGAACTCGCCCGGATGGACGCGGCTCGGCACGAGATAGTCTCTGGCGCCTTCTGGCGTAGACTTCGTCAGGATCGGCGTCTCGATCTCGAGGAAGCCGTGCTCATCCAGGAAATCACGGAACACCTTCGCCGCCTTGGAGCGGAGCATCAGCGTCTTCAGCATCTCCGGCCGGCGCAGGTCGAGGTAGCGGTACTTGAGGCGGAGAGATTCGTCGATTTCCACGCCGTCCTCGATGAAGAATGGTGGGTTCTTCGCCGGGTTCAGAACTTCGATTTTCTCAACGCGCACCTCAATCTCGCCTGTTTCCAGATTCGGGTTGACCGTCTCAGGATCGCGTTCCACGACGACCCCCTTGATGCCCAACACATACTCGTTGCGCACGCGATCTGCGATCGCATGTGCCTCCTTGTTGAATTCCGGGTTGAAGACGATCTGCACGATGCCGCTGCGGTCGCGCAGGTCGATGAACAATACGCCGCCCAGGTCGCGTCGTCTCTGCACCCAACCGTTCAGCACGACGGTCTTGCCGACGTCCTCCTTCGTAAGTTTCGCGCATTGATGCGTTCTTTCCAACATGTTTGATAGAGCCCCTTTCATATCGCGATGTTTAATTTGCCCAGTCAGTCTCCTGCTGGCGGATTCCGTGTTCCGTTCACCAGCAGATATCCATGCTCATGTCTACGCGAGCGATGCCTTCAGCCGCTCGATGAGCGCCTCCATAGCGATCGTCTCCTGTTCGCCGCTGGCCAGATTCTTCAGCGTGATCTCGCCTCGGTCGAGCTCATCGTCGCCGAGGATGGCCGCGAACCGCGCTCCCAGCCGATCAGCTGATTTCAGCTGCGTCTTCATCTTGCGGCCGAGATAGTCGCGGTCCGCCCGGATGCCGGCAGCACGCAGCCTAAACAGCAGGCTGGCAGTCTCCCGCTCGGCGCGCTCGCCAAGGCCGATCACATATACGTCCAACGGCTCGACGCCCGGGACCTCGACACCCTGCGCCTCGAGCACGAGCAGCGCCCGCTCGAGACCGAGGCCGAGCCCGACGCCAGGCTGGTCAGGTCCGCCGATCTCGCCGACGAGCCCGTTATAGCGCCCGCCGCCGCCGATCGTATCGATCGCGCCGATGCCTCCGGCCTTGTACTCGAATGCCGTATGCGTATAATAATCCAGTCCGCGCACAAGACGATGATTGACCCGATATTCAATGCCCATCTTCGTCAGCAGTTCCTTCACCATCGCGAAGTGCTCGCGGCATTCCTCGTCCAGGCTGTCGTGAATCGACGGCGCGTCGGCGAACTTCTCCTGGTCGACCTTGCAATCCAGGATGCGCAGCGGATTGCGCTCGAAGCGCGACTGGCAGTCCTTGCAAAGCGTCGGCAGCATCGGTCTCAAGTATTCCTGCAGCGTCGCGCGATAAGCTGCGCGGCTCGGCGCATTGCCGACGGAGTTGATCTCGACGATCACGTCCTTCAGGCCGAGTTCGGCGTAGAACATATAACCGAGCGCGATCACCTCCGCGTCGATCGCCGGATCTGTCGATCCGAACGCCTCGATGCCGAACTGGTGCAGCTGGCGGTACCGCCCGGCCTGCGGCTGTTCATAGCGGAACATCGGGCCGATGTAATACAGCTTCGTCACGTCCGGCTCGCCGTACAGCTTATTCTCCACATACGCACGCACGACGCCCGCTGTGCCTTCCGGCCGCAGTGTCATGCTGCGGTTCCCCTTGTCGAGGAACGTGTACATTTCCTTCTCCACGATGTCCGTAGTTTCCCCGACCCCGCGTTGGAACAAATCCGTCTGCTCGAAGATCGGCGTGCGAATCTCCTTGTAGTTAAATCTGCGGCAGATGTCACGAGCCTTCGCCTCGATGTACTGCCATTTCTCCACTGTGCCAGGCAACAGATCCTGTGTGCCCTTTGGTTTCTGAAACGCCACTCCTGTAACCCCCTTGCCCTGAGATAAAGAAAATTTCCTGGGTGCCATTAACACAGCCAAACGAAAAAATCTCCCGCCCCCCGACTCAAGACGTCGAACAGGGACGAGAGATTGCGATCAATCACCCGTGGTGCCACCCACATTCGGAACGATCCGCTCAGCCAGCCGCATCTGCTGCAAGCCTGGGCAACGTTCCCTCATCAAGCGTATAACGCACGCCTTGCGCCTGACCACTACTGAAGCTGCGCGCACTAGCAAACAGCTCGTTCCCAGCCGGTTCTCCGGGATGTCTTTCATTCGTCCTCCTGGGGAAGTCTTGCAGCCTGACGGACTTCCTCTCTGCGACCAGCGGTGTCGAATTACTCCTTCCCATCATGGAATCCATCCTGCGATTGGAATGTTTAATCAATATTATTGATGATTTTAATATGCTTGTCAGCGGATGTCAAGAAAATACACAAACGCTAACTGCCGGATTTCATTACTTATATCCGCATGTCAACTGCCTCATCGGAATCACACCCGGATCGTCCTCCTGGAGGAGGAAAGATAGGCAGAAGACAGAAAAAAGGCCCGCGATCAGCGAGCCCAACAAATATATATATCAATTAAAGGGGGTATGGTTACATTATAGGGCATGATTATTAAACGAGGATTAATGAAATATTACAGGACGTTTACAAAAATTAAAGCGCTTTTACAGCCTTATTCCCGTACGCCTCTTCCAGCAATCGAAGCTTCTTGTCAATATATTCCATGTAATGGGCGTTGTATGCAGCCGGCTCCTTCGGATTCGGCATACGTTCGATGCGTCTCGCGCCATCCGGCACATCCGCTTCATCCGCAGGCCAGACGATCTTGCTGACCGCGCCACAGCCGAGGCCGATCACCGACTGGCGCTCCTCCATCATGATGATGTTATACAGGCTCTCCTTGCCCGGAAGCGCATATCCGACATTCTCGAGATTGCCCAGGATGTTCTTCTGGCGATACAGATAATATGGCACATAACCGTGTTGCTCCGTCCACTCATTTGTCATCCGCACCATCTCCTCGATCTCATGCCGCTCCGCAACCTTGTACTGGTCGCGATTCTGCGTCATCTTCGAGGCGCGTTTGAACGACAGGGTATGCACGGTCAGCGACTCCGGCATCAGCTTCTCCGTCTCCTGAAGCGAGCGTCTGTACGTTTCCACGTCTTCACCCGGCAAGCCGATGATCAGGTCCATATTGATATTGTTCAGTCCCATCTCGCGTGCGAGCTGGAACTTCTCAGCGGTTTCCGCTACCGTATGATGTCTGCCGATCGCATCCAGCGTTGCCTGCGTGAAGCTCTGCGGGTTGATGCTGATGCGGTCCACCTTCCAACGCTTCATCACCTCGATCTTGTCCGGCGTGATCGTATCCGGTCTGCCCGCTTCCACCGTGAGCTCGCGGACGCGGTCCATCCGCGGGAAGCTCTCATGCATCGCGATGAACAGGGCTTCCATCTGCTCGGCGGTAATGCTGGTCGGCGTGCCGCCGCCCCAGTAGATCGTGGTGATGCCCAGCTCATGCTCATGCAGCCATCTGCCGACTGCGCGGATCTCTTGCTGCAGCCCGCTCAGGAAGCCATCAACCGAACCGTTGTTGCCGCGAATGTCGTATGCCGGGAACGTGCAGTAGGCGCACTTCGTCGGGCAGAACGGAATGCCGATATAGATGCTGACCTCCCCATCCAGGCGGAACAGATCTGGAAGCACCGTCAACTGGCGTTCCGCCACCTGGCTGAGCAGCTTCACCTTGCCCGGCGTCACGAGGTATTCCTCCGCCAGGATGCGCTCCGCCTCAGCCTGATCGTGCTCCATGAGCAGATTGTGCATCAGCTTCGTTGGCCGCACCCCGGTCAGAACTCCCCAAGGCTGCTCCAATCCCGTCGCTTCCCTGAGCAGCCCCAGCACGCATTTGAGCACCGCTCGTCGAACCGCATGGCGCCTCTCACCGCCGCCCTGCTCCCCTTGAACAAGGATCGTTTCCTGCACTTTCCCGCCATCATATACAAAATCACCGCGGATCTCCTCATGCCCTTGCGCCGGGGCCAGCTCCAGCGACAGAACGGCATCCGCCTGCGCCTCGCTGTCAGTTGTCACTTCCACCATCTCGTAGAAGGCGCGCAGCATATTGAACAAGTCCGTTTGAAAATCCTCGAATCCCTTTCTTTCGATCCGCACGATCATCATCATTCAACCTCTTTTCCTGAAACCGAAGAAATACTTGCCTGGCTCTTGCCCGCACGACGGGCGGCCGATCAACCAGGCCAACGACATTGTATCACATACATGACGCTGTGGCATATACCGCAATTCTCGAGACAAGCCCAGCCGCATGTTTAGGCGAGGAGATAAGGTTGCTGATCCAGGAAATACCGATATTCTGCTCGCAATCTGGCACGTGGAATGGCCGTAAGTTTAGACGAGATCCTGCCGGCACAGATCCGGGCAAATCCGCATCCCTTAGCGGTGAAGAGAGGACTGGCAACATCTACATGACCAAGTTCACCATTTTCTATGTTAAGCTTATAAAGACTTGAAATCGCGATAGGCGAGTTCAAAATCTGTGAAAAGGAGTGAAAGCATGAAAAAGATCCTGGCTGCAATTGTAGCGATTGCACTGTCCTTGACGTTTGTGAGCCCTGCGTACGCAGCGACCAGCAAGGCGGATGCAGTCATACAGACAGCAAAGTCTTTGATCGGCCGCGCTGAGTATGATTTCGGGACCCGCGATAAGCGCAACCTGATCTTCGACTGTTCCTCATTCACCCAGTATGTGTTTGGGAAGAACGGCGTCGATCTGAAATGGGGTACCCGTTATCAGAAATATGCTGGCAAGTATGTGAGCAAATCCAATCTGCAGAAAGGCGATCTCGTCTTCTTCAGCGGAAGCAGCAACAGCTCGAAAATCATACATGTCGGCATTTACATCGGGAATGGTAATTTCATCCATATACTCGACGTCAGAGGCAGCGACGTGCATATCTCCAGCCTGACTAGCGGCAAATGGGCTGACCGCTATGTGACTGCTCGCCGAGTCCTGTAAGCTTGACCATATACATTGAAGCTCTCCCATCATCCATCTGGATGGCGGCAAGGGCTTCGTTTACATAAGTCTGTTTAGTCTTTTCGGAAAATAGCCATGATCGAATAACCGGCTCCGTTCATCTTGAGCAGGATCCGTATCCGCCAATTGCTCCATGCGCATCATATCGATCGATTCACGCACATTCAGTTGCATCAGACTTCGATGCGGCCTGGTTACGATCATCTGCTTCGTCGATTGCCTCATACGGGATTGCCTCGCTTTACGGGAAGATTGCTGTTTCATCCCTAGTGTTTCCCGCACCACGAGGCTTCAATCCTGCTGCCTGTCAACCGTCTGCACTCAACACCTATCGCAAGCGCAGTCCAGCGTTACGTCATGCTCTTCATCTGTCGCGTGCCGCAGTTACCTGCTATTTATCGCTGCTTCTCCTCCGATCTTGTTCGCCTTTGAGCGTCCA
>JGI26049J44785_1001463_pt1 | contig 11527 bp, 8 predicted proteins | sample HigsolmetaGSP11D_FD_44785 | JGI IMG/M metagenome (IMG submission 44785)
CGTCTCGATATCTGCACCAGTGTAACCGTAATCGCTCACCTGGTCGAGACGGGAATGGCGGTCGGTTTTCTGCCTCGCAAGCTGATCGCCCCTGCATTGGACCGCGGCACGATCGTTCAGCTCGGCGCAATACCGGCGATTATGCCGCCGCGAGTCTATGCAGCCCAACGGATAACAGAAGATTCGCCAGCAATTAACGTCATCATCCGGACGGTTCGGCAGGTGCTTTCGCAGATAAATTACTTAATGTCTGAATAGATCTTAGAAGGAGACGAAACGAACTTCCCTTGCTTGTTGGCCATCGACCCTCGTAACAACGATTGCGATTCGGTTTCTAAGTCTTTGTGTAGACTGCGTATGTGAAATACTAGACGTGCGAAGCAATCTTGCTGAAGAGCGCATTGAAAGAAGCAAAACTGCGGATCAAACGGAAATCGTGATCTGGAGATCCAGTCAACTCCTCTTCTTCCCCAAACAGTACAGGCACACACTCGCGGTTGATCGTACTGCTCAACGAGTTTGGCTCTGTGGTCATGAGGACGTAGACGTCGATCTCAACCTTCGGGCCGTCCTTCCTGATGGGGCCGCGCCACCGCTTCCAAGCGCCAGGGAAAGCAAGCAAGAGTCTGGGTTCATCACCGCGCAATGCAAACCAATGCCAAGTGGCTGCCTTTACGACGCTGAACGGCTCGCAGTACGACGACGCTGCAACGTGGGCGCCGTCAGCCGGCATTTGCATCAGCTTGAAAGTTGGCTCGGCACCATCTTGTGCCAGCGGCTGACGCGGCATCGAGATGACGACCGAGGGCACCGCGCTGGCCTCCGTGTTGCGCACAGCCTTCGACCAGATCGAAGCGCAGACACGCCGTATTCGAGAAAAGCCCACCCATAGCAAACTACGAATCAAGCTGCCGCCAACATTTGCGATCCGCTGGTTTGTGCCACGATTGGCGCGTTTTCACGCACTCAATCGCCATGTTGACGTGCAGATCACCACCTCCCACCAAGAGGTCGACTTCGACCGGGAAAAGATCGATGTGTGCAATCATTCTGGGACTGCACCGCCACCCAGATTTTATAGTCGGAGGCTGTTTGGTGAAATTATACTGCCGGTCTGCAGCCCCGGCATGCTCCGCGGGGCACAAACCCTTCCGAGCCGTCAGATCTCGCCCGCTTTGTCGTACTCTGCTCGTTGCACCGGCCTGACGACTGGCCAACTTGGCTCAACGCCGCCGAAGTTACCGATTTGGACGGCAATAGCGGCCTCAAATTCGAGAATTCGGCACTCGCATATCAAGCGGCCATTGACGGGCTCGGTATAGTCATGGCGCAGCGGGCTTTCGTCGAGGATGACTTACGGGCCGGACGGCTGATTGCCCCTTTCCAGCTCAGGGGGCGGACGACCGGGGCTTATTATCTTGTCTACCCGCCCGGGCGGCGGTTGACGCCTTCGATCCGCGCCTTCGAAGAATGGATCGTCCAACAAGCTGAATCGATGGAGGAGAATATGTGCCCTACCTGAGGCTACTCTCATCGCCAAAGCCCGACAGATTCGAGAGGGCAGTTCACGCCCTCGTCCGCAAGTAATTGGGGTGGCGGCTTGCCTTACATTTCGCAGCTCAGCACACGAGCCGCGACTGGGAAAGTCGCCAAACTCGCAGATAAGGCGCGCGGTCCGCGTTGAATCGCTTGAGACTGTCCGAAACGTACTGACCTTGGTGCGTAACCACTGAGGCGAATTGATACACGGTGTGAGACTGCGACCGCGTTGGGCGAAATTAGTGCGGCGACGTTGGGTGGTGTCTTAGAGACGGGGTGAGACGGAATGAGACCTGCTGAGGCGGTACGCTTGAGCTTGAGACGAGGTGAGCTGCTTCGGGTCCTTCCGCCTCGAAGAGCGTAGCGCGAGGGCCGCTGACCGAGGTGTGTCAGAATTTTCAGGAAATTTTTGCTTAAGTTTCAGGACAAACGAAAAATTTGCTAAGGGAGCGAGGTCGACGCGTAGACGCATTGGATGACAGGTCCGCCGACGAGTTCGCTCCTCAATAAGTTGTTGAAAAAGTGATATCTTTCTTTTTTGCTCTTGTAACTCGTCGACTTTGAAGGGGATGGACCTGTCTGGGTTGCTTACATCTTCTAAACTATCGGAGTTCCTCCTTGTGGTCTACCTTCTCGACTAGTCGACGAGTTTGCATAAAATTTCGTTAGATCAAAGATTTAGCGAAAAAAAATTTGTCTACAAAAATGTCGACGAGCCGCCGACATTCGCGGGAACTCGGGGCAATTCAAAACCCCGCCTAAGCGGGGTCTGAAAAACGGGGGCCCACCTCATGGGTCCCACACTAGCTGATCCTGAGTTTTGGATTAAACTGTGGTGCCACGAACGCGAGACGCTTTGGTCCAGATCGGGTCTCGACTTGCGTTTCCACAATTCCATAATCGCGCTTCAGAAGTCCCTCGACCTCATTACTTTCACGCAAGCTGAGTTGTCGCCACCTGCGAAAATCTCTGCCGATTTCACGCCGCGTCATACCCAACTCTGCCTTCTTAATGATCTTCGCGGCGATTTTTTTAGTTAGGCGATGCAATGGGCTCTTATCGAGGTTCGCAGTGAATGAATCCACCATCTTACCATGGTAGTACGAGACAAAGTTCCAAGACCTCTCGACATGTCGAGCCTGGATGCGATCGTATTCCTCGCTCAAAGCCACAATCAAAGCGATGCGCTGGGCAATTTCGCGCGAGCGCTGAAAAACCTCCGGCATACCAAGGGGTTCGAGCTGCTGTTGCCGCTTCACGCGTTCTTCTTCAATATCATTGAGGAGGTGTTTTGCCTTATTGGTGAAGGGGATCACCTTCGGTTCAACGAGCGCAAACGGGTCTTTCCTCAAAATGAATGAGTCATCTTCGTCAGCACAGAGCGTCGAAGCCCATCGGATCCAATCCGAGAGCTCTTTAGAAACTTTCATGGGAGGCGCGAAGATACGCTGCTTTTGTAGTCCTCGCGTTGCCGGGATAACAACAAAACGGTTAAGGAAACCGCTCGACAAGTCTCTACTGTTGATGCCTTCGTAGAAGGTGCTGGGCGTCGTTGCAGCTGTGATGGTGAGAGCAGGCCGAATCACTCTCTTGTTCAATATCGCCTCAGCTTCCTCCCTGGACTTGCCCATAGTGCTGTAACCCGTCGGTTTCCAGAGACTGTGATTTTTGTTGAATAGAGACAAGTAAGCGCGACGAGTACCCTGCTTCATCGCGTTGGATTGGGTGCGATCCTCAGTAAGACGCTTACCAAACTCATCTGTGATTAGAATAACCTTGGGTGCAACCAGAAGCCGCGATAGGATCGCCCCTTCCGAAGTAAAATCCTCAGGACCTACAAGACTATCCAGCCCACACTCTTGGAGGATGTGGGTGAGTACAGTCGCGATCGTCTCTTTTCCGGCTCCCGTATCCCCCACGGCAATCATGTAAATACTCGAATAGTTGTTCATGTCTGTGCGGACGTTCCGTCCCAATACCACGGAGCCGAGGCCCAGGGCCGCCATGACAGCAAACGCTGGTTGCTCAACCATCGAATTCTCGTTGTAAAAATTCACGACATCTTGAAGGATGCCGGGAATGGTCAGAACGTGATCAGGGCCATCGTAGTATTCATACGCGTCCTGTTGCTCAACTTCGGCTTCCCTGGCGGCGGCCATTTCGTCGAATTCATCAAAAGCTTGGGCGTGACTCTGGATAGCGCGCCGTTCGCGGAACTCCCTAATCAGCGACCGGATTGTGAGGGGGTTCGGATGGCTGCGCTTGAAATGCCGCCACTGATTCCAATTGCCTTTCTTGTCATAATTGCCGCGCTTCTTTGACCACTCGTCAAAGATCGGCCAGCCTTTCTCGGGACCGAACTGGTGGTGAATGGCCATCCCGACGCGAACCCAATCCTCGTGCTCCTCGGCCAGGTCCACGAGCTCATCGAGCATTTCTCGAATTTCATCTTCGGTGATGTCCTCGACGGGCTCTTTCGTTTCCTGATCGCGATCATCGAAGGTGAAGTCGATGCCGACCAGCTGCTCGATAAGATCGGAGTCTATGGTCGGAATCCCGATTTCCCAATCAGGTTCCCTGAGCCATTCGTATCGCTTGCCAGAGGGATGCTTGCTAGGCGGCATGGCCACCTGTTTGCCCGTACCGAACAACTCAATCTCCCAACGGCGCGACTTCTTTCCGTCTATGGTGACAACCTCGGGGCTCCTGGCGAGCTTCCGCGACCGGAAGGGCTTGTCAGTGGCGAAGTACACGTGCAGAGACTTGCCGCCGGATCCCGAGAGAACTGCCGGATACCGCTTCCATCTCTTGCTACCGAGCAGTTCCGTCAGCCTCTCCGATGCTTCCTCGAAAGCGCGTTCGGGATCGTCAGGATCGCGAATGTCGATGTCAAAAACGTGCAAATATGTTCCGTCTGAGAGCTTCGACGGCTCCCCGAGACGCACGCCAATGTTGAACCCGGCTTTCCACCAGTGACGAACTTGCCTGAATTTCGGGATCGGCGCGCTTGTCCAATCACTATCAATCGGAGCTTTGGAGTGTTTGCGAAGCTTTACGCAAGCGAACCCCTCACGGATCCCGCGCCTCAGCACATCCAACATAATGTTCTCCCCCATAAAAATACGACTGAGCCAGGCGAACGATCAGGGAGTAAGCAAGGGCGCAAGGCTTCGGTCACCTCATCAGAAGAAACGGCAAGTCGGCCGCGACTGAGGTCTCCGAAGGCTCGTGGCGGCTGTTTCCTCAGTGAGCCATAACCCCGTACTCACTGATCGATGTTCGGCACATCTCCCTGGATTCCGTCCTCAAACCAGCTCTAGAGCACACAAATAAGTGAACACGTTAAACGTGACAATAGCACATCATGCGTGCGGCATATTTTGGTTAACAGTCCGGCTGTTCACCCGAGGATGTCATTGCAAATGACAATTCAAATCGCTGCTCAATTGTCGCCACACCTCCGGCAGTCAGCTGCTTGAGGCGTTGAGGATGAATGGCGCGTCGGGCGTATACTGAATAATGCGCCTCGACACCGTTCTCTCCGAAATGTCACGTGTCGGTTGACATTTCAAAGATCTTTAAGTATTGGGTCTGCGAGTTCTGCGGAGGCTCCATGTCTTTCAAAAAGGAAGCGCCACATGCGGCGTTCGCAAGACGTCTCAATCAAGTCTTAGATGAATGTCGTGACCTACCTGGCTTTAATCAGGGCCGATACACGTGGGTTCGAGATCAGCTCGCAACGAAGTTTGGTGTGGAAGTCACCCGCGAGACGGTTCGGAAATGGGTCAGTGGGGAGACGGTTCCCCGTAATGAGAAACTTCGTGCGCTAGCAAAACTTTTTGATGTCGATGAGGGATGGCTCGCCTTCGGGGTACAATCGGACGTCACCGCACAGCTAGCTTCTGATCGAATTCTTGCTGATAGTGGAGCGGTCAGCCTTGTCGCCGGGCTAATTCAAATGGACGGTGGCACGTGCGCGTTGCCGGAGACGGGGGACAAGAACGCGTGGGTTGATCTTTACACAATCATTGGGCGTCGGCAGCGCATGATCGCTGTGCGGCTTGGGAGTGAGGTTGCCTCGGGCAAGTTCAAGTTTTCGGTTCCGAACGAGTTTGAGCTGTGCGTCAACATCGGTGTGGTCAGGACTGACTTCGCGTGCTTCGAGTTGCTGTTGTTGGGCCACGACCAGATTAGGAGCTATGGCGAACGCCGCGGCCCCCATGTCGACGTAACAGCGACAAAACGTGATAAGGGCTGGATGATTGGGCGGACCCAGGTCCGAGTCATCACCAACTTTAATAGGGATCTCACCGTAGAAGGGTAAGCTTTTGCGCGTGATGGTATTACTGATGGTATTACCTGTTTGACCAGTTTGGAAAAATGAGTGAAATCAATATATTGAAGCAAAATTTCGGAGCCGCCCCTGGGCACCACCTGATCTACATTGTGCCTCCTAGACGCTCTCCTGCGATTTGCTTGCGTTTGCGACGCGGATAGGACTAGGCAACCATCAAAATGTTGGTCCGCTTGAGCGGATGCGCTTGAGTTAAGCATGTGCCTGGGGGCACAGTCCACGGAAGTGCGAGCCAGTATCTGGACACGCGATTCGGGTCTGTGGTTTCTTTCAGACTTTGCACTGAGTTCAAAGCTCGATTGGACCGGTATGCATAGGGCTCTCAAGGGTTTTTGCTTCCTCTAGCATATCTGGGAAATGATCGGCGATTTGCGCGGTCAGGCCTTCCACTAATCTTTTGAGGGTTTGTCCCCCGGGTTCATTTGGATCGGATGCGTCGGCGATCTCGCGAAGTGACAGATAGAGCGCCGACCACGAAATTGCCCGAACTACCATCCTGTCCAACACGTCACGCACTCTGTCAGCTCCGTGTTTGAGGAGCTCGTGAATACGTTTGGGCAGCTTTTCATGAGCAACCTTGTCAAGAATCGAGAGAGGAGCATTGGGCCCATCTAGTCCACAAGATCGCAGTACGCGAGATACTCGATGTGCGGGGACAATGTACAAAAGACCTACTTGCGGTTTGCGACCAGAATGTTCCTCTTCCCATACAACTAGGGAAGCGTATTTCAAGATCTGTTCTGAGCTTGTGGCCGAGTTTATCTTGATTTCAACGCCAATAATGCTGGTCTTGCTTACGAAGAGGCCGTCGTGTTGCGTGATATTCTCAGAGGTTCCCCAACCATAGCGGAACCGCACTTCCCTACCAAGCGATTGGAAAATTCCCTTATCGACAAAGCCGAGAGGCAAAGCGAGGCACCGCTCTATCATCGCGTCTGGCGCTATTGCGAAGGCAATATCAAATACGTGGTTGAGTGTCTCCTCTTGCGTCCGCATCCATTGGTAATGGTCTAGAGCCTTTCGACCGCGTGTGTAGAGGGGGCCATCCGGATTGACCAGCTCCAAGGGCACAGCGACGTATTTATCGTCAATGATGCACTTATTTTTTTGTATTGATCTGAGACCGATATATTTGGGACTCCAATACAATTGATCCAATATGTCCCAATACTTTAGGTTCCAGGTCATCACATAAATTCCTACATGCTCCAAGCATTATGCAACATGAGATGGCAGGTGGGATTGAAGAAAAAATGGTGATAGGTTTCCAATTATTCTCCTATTAGAACTCTTTTATAATGCGATTATACGGTGGGTAATCGCGTACTGGTGAGGTTAGAGCTCTAATATTGCGTTCCGACGAACTGCAATTTCTTAAAGAACCGCATATGTAACTGCCCCAGTTATCGCGTCCGGACGGTTCGCGCGCCGTGGCGGTCGCTAGCACGCCTCTGCTAAACTTTCCGTAAAGTTCCCCTTACTTGTGTACTGTGGGGCAGGATGTCAGAGGGCAACTTCGACCACAGCACAACCCGCAGCGTCCGCCGAGATGGAGCTGGTATCGGTCTTGCAAGTCCGTTTCTGCCATCCGTCGCTTCGATACGACCCCCAGTTCCACGACGAAGCACATTACTTGTTGGGGTTACACCCGAAGGTCGCGTAGGTAAGGATTGGCAGCGGCGATCTCTGCGAAGTCTTCAGGCGAGATATCGGCGAATATCAAGGTTTCTGAGCGACCGTCGGCCTCGGCGAGAAGCTGACCGTTCGGCGCCGCAATAGCGGATAGTCCCGCATACGAAAACATTTTATCAGCGCCGCAGTAGTTCACGTAGGCCACAAAGATCTGGTTTTCAAAGGCACGCACAGGGATCATCTTGCGTGCGATGAATTCCGGATTGCCATTGACAGGAAGGGCAGTTGGAACGGCGACGAGTTGAGCCCCGGCTTGAGCAAGGCGGCGAATGTTTTCAGGAAATTCAACATCATAGCAGATCAGGAATCCAATTTTGAGGCCACAATACTCGACGAGGCAGGCTACCGGGTCACCAGGTTGGAACAGCCCTCGTTCGAAATCACCGTAGAGATGCGATTTCCTGTAAATGGTGGGCTGATCGCGGCCATTNATGAAGGTGGCACTATTGTAAAGCGCGTTGTCGGCGGCTTCTACGAACCCCACTAACAGAGCAATATTATTTATTCGAGCTATCCGCTCTAATTCTTGAATCATCTCTCCGCCAGCCGGGCAAGCTAACGTACGCAAATCATCCCCAGCGCCATATCCCTGCAAAGCAAGCTCCGGCGTAATTAGCAGCTGTGCTCCGCTGGCGACTGCCTTTTCGGTCGCTGTCCTTATGCGCGCGAGATTAAGGCGCGGATCAACGGATCGCGCCTCCATTTGAAAAGCTGCGATGCGCATTAGCGGTCGTTCGAGTTCATGGCACCGAGAAGCCGCGGCAGGTCGCCGAATCGGGCGATCAGGCCGAAGACGATTGTTGCGATGATGACAAAGAAAATCGAAACCGAAGCCATTGTTGGTGTGTAGCCGTAACGCAGCGCGTTGAAAATTTTGATAGGCAACGTTTCCATCGTGAATCCGACCGTCATGTAGGCAACGATATACTCGTTGAGCGACAGCACGAACGCAAAGGCGTAACCTGAGACCAGATAAGGCAGGATCATGGGCATAACGATTGTGCGAAAAACCGTACGATCATCCGCACCCATTGTCGCTGCTGCTTCGACTAAAGAGCGATCGATCGATGAAAATCCGAGTGAGAGCGTCACTAGCGGAAGCGTTACGAAAAAGACCGCGTGGCTGATAACGGCTGTCCATGGCTGGCCGTAGAAACTGATTGTCGCCCAGAAGCTGAGCATACCAAGCGCAGTGATCACGGGTGGCAGAATGAACGGCGCGACACCCAGCAACCGGAAGAAATTGGCCCAGGGCGCGATACGCCGCCAGAGAAACCACGAAAGCGGTAGCGCTATAAGAACCGCAAGGGCTGCAGAGAAGGTCGCAAGCAACACTGACGTAATCAGGGCACCGCGCCAGCCCGGATCTTCAAAGATTTGTCCGTACCACGCTAAGGAGAAACCGCGGGGTGGAAATGTAAGCGACTGCTTCTCGTTGATCGAGACGCCCGCGACGACCACCAACGGACCGACTAGGAAGAGTGCGACAAGCGCGAACCCAACCTTGCGCAAGATGCCGTCGATCATTCGACCACCTCCCTCCGCCCCCCGATAAGGGCCGTCAGGCCAACCAGGGCCAATGATATCAGTACGAGGAAGACGGCCATTGCCGCGGCGAATGGCATGTTGGACTGGTAGATGGCCTGATCAGTGATCAGTACCGACAGTGTCCAATGTTGTGGCCTGCCGAGGATTTGCGGCAGCAGGTAAGAACCAAGCGCAAAGACGAAGACCAGAATGAACGTGGCCACGATCGTGTTGCGCTGGGCGGGAATGACAATGTTGAAAAAGCCTCGAAGTGGTGAGGCTCCCAGTGTCCGCGCGGCCTCGAGCAGTGACGGGTCGAGGCGGATAAGCGAAGGATAGAGAACCAGAACGGTGTAGGGCAGTGCCTGGTATACCATTCCGGTCAGTACAGCGCCGAAACTAGGCAGAAGGGCTTGTGGCTCCGACATCAAACCGGCAGCAACCAGAAGATTGGTGATCCCGGCAGTGCGCGAAAGAAGTGTCGACCACGCGAAACCAATGATCACCTCTGAAAGCGAGAGTATAGAAAGCAGCGCAATCAGCCATATAACCTGAACGCGGCGCGGGCTTCGTGTCAGGGCATATGTGAAGGGGAACGCGATGGCCCCGCAGACGAGAGCAACTATCACAGCAAGCATGAGAGAGAAGCCAAGCACACCACCGAAAAATGGGCTCAAAAAGCGGGCATAATTATCAATCACGAATTCCGGCGTGTAAAATCCTCCTTGCTGACGCTTGAAGAAACTGACCATGATCATCGTCGAAAATGGGATCACGAAGAACACGATCAGCATAATCGCGGGAAAGATCAACGGGGCATAGTCAGCGAGCTTGTGCGGAGGTTCGGGTTTCATTGCTTGAGCACCACGCAGCTTTCGGCTGGTAATACAATGCCAACGTCAGAACCTTCCTGGATGTCATTCCGCATTTGAGGAGGTACGACTGCAATGATCCTAGTGCCGCCAGCGTCGATGAAAATCTCAATAGTGCCGCCGAGATCCCGGACGAAACTGATCTTGCCAGGGATGGCGTTCGCCCTATCTTTTTCCAGTTGAATGTCCTCGGGGCGGATAGAGATGAGACCTTTGTTCATACCATACGGCAACGAAAGGTTCGGAATTGGCCGGCCTAGAGCTACAACACGTCCGGCGCTATCTAACTCAACTTCGAGAAGGTTTGTTGAACCAATAAAGCCGGCGACGAAAGCATCGGCGGGTTTGCGGTAGATTTCGATCGGAGGAGCGGCCTGGCGGATGCGGCCATCACCCATGACGACGACCAGGTCAGCCATGGTCATGGCCTCACGCTGGTCATGCGTCACGACAATTGTCGTGATGCCGAGTTTTTGCTGCAGCTGGCGCAATTCCATCTGCATCGCTTCTCGCAGCTTGGCATCGAGCGCAGACAGGGGCTCATCGAGGAGGAAGAGACTAGGTGCATGCGCAAGAGCTCGTGCGATCGCGACGCGTTGACGTTGGCCACCTGACAGCTGCGAGATTGAACGGTGCGCGTATCCCGGAAGTTGGACTAGCGCGAGAAGCTCCTTGACTCGCTCTTGTTGCGTTTTTCTGTCAACACCGCGGATGCGGAGTGGATAGGCAATATTCTCACCGACCGTAAGATGCGGAAAGAGGGCCAGTGATTGAAAGACCATTCCGAAATTGCGTTTGTGCGTGGGTAGGTGCGTGATGTCCTTCCCATCTAGAAAAACAGCTCCTTGGGACGGTTCCTCCAACCCTGCAATCATCCGTAAAAGGGTCGTCTTTCCGCAACCAGAAGGGCCAAGCAAACAAACAAATGTTCCATGCGGAACGGCAAGACCAACATTGTCGACCGCAGTAAAATTTCCGAATCTTTTCGTCAGGCCTTTAAGCTGCAATCCCGACATATGTGAGACGTCTTCGCGGGTGCACATCTTCACTTGGGTGATGCAGAAGCCAGCGCCGTTGCAACTATAGCAAGCGCAGCAATTTCGGCTGACTCCTGCCTGTGCTTGTTCCTTCCGCTCAACCCACAATCATTTCCGTCCACTTCTGATTCAGCCAGTCGGCCTTCGTGGTATAGAGGTCGTAGCGTGGAATGATCGGATCGATCTCCGACGAGACGGCGGCAAATTCCTCGTCCGTCAGATCGAGCAGATCGCGTCTTATCGTGGGCGCTGTGCCGACCTTCCGGGCCAGGAGGGCTTGAACCTCCGGCTGGCACATGAAGTCGATGAAGATGTGGGCCTCTTCCACTTTTCTTGAAGCGCGAGAAAGGACCCAGCTGCCAGAATCCTGGATGCCGCCTTCCTTCGGGAATGTGGAGCGGACTGGGAAACCGTCGGCTGCCGCGAGGCCCGTCACATCGTGATAGTACTGGCCCATTGGGATTTCGCCCGACTTTAGAGCCTGCTCGAACTGGGCTTCATCACGA
>JGI26049J44785_1001471_pt1 | contig 11483 bp, 8 predicted proteins | sample HigsolmetaGSP11D_FD_44785 | JGI IMG/M metagenome (IMG submission 44785)
GGGGCCCGAGCGGCGCCCGCCCCAGCCCCCGCCGCCACCGCGGCGGCCGGCCGCTGCCCGCCCGCCCGCCGGTGCCGCGGGCGGCGAAGACGTGCTGAGCCGGCTGACCGGCGTGGTGAAGAAGATGGTGCCGGCCCGCACGACCGCTCCCGTCGCTGCGGGCGACATCACGATCGGGCGGGCCGACACCTGCACGGTGGTGGTCAACGACCCGCTGGTGTCGCGGGTGCACGCGGTCGTCTCCCCGGCACCGGGCGGCGGCTGGCGGATCCGCGACAACGGTAGCCGCAACGGGACGTTCGTCAACGGCGTGCGGGTCTCGGGGACCGAACCGCTGCGCGCCGGGGACACCATCGCGGTCGGCAACGTGGACCTGATGTTCGACGGCCGACAGGTCCTCCGGCGGGTCACCGAGCGGGACTACCGCGGCATCACCGTGCACAACGCGGCGTTCGCCGTCGACGGGCACCAACTGCTCGCCGACGTGTCGGTCACCGCCCGGCCCGGCACCCTGACCGCGGTGATCGGGCCGTCCGGCGCGGGCAAGTCGACGCTGATCAAGCTGATCAGTGGCCAGTACACCCCGACTGCCGGGGCGGTGTCGTTCGACGGGCACAACCTGCACGCCGAGTTCGCCGCACTGCGATCCCGCATCGGGGTGGTGCCGCAGGACGATGTGGTGCACCGCCAGCTGACCGTCGAACAGGCCCTGCGCTACGCCGCCGANTTGCGGCTGCCCCCGGACACCACCCGCGCCGACCGTGAGGCGCTCATCGACCGGGTACTGGCCGAACTCGGACTGACCGAGCACCGCAGGAAGCGGGTGGACCAGCTCTCCGGTGGGCAGCGCAAGCGTGCATCGGTGGCGATGGAGCTGCTGACCGGCCCGTCGGTGCTCATCCTCGACGAGCCCACCTCCGGACTCGACCCGGCGCTGGACCGGCAGGTGATGACCATGCTGCGCCAGCTCGCCGATGCCGGCCGGGTGGTCATCGTCGTCACCCACTCGCTGACCTACCTGGGCATGTGCGACCAGGTGCTGCTCCTGGCGCCGGGCGGCCGGACCGCGTATGCCGGCCCGCCCAAACAGGTTTCGACGGCGATGGGCACCGACGACTGGGCCGACGTCTTCTCCTGGGTGTCGTCGGATCCCGACGGCGCNCACCGCGCCCACGTCGCCCGCGCCCAGCCNCTGCCCCCGCCGCCACCGGTCGCGCCGGCCGGCGGCGCCGANGCCGGGGCGCCGGCGCGCACCAGCACCCCGCGCCAGATGGTCACCGTGGCGCGCCGCCAGTTCCGGTTGCTGGTCGCCGACCGCGGCTACTTCGCCTTCCTGGCGGTGCTGCCGTTCCTGCTCGGTGTGCTCGCGCTGGTGGTGCCCGGCGACGTCGGGCTGGGCATGGCCGCGGCCGACGGGGACGCCCCCGGTGAGCCCAACCAGCTGCTGGTGCTGTGCAACATCGCCGCGGTGTTCATGGGCACCGCACTGACCATTCGCGATCTGGTCGGGGAGCGCAACATCTTCCGGCGCGAACAGTCGGTGGGGCTTTCCGCGGGCGCCTATCTGGCNGCNAAGGTGGTCGTCTACGCGCTCATCGCGGCGGTGCAGGCCGCGGTGTTCACCGCCATCGTGGTCGCCGGCAAGGGCGGGCCGCAGTCCGCGGTCCTGCTGGGCAACCCCGACGTCGAGTTGTACGTCGCGGTGGCCGCCACCACGGTCGTCTCGGCGATGGTGGGGTTGGCGCTGTCGTCGCTGGCCCGCACCGGCGAGCAGATCCTGCCCATGCTCGTCGCGGTGGTGTTCCTGTCGATCGTGTTCGCCGGCGGGATGATCCCGATCACCGGCCGGGCCGTGCTCGAACAACTCTCCTGGTTCCTGCCCGCCCGCTGGGGTTTCGCCGCCTCGGCCGCGACGGTGGATCTGCTGCAGGCCGCCCCGCTGCTGAGCGTCGACGACCCGCTGTGGCGGCACAGCGCCGGCTGGTGGCTGCTGGATATGGGCATCTTGCTGGCCTGGGGCGCGGTGGCGGTCGCCGTCGCGCTGGCCCGGATCCGGCTGCGTTCGCCCGACGCCGAGCCGGCACCGGGCCGGCGCTGGCTGGTGGTGGCGGCCCTGGCGGTGCTGCTCGTCGGCTACCTGGGCGCGCTGACCTATCTGACCCGCGACGGCGGCCCCCGCCAGGTCCGGCCGCCGGGGGCGATCCCGGAACTGCCCGCCCAGGGGCCGGCGCCGGAACAGGAGCCGGTGCCCGCCGGGGAGCTGGCCGGGCTGTTGCTCACCGCCGACGAGCTGGCCGAGGTCATGGACGCACCCGGCCTGGGGGGCACACCGCCGTCCGACACCGCCGCGCTCGCGGCGGTGACCGCCGCCCCGCCGCAGTGCCTGGCGGTGGTGGCCGCGGGCGCCGAGCCGGCCTACCGGGGGCTGCGCCCCACCGGGGTGGCCGGGCGTACCGTCGCCGACGGCCCTCACACGGTCACCCAGTTCGCCATCGGATTTGCCGAAAGTGCCGACGCGGCACGCTATTTCGATCAGCAGATCAACGGCTGGCGGGACTGCGCCGAACAGTCGGTGACCATCGAGCAGCAACCGCCGCGCACCCGCACCGTCGGCGAGGTCGATCCCAGTGCCGGCGTGCTGCGCACCACCCTCACCGACGGCGACGGCGCCTGCCAGCGGGTGCTGACCACCGACGCCAACGTCGTCGTCGACGTGCTGGCCTGCGCCCCTGAACCGGGCCGTTCCGGCCAGGACATCGCCACCCGGATCACCGACAAGATCGCCTGACGGATCGGAGGTGCAGCACCGTTCGGTACCGATGTAGCGTTACATGTTGCAATGCTACGGTTTATGCTACAGTTCTAGACAGTTCGGCGGCCCGACCTGCTGATCGGCCATCCGACGGAAAACACGAAGGAGAACACCCATGAAGTTCCGCCTCGGCACCCGCAGCGCGGCCACGGTGGCCGCCGCCGCACTGGCGCTGGCCGCCTGCTCCCCGGGCGACGGCGACACGGCCTCGGACTCCGGCCAGGACGCCGCCGCGCTGGTCGAGCAGTCCGCCCAGGCGATGCGCGACGTCACCAGCGCACATGTCGTCATCACCACCGACGGCCGGGTGCCCAACCTCAAGGTCTCCCGGCTCGAGGCCGACGTGGCCAGCAAGCCGGCCGACGTCGGCGAGGGGGAGGTGACCATCGATGTCGGCTCCGGCCCCACCACCGCCGAGGTGGTCTACATCGACGGACACCTGTACTCCGACATCGCCGAGCCCGGCGTGTTCACCGACTACGGCCCCGGTACCTCGATCTACAACCTGTCGGTCATCCTCGACGCGCAGAACGGCCTGGCCAACGCCCTGGCCAATCTGCGCGATCCCAAGGCCGAGGGCAGCGAGACCGTCGACGGGGTGGCCACCACCAGGATCTCCGCGATCTCCTCGACCGACGACGTGGCCGTGCTGGCCGGCTCCAAGCTGGCCCCGGAGAAGTCCCGCGACGTGCCGGTGACCGTGTGGATCGCCGACGAGACCCCGCACCACCTGGTCAAGGCGGAACTGGAGCCGATCCCCGACGCGACGGTGACGCTCACGTTGAGCGAGTTCGACAAGCCCGTCGAGGTCACCAAGCCCGAGAACACCAACCCGTGACGTTCATCCCGACTCGAGATCCGTTGTCAGAAAGGACTTTTGCAGCCATGTCTCGTTCAACTCGTCGTGCCGGCGTTGCGGTCGCCCTCGGGGTGTTCGCCGCGGCCACCAGCTTCGGCACCGCCGATGCCCCGTCCGCCGACGCCGCGCTGTACTACGGCGCCATCGCCTTCGCCCCGAACGGGGCCTGGGCATCGTCGTGGAACTACCCGACCCGCGCCCAGGCCGAACAACTGGCCCTGGACTACTGCGGCTACAGCAACTGCAAGGTGCTGACCAGCTTCACCGAATGCGGTGCGGTGGCCGAGAANGATGTGAAGTACCAGGGCGGTTCGGGCCCGACCCTGCTGGCGGCCCAGCAGGACGCCCTCGCCAGGCTCGGCACGCCCGGCTACATCGTGGAGTGGGCCTGCAACACCAGGATCCGCTGACCCAGCGCTCCCCAACCCTGCTCCCCACCCGCGCCGTGGGTGGGGAGCAGGCCTGCCGGGGCGCGGAGCGCACCCGGCCGAACACTCGATCGGCACTTTGGAATTTCGGGGGGAATGATGCGGCGGAACCGGAGAAGGGGGATCCCGGTGCTGCGCACTCTGGTGGCGGCCACCGGGGCGGTGCTGCTGGCCGCCGCGTGCGGGCCGACTCCGGCCGAACAGTCCGAACCGGCGGTGCTCGAGGGGAAACCGGCCTCGATGCTGTTCGATCCGGAGCGGGTCGGTGGCCTCCCGGTCACCGAGGGGCCGAGCGGGATCCGGCCCGATGCGCCGGACCCGGTGACCGTTCCGCAGAACACCGACGGCGGTGAGGTCGACCGGCTGGCGGCGCTGGCCGTCGACGACATCGAGGAGTTCTGGGAACAGCACTACGACAGCTACCTGCCGGGCCGGTTCCGGCCGGTGCGGGCGACGGTGTCCTACGACTCGACCGATCCGGACGGTCCGCAGGTCTGCGGCATCGACGCCTACGGGTTCGTCAACGCCATCTACTGCTTCGACGAACGGATCATCGCCTGGGACCGCGGGTTGCTGATGCCGGTCGGCATCAAGCACTTCGGTGCGATGGGCGCGGTCGGCGTGCTGGCCCACGAGTACGGTCACGCGCTGCAGAGAATGTCCGATCTGGCCGATGAGGACACGCCGATCCTGGTCGTCGAGCAGCAGGCCGACTGCCTGGCCGGGGTGTACCTGCGCTGGGTGGCCTCCGGGGAGTCGCCGCGGTTCACCCTGAGCACCGGCGACGGACTCAACCACGTGCTGGGCGGGGTCATTTTCTCCCGCGACCCGCTCACCCCCGAGCTCGATCCGGAGGACGGGCACGGCTCGGCGCTGGACCGGATCAGCGCGGTGCAGCTCGGATTCGCGGGTGGGCCCGACCGGTGCCGCGCCATCGACATGGACGAGATCACCGCGCGGCAGGGCGATCTGCCCCAGCAACTCGGCTGGGAAGCCGCCGGTACCGAACCGGTGCTCGACAGCCCCATCGACGAGCAGACCCTGCAGCAGCTGATGGACGTGCTGACCGGGATCTACCAGCCCCACCAGCCGCCCGTCCTGAGCACGGCCGCGGCGGTGTCGTGCCCGGACACCAACACCACCGCGCCGGTGTCGTACTGCCCGTCCACCAACACCATTCACGCCGACATGGGCCGGCTGCGCCAGCTCGGTGAGCCGCGCAACGAACTCCGGGACAAGGTGTTGGTCCAGGGCGACAACACCGCGCTGTCGGTCGTCACCTCGCGCTATGCACAGGCCGTACAGCACGAACGGGGCGCAGCGCTGGACAACCCGGTCGCCGCGTTGCGCACCGCGTGCCTGACCGGGGTGGCACAGGGCCGGATGACCGACGACGAGGGCGCCGAGTTCATCCTGTCGGCCGGCGACGCCGACGAGGCGGTGGCCGGGCTGCTCACCAACGGGCTGGTCGCCAGCGACCTCGACGGCGTACCGGCGCCGGCCGGGTTCAGCCGCATCCTGGCCTACCGGCTCGGATTGTCCAGCGACATCGACGACTGCTTCGAACGATTCGAGTGAGCCCCATGAACACACCACCGCACCCCGGCTCTCCGTACCAGCCCGGTAGGCCGCCCTGGGCTTCCGGTGTCGCCCATCCGAGCGGACCGCCGGCCCGGCCTGCCGCCCCCGGCGACCCGACCGTGGCCTGGCCCCCACCATCCTGGGGCGGCCGAGCACCCGTGCCCGAGCCGGCGAAGCCCCGCCGCCGGCGTGGACGGTGGATCGCCGCCGCGCTCGCGGTAGTCGTACTCGCCGGCGCCGCAGGCGGCGTGGCACTGTGGCGGTTCGGCTACCTCGATCGGTATCTGACCCGCACCGCCGAGCAGCCGCCACCCGTGCCCGTGCTCGACGTGCAGCAGGTCCAGGAGGGCGTGGCGCTCATCCTCGGCGATCCCGCCTACGGGTACGGGGCGAACGAGGTCGAGACGGTCAGCTGCAACGGCGGCGTGAACCCGCCGGTGGTGCCGGGCACCGAATTCACCTGCCAGGTCGACATCGACGGAGCCGAACGGCAGGTGCAGGTGCTCATCCGCAGTGAGGANGGGGCCTATGAGGTCGACGGGCCGCGGTGAGCGGGGANGTCGCCGACCGCGCAAGCCTGCACACCGATCCACGATGACCGCGCGCGACCACGGGGTTCCTGGCGCACCGATACTTCACGTACATCCGTCGGAACCACGTGTCTGGTGAAAGACATCGTCCGGCTTCCGCGTGGCCCGCTGCCGGCGGCACCGCTGACGGGATCGCAGAGGTATGAAGCGCGAGCGTCCGGGCCTCTCGCTGCTTTTCCGATGAGTTGCCGACCGATCGCACCTGCCCGAGCGCTCGCAAACACTTGACCGAGTACGAGAGCGGTCTCTCCGCGCACGCCCACCAAGCCCGCAAGCGCTCGAACGCGCACCACCGATCCGAGGCACCCCGGCTCCGGATCAGGCCCCAGCCACGACGCAAGCCTCGGAAATGATTCCACCGATGCGCAACGAGACCAGTGCCAGGTACTCGTCCGCTGGCATGTACGTATCTATCGCATAGGCGTACGCACGTCGATACTGTGCGGACAGTTCAGCGAAGTCTTGAAGTATCGGATTTCCGCTGCGAACACCCAATACCTGAACCTGATCCGCGAGTCGCATCATCACGGGCTTCACCGAATCGCCGATGGCCTTCTGCTCGGCACTCCACTCCGATGCCGGAATATCCGGATCCATATCCAGCCAATCTCGGACATCATAATTGAATTCGTCCCAGACAGACGACCACTTGGCGCAAATCTGATTTGGACTCGACAAAAACGCTCTCGGATGCTCCCCATCATTGACAGGCGCAACGGATTTCGGGGGAGCGATCCGAGACACTAGGGGCGCGCGAGCGAGGGCCGACCCGTTGTCGATCGCATTGCAAATATTTGAGATAACATCGGCGGTCGTCGTCGCTACTCGCGCAAGAGAGTTATCCTCGGGACGGTACGTTTCCACCCGGTCTGCATAGGCGCGCGAATAGGCGATCATCTGCTCGTACAGCTCCCGCATAACACGGTGCGGGGTAATTCTTGCGATCGGAACAAGTTGGTCTGCCGATTCACGCATCGACGAAGCAACTTCCTCATACTGTTGGCGGACTTCCGCACTCCATTCCGAAGCAGGAATCGAGGGGTCACGATCCCCCCAACCGTTGCCCTGAACAGCGGCCCGCATGTGAAAAATCGGTCCCGACGCCGCACACGACGGATCCTCGGTGATGATCGACACCGGCCCCGTGTCATTGGCGCTTGCGATATCCGAATCCCCGCCGCCGGCAGTCGCTTCCGCCCCCGACGAACCTCCACCCCGCCCGGTCACCGCCAGGGTCACCGCAACCGTCAGCCCGATCACCGCCAGCAACGCCATCGCACCCAGCACCCACTTCAACGCCCCACCACGCCTGGGCGGCTGCGGCGAGGGCCACTGCCCGGGCCAACCCGGAGTCCACTGGGCACCCGTCGGAAACGGACTTCCCATCGGCGGAATCCGACTCATCAACGCCCCCCCTAACCATCGGAGTCGCAGCTACCGCAACTGCGCCAACCCGTCGGCGGCCAACACACTCACGTGCTGCCAGTACACCCAATCCGCAATTTCTGCCCGCAACGCCGACACATCGGCGACCGCATGCGCGCGGTGCAAGGCCGACTGCTGTTGGTGTTCGGCATAGCCCACGAACGCCTCCAGATGCGCGGACTCCCGATCGGCACCGCTGCGCATCAGCGGTTTGAGCATTTCGAACCACAACTGCTGACCGAGGTCCGCCGCCGCGACGTTGTCGACCGGTGCCGGAGGCAACAGTTCACCCAACGCCTGGTCAGCGGTTGCACGCAGTTGCGCGGCGGCCTGCGAAGCGATGACCTCCAGGCGACNACGNCCACGCATGGTCCCGTCCTGCGGAATATCGGCCGGGTCGATAATGACCTTCGCCACGCCCGGATCGATCCCGGTGAGCTGTTCCGCGGTTCCGATGACGGCTTTCAAGCGCGTGTCGTGGAACTCGCCCCAACCCTGAAGGGCCAGAAAGGGGTGGGCGACCCACCGCGCACGCTCGCCTGGCGGAATCACCTCATCGGCGGTGACCATGCAGACCTGGTCAGGCAGATTCACTCCGTCAGGGATATAGGCCAGCCCATAGGTGTTGGCCACAACGATCCGGTTGTCGGTCGTGACACCGGTGGCCCACATGAACGCCCAGGCCATGTCGGGGATGGACGGCGGAGCGTTCAGCGCAGCAGCGATTTGCCGCGCCAGCCGGACTGGGTCATTTCCGCCGTTCTTCCGCCGCAACGCGTTCGCCGTTGCCGCCAACGCGATCGCGTCACGCTCGGCACGTGCGGCCGTGATCGGTACCGGCGCCGGAGCGGGGCCGGCCGCACTGTTTGACCCCCCGGAGGCGGTGGCCGGCGCAACTGCCAACCCCGGTGACGCATTCATGGGCCCCGAAGCAGCTGGCGGTGGCGCCGAAGGTGGACCGAGCGGCACCGCGGGCGGCGGAACAGTTGTTAGACCTGGGCCCATGGGCATTGACGCACCACATACGGCATTCACCGCTGGACTATTCGATGAAGGCTGTGTTCCCGTCACACTAGCCAAAGGAATCCCAATGTCAGCAGAATCCTCCCCATGTCCCGGCACATCCGTGGCAGTACCTGAGCGGGGCGCGACACTAAAAGTGTCGACTCCTACCTTCCCATCCTCACCTGAAAGTTCAAACTCGGCGCTGACGAGGTCGCCACTACGTCGCCCACTCTCGCCACGTCGGGTTCCACCCGCCTCACCACCAGAACTGGCGAATCCCTTTAACCCTTGTATTGGACTTGACGGGCGATCTTCCAGTGGTGGTTTTCCCTCCACATACACTGGATGCGCCAGCAAGTAAGGACTGCTACTTTGAATCCGATCCACAGGAGTACCTCTTAGAGCACCTGGCGCGTCAACACCCCCCTTTAAGGGGGGTTCCATAATCGGAGCAGATGAAACATTCAAAATGCGATTCTGTAAAGCACCTGATGCCGGCGCCTCTGAGACTTCCTGAGGACCGCCGATGTTGCCAGGAAGTCGCGGCACGCCCGACAAGTAATTGCTACCTTGACCCTGAGGCCGTTCTTGACGAAAGTAAACCGTCGCTTCATTATTCCCACGTTCCGAGTTGATCGATTCAAACCCAAGGACCGCAGTCAACTCTTCAACCGTACGTGCGACCATTTCGACATTTTCGCGGAATCCTTTTGACATTATGCGTACAGCACGCGCCCTCCGATTGTCGACCTGCCCCACGGGAACAGACTCGGCCATTATCTTCGAGCAAGCCCGCTGCACCTCCGCCGCAACCGAGTTAGCTGATATCTTCGTATCGCGAACAATAACTTCGATGCGCGCGAGCGCACGCGCAAACGCTGCAACAAGTTCGCCGTTTAACTCGTGTTCACCTACGATCGAACTCGCTTCCCTCACCGCGGCACGCCCACCACACCCATGCCAAGCATCGGCTATGCGCATCATTTGACTTCGCGCGTCAGATGCGATCGCCGACTGCAACTCAAAAGAAAGTGAGGCAAATCGCGCACTCGCAGAAGCAACATCGTCTTCACTGAGATGGACCCATGCCGGCCCGACAACAACCCACCTACCATATTCACTATCGTCAGGCTCAATCGACACAGACCTCTCCTCTAAAATATCGAGGTACGTATTATCGTGGCGTCAACGCAGTGAATTTAATGCCGCTCGACACGCCACAGCCACCATGCCCGTCAACCGAACCGATACAGCATTCAGATATTTATCTTGCGGAAGATACGAAGAGATTGCCTCCACATACATCTCGCGATACAGCGCTGCCAGGTGTAAAAAGTCTCGAAGGAGGCCATTCTTTGACTTTCTTGCAATGTCCCGAATTCGATTAACCGATTCAAGCATGATTGGCGCGACTTCGTTATTAAGTTCCAACTGCTCAGGGGACCATTGCGAACGCGGGATTCCGGGATCTGTGTCCCGCCATTTTTCCGTATCCGCATTATAGGCGTTCCAGGTGTCTAACCATTCCTCGCATACCGAATCCCCCTTCGAGAGGAACATTACCGGTGAATCACCGTCGCCCGACGTTGTCTCCAGTGGCATATCGACTGAAGGGTTGGCAGCCGATAAGTGCCTCCGCACGGTATCGAACCAGATAGTGGTGCAAATCCCATCTATTGCATCACCGGCTAGGATTGCGGTCAGCGCAAGATCATTGTTCGCCGGAACATAGTTTGGAATCGCATCCGCGTACGCACGCGAGTAGGCAACCACTTGCTCGATGAGTTCTCGCATCACCCGGTGAGGGGTAGTTTTTGCTACAGGAAGGAACATGTCCGACGTTGACCGAAACGATTGCGCAACAGCTTCGTGCTGGGCCCGTACCACCGGCGTCCACTCACTTGCCGCGATTGACGGATCCCTGTGCTCCCAGCCATTCCGCTGCTGTAATGCGCTGAATTCCACGATCGCTGTCAGTGCCGCACATGACGGATCGTCCGTGATAACCGACACGGGACCCGTGTCATTGGCGCTTGCGATATCCGAATCCCCGCCGCCGGCAGCCTCTTCCGACGAACCTCCACCCCGTCCGACCACCGCCAGGGTCACCACAACCGTCAGTCCGATCACCGCCAGCAACGCCACCGCACCGAGCACCCACTTCAACGCCCCACCACGCCTGGGCGGTCGCGGCGGAGGCCACTGCACCGTGGCCGGTTGCGGCCATGACCCCAACGGCCCCGGAACCCAGGAACCCTCCGGCGGCGGCATCTGACTCATCAGCGACCCTCCCCACATGCCCGACGCTGGTCCCCACAGTGTTGTCCAGCACCCTGCACCGCACCCTCGAAACGTCCAGTCACAGCGCCCCCAAGGGCACCGACTCGCCGGCATCAGCCCGCAACCGCCCGGCAACCGTCACCATGACCCCGGGCGGCTTCGAGCACGCCCCCGGTGGATCCGGAGCCCAGAAACCACCCGTCTGCGGCATCCGAGTCATCACAGACCCTCCACGGACGCCGACTGCGCGGGTCTGGTCTGCGCCGGCACGCGTCGTTCCTCGACGGGCTCGCGGGCGGGCTCACGGTCCTCCGCCGGTGGGGCGGGGGCCCGTTCCCCCGCCCCCTGGCCGGCGGTCGCATCGGCGGATTCCCGCTCCGCAGGTTCGATTTCGACCATCCCCTCGGCCGCCTCGACGGGTTCGGCGGGCGCCGCCTCCGCGGCGGCGTCCATCTCGGCGAGCGCGCCGACCTGCTGCACCGCGCCCTGGAGGCCCTGCATGA
>JGI26049J44785_1001476_pt1 | contig 11462 bp, 7 predicted proteins | sample HigsolmetaGSP11D_FD_44785 | JGI IMG/M metagenome (IMG submission 44785)
GGCGCCGCGGGGCGCCCGAATTTTTTTCGGGAATTCCGGCGCTCCCGGCATCTTTCCGCTGCCGGCAAATGCCGGGCGAAAGAATTCGTCATCGGGTCGTTCCCTCGCCAATGGCAAGAAATTCCGTCTGTAACATATTCTATCAAAACGTTTCCATTTTTGCAGGGGATTGGTCGGCGGGAATTTTCGATTTTCAAACAATGTCACTTTTCTCTCGTTTCCTTTTCGGTTACCGAATAAAAGAGGACGCTGTTTGCGGCCGTGGCAACGGACGGGCATTGTCGGCGGCTTTATACTTTTATTTCCGGTCTGCCATTTCCCGGACGATCCGTGATATACAAGCCCTTATTTTACAATAAGCGGCGTTGTAAAACCGTCTTGCGATTAGAGGAATTAAACTGCGAGGAGAATTTTATAAAACGTAATTTTTCAAATCATTTTTGATCAACAATGACTTAGAAAAACAATGATCACGGTTCTCCGCCGAAATGGCCGGACGGCGGCACTCATTGTGTCCTTTTTTTGAAAAAAATTGACTTATATATGTAAATACACGATTATTTTTTTTTCTTACACTAAAAGCAAAGTACATCACAATAAATGAGGTGTAGTGTATGTTTAACAAGTATCCGATCAACCCGGTTCGGCATCATTTACCATATACTTTGAAAATCGGTTTTGAACCGATCATTGAACATCTGTCGCACGTATGCAACCATTCCTCTGGAGATCCGTTGATTTTATGTGTTGACGGAACCAACGGAGCGGATTTCCGATCTATGGTCACCCATATCCGGGAACATCTGGGTCAAAACGGATTTTCCGTTGAAGTCCAAAGCACCTCCGACTATCTGAAAAGNCACTCCCAGNTGCAAGAACATTTCCGCAAAAATATTACCGACAACCGAGCCTTCGGTTACGTCACCNACGGGGAAATCTCCGATTATTTTATCCCNGGGGCAAGATCCCTTTTCGAAAGCAAATGCAAAGAATTTACCGGCTCTTACGGTGATTCCAAAAAAGTTTTCATTCTTTATGGCCCCGGAGCNTACTGGCTTNCCGAAGGAAAAGGTGATCAATTCCTCTTCCTTGATGTATCCAGGGAATACCAACAAATACAATATAAAAATCAACTCCCCAATTTCGGGATGAATTGGAACAGTGATTTTGTTGTTCAATACAAGATTGCATATTTTGTGGAATGGCCCATTTTGGAAAAATACCGNAAAAANCTTTTGGATAAAATCGATATTTATGTCGATATGAACCGGCCGGAAGAGCCGGTAAGCATAGAAGGCAAAGGTTTAAAAGAAATCATTCTCCATATCGCCCGGTATCCATTGCGGGTCAAACCCTTTTATTTTCCCGGCGTTTGGGGAGGACAACGGTTGAAAGAACTGGCCGGCTTACCGGATGATTTTGTCAACTGCGCCTGGCAATACGAACCGATCGCCCCGGAAAATTCNATCCTGATCGGTTTGGGGGATCGAGTGATTGAGGTACCCTTCCTGATCGTCATGGGGCTGGCCCACCGCACCATAATGGGTGAACGGGCAGTTCGTTTATTCGGTGATTACTTCCCTATCCGTTTTGACTATCTGGATACCATTGACGGCGAAAATTTATCAATTCAAGTACATCCAAAACAGGAATATATTAAAAAACATTTCAATGAAAAATTGGAACAACAAGAATCCTATTATATTATGGAAAAGAAAGGAAATTCCAAGGTTTACCTCGGTTTAACGGAAAAATGCACAAAAGAGGAATTTTTGGACAAGATCCAAACCGCCCAAGAAACGGGCATTCCTTTCAATTACAAAGAATATGTTAATGAATTTGATACAGAAAAAGGGGATCTTTATTTAATCCCCACCGGAACGGTACATTGTGCGGGAAAAAACAACCTGGTACTGGAAATTTCCGCCACCACCTGGTGGTTCACCTTTAAGATTTACGATTACCTGCGGAAGGATTTGGACGGGAAGCCCCGTCCCGTCAATATCGATCACGGTTTTGCCAACATTGATTTTCACAAAAAAACGGGCTGGGTCAAAGAGAATTTGATGCCGACGCCCGTGTTAATCAACAAACAGGGAGAAAATGAAGAATATCTTCTCGGACAAAGGGACGATTTGCTGTTTTTCGTCAAAAGGATCCACCTTAAAAACGAATGGAAGGACAACACCTTCGGTGAATTTGTCATGTACAATCTGGTGGAAGGAGAAAGGGTCCGAATCGTTTCTTGCCGGGACGAATCCGTCTTTGTCGAATTGTCCTATGCGGAATCCTACATTCTTCCGGCCGTTTTCGGGGAATATAAGATCGTCAATCTGGGATCGGAACCATGCAAATTGGTGAAAGCGGGCATCTCTCCGAATTGGGAGGCGAAAATCGTTGAAGGCTGATTTCATCATTTCCCTGGATGTGGGCGGAACATTCGTAAAAGGCTGCGTCATGGAAAATTATGAGATCATTGACGGAACCATCCGGCAGTTTGCCGCCAAATCGGATCAGGATAAAGAAACCATCCTTGCCAATTTTGTGAATATCATTTTGTCCCTTTTCGAAAACTATAAAAATGAGAAACTGAAGAAGGAAGAAACTGAAGTGGAACCTTTTAAACAAAAAAAGCGCATAGGAATAGGGCTGGCCTTCCCCGGTCCTTTTGACTACAAACGAGGGATCAGCTATATCCGCGGCCTGAACAAGTATGACGCACTATACGGAGTTTCCGTTTATGAAGAATTAACGGAGAGGCTAAAGGACACCGAGATTTCGGATGCAGCAGAAGAAATAACCATCCTCTTTGAAAATGACGCAAGGCTCTTCGGCTTGGGCGCAAGCACCTTATATCCCATGGAAAGATTGATCTGTCTGACGATAGGCACCGGATTGGGTTCCGTCTTCATTGAAAATGGAAAAATGATTACAGAGGATGAACGGGTTCCCCGGGAAGGATATTTATATAACCAGTTATTTCAAGGAGTCCCTGTTGATGATTACTTTTCAAGAAGAGGGATTTTACAATCAGCCGCAGCCGAAAATCTGCTGGAAGGCAATGAGGATGTAAAGGAATTGGCGAATGCGGCAAGGGAGGGAAATAAAAAGGCATTAAAAATATTCCGCCGATTTGGTTCCGAACTGGGTGAGATGTTGATCCCCCNTATCGAAAGGTTTAAACCGGATAAAATTATTATTGGAGGGCAGATCGCAAAAAGTTTTGATTTATTCGGTCCGAGTTTGTCGGAGCGATTGAAGCCGACCGGAACGAATGCTGTTCCCCTTGAGGATGCTCTCCGCTTTACCCATTTGGGCATCGCAAAATTATTCGATTCCCGCGAGAAATAAGGCTGCAGATCATGACTGTTCCAAACAAATAACATAAGGTCATTATGTCTCTTAAAATCAATCGGGAAGTTCAACGATCAGCGGGACAAATGGCGCATTCCCACGGCTCCGTCGGGCAACCGGAACATGGATGAAGGAAGATGCCCCGAAGCATCTATGAAGTATATATCTCTTTTGTGATATATACTCTTTTTTTTAACAAAAGATGACAAATAGAAGTCCCGCCCGTCTCAGCCGGCATGTACAAGTGAAAGTTTTCCGATCCAGACAATCACGGGAATTTTTTTGAATCCGGCTCCATAAAACACAAAAAATATCCGTATTTTCAACGGCAGAAAAACCGTTTTTTACTTGTCAGGAACATATTTGGGAGGAAAGAAAGAAAAAGTATCGGAATTTACGGAATCCAGCTAACCAAAAAACGCATCCCTTCCTCCGACCCACCGGGCCGGGGAATGTTTCAAAAACGCGCGAAACTTTCCCGTTAATGAAGGATCAAATCATCCGATAACAATCTTTTGTTGAATTCACCGGGGGTTACACCGGTTAATCTTTTAAAAACGGAAGTAAAATAATGGACCGAACTGAATCCCGTTTTTGCGGCAATCTCCTTAATCTGCAAATCGGTTGTCGTCAATAAATGGATAGCTTGTTTAATTCTTTCGTTTTGCACATATTCCGTATAAGTCACGCCGAGTTCTTCCGTAAAAAGCCTCGACAAGTGCCGGCCTGAGATGTGCAGGTTGTTGGCTACGTCTTTCAATCGAAGCGGCTGGGATATATTATCGCGGATGTATAACTTGGCTTTATAAACAATGGTTTCCGAACTGTTTTTTCTTGGCAATTTTCCATGGGTCTGCTTGTCCAGAAAGGACAAAATAATGGAATAGATCAGCGAACTGCCCAAATTTTTTAACGTATCCCCTATTAAATGACTTTGATTGAGTGCAAGAAAATACATGGATGTCCATATTTTTTCAGCCGCGTTTTCTTCCCCGATGTTTAAAATAATGCGTTTGGTTTCCGACAACAGTTGAATCAATTTTTTCCCTTCATCCTTTGATTCGGAATAAATCGGTTCAAAGGCAAAAAAAGTAAGAAATAAATCCTTCGTATTAATAATCTGATGAGTAACGTGCGGGAGGGAAATGAACAGGTTCCCCTTGGAAAGGGAATATTCTTTACCCTTTTCTTGGTAAATCCCTTCCCCATCAACAACATAACAAACCTCAAAAAAGGAGTGCTTGTGGGGAACGTTCGTCTTAAAAACGGACTCACCGCCCCAATAATGGATATATATTGTCAATTCATTGCCTTTCAAATATACGGCATATTGATTTAATATATCATTCGCGTTGTGGATCTGTTCCAGGCTGAAATCTTTTAATTTCATGTTGCACCACCAAATGATAGAACCTTCATCGATCAAGGACGGAAAGAATCGGAAGACGATTATTCGGCCATGAAAATCCTCCGCATCCCACCCGCATGACATTTTATTAAAATAATTTTACTTTATTCCGATTCAGTATGTAGTATAAATGAATCCGTTTTCCGTGTCCATGTTTAATCGTCAACAAGAAAGGGAAATGTCTCCATTTTATAAAAAATGGACTTGATATTGCAAAGACAGCGCTTGCTGCCGATTTATATACTTTTTACGTAAGGAAGTGAAAGTTTTTGTGATTAATCATTATTATCTCGCATTTGACGTCGGAGGATTATTGATCAAAGGAGGTGCAATCAACCAGAAGGGGGAGTTGGCGACGGATGTTTTGTCCTATTATCCTTCAAAAAGCCGAGCTGATCGTGACGAAATATTGGACCATTTTGTAAATGTAATAGGTTCCCAGATTACTTCCATCATGGACAGGCAATTCGTCATTGACGGTATTGCATTCGCCTTCCCCGGTCCATTCGATTACGAAAAAGGCATTTGTTTAATCAAAGGGATCAACAAATTCGACTCGTTGTACGGGGTGAATTTAAAATCCGAACTGAAAAAAAGATTGAAACGTCAAAAACTCTTCGTCAATTGGGCCTCACCAGATTTGGAAATATTTTTTGAGAATAATGTCAGTTTGTTTGCCTTGGGCGAATGGAACTTAAGAAAACATAAGGGCTTTAAAAAAATAATGTGCATGACGATCGGAAGCGGCACCGGTTCCGCTTTTCTGGAAAACGGTGAAATTATTAAATTCCGCGATGATGTCCCCCCGAACGGCTGGATATACTGCCTGCCGTTCAGAGATTCGATCGTGGATGATTACATTTCCGTTCGGGGAATTCAAAAAATTGCCGAAAAATCGGGGTTTGACCCGAACATAACCGTGGATCAACTCGCCAAAGCCGCCAGGAACGGGAATAAAAAAAGCAAACAAGTATTTGATCGCTTTGGCCATTTGTTGACGGAAATGTTGCTGCCGCTCATCAGATCCTTCCATCCGGATGTNNTGGTTGTAGGGGGTTACGTCTCAAATTATTTCGATCTTTTTGAAGAACCGGTGCGAACGACATTAACAAAANAAAACGTTCTCATCGAGCTCTCCCGTGACACTTCCATCAGCGTTCTGTCCGGGATCTCTGAACTTATCAGCCACAGGATGCCAAGATGACAGATGCCACACAATAAGTTCAAAAAAGGAACAAAAATTTATGGGGGGAAAATTATGAAAAAGTTTTTCGCTGTACTGGCAAGCTGTATCTTTCTGATCAGCTTCCTGGCCGGGTGTTCAAGCGATAAATCAGAATCCGGAGAAAAAACAGTAACATTGAAAATCTGGGGGGACGCGGATAACCAAGCGACATTGCAGCCGGCCTTCGACAAAATCAATGAAGCATTCACGAAAAAATACCCGAACATAAAATTGGACTATCAATATTCGGGCACCCTTGAATCCATTAACGTCGCCGTTCAATCAGATTCACTACCTGATTTGTTCTGGGTTCAAGGCAACAAATCAACGGCGATGGCCGAAATGGCGCGAAACGGGTACTTGTTGGCGCTGGATGACTATAACCTGGATTACAGCCGTTTTCCACAAGAATCCATCGATTATGCGACAGTGGACGGAAAAATCTATTGTTCCCTTCCATCGTTTGTGGCATATGTAACGATCTATTACAACAAGGACATATTCGACAAATATCATCTGAAAGTTCCGAATACTTGGGGCGAGTTTGAAAACGTTGTCAAGACCTTGGCTGAAAAAGGCGTGACGCCAATCGCAGTCGGCGGAAACGGTGATTTTGACCGCTACTGGATGATTCAAGCCATGGCCGCATCGCTTGCCAACAATGTACTGCATGACATCAGAGACGGAAAAGAAAATATCGATTATACCAATCTCGAAAAAACTTTCGATCTCTACGCGGAATTTGCGAAAAAAGGCTATTTCGGAAAGGATTTCCAATCCATCGATGGGGCGGGCGCCCAATTGGCTTTCACAAACGGAAAGACCGCGATGATTGCCGATGGAACCTGGAACAATCCAACTTATCAAGAACTTAATTTAAATATCGGAAGTTTTGCGCTCCCGGGCTTTGACGGAAAAAGATATGCCCAATCGGGACCTTACAACGNGAATACCTATGCCGTATCCAGCAAAACGAAACATCCCGATGAAGCCGTAAAATATATCGAATTTTTAAACAGCAAAGAAGCCCAACAAATTATGGAAGATGCGACGGGTCAAGTCCCGATGTTGGACGATATCACCCCGAAGGATGAATCGGTAAAAGAAATGGCAGACTTTGATGAAATCGGATTGAATATTTACAACATCCTTTCCCAAGTTGCCGATGCCAATTCCAAACCCCATGACTTGCTGTTGACGGAAATAATGCCCAAACTCATGATGAATCAAATCGACGGAAAACAAGCCGTTGAATTATTGAAAGCCGAACTTGCCAAAAAGACAAAATAATAAAGGATTCCGCTAAAATTTGTTCTTCCAGCTATAAATATGGTTTCCGCCAGCCATATTTATAGCTGGCTATTCTTAAGAGGATTGGAGTGAATTCAGGGTGAGAAATTTCGCCAAAAAACATCCCTACCTTTTATTTATTCTCCCTGGATTTATTTTATATTGTATCTTTGTGATTTACCCGATCATTTCCGCCGCCATGAACAGCCTTTTCAAATGGAACGGAATCGGTCCAAAAACGTTTGTGGGTTTGCAAAACTATATCGATTTATTCACGAATAAAGTCCTGTTGTCCCAACTGATAAACGCTTTTAAAAACAGCNTTACCATTTTTCTCTTTACAGTTCTTTTTGTCATTCCCNTGCAAATTATCTTTGCATATATGATCTATTCTAAGACCAAAGGACATTCCTTATTGCAGGCGGTGATTTTCTCGCCGCAGTTCATTTCAACCCCGGTTATCGTTTTTATTTTTACGCTACTGCTTGATTCCAATATCGGGTTTTTTAATCTCCTGTTGACAAAATTAGGGTTGGATTTCCTGGCCAAACCCTGGTTGGGGATGCCCAGTTTGGGAATCTACATTGTCTGGTTGATGATATCCTGGGCAGGATTCGGTGTCGGGATGATATTTTTTATCGGGGCCATGAAAATGCTCCCGACGGATTGTTTGGAAGCGGCGTATATTGACGGTGCGGGTTATTGGCGCCGGCTCGTCACTGTCGTGATCCCGCAAATCAAAACGACCATCTTGAATCTGGTCCTCATTTCCTATGTCACTTCTATGACTATCTTCGACTTCAGCTACATTTTAGGCGGTGTTGCCGGAGGCATTAACGGCAGCGTTGACGTGATGAGCCTGTTTTTCTACCGGATCGCCTTCGGCGACAACAATCCCATGGGCGGAAACCTGGATGAAAATTCTATCGGAATGGGGACCACGGTGGCGGTAGTTCTCTTTTTATTAATATTTATCGTCGCCTTTTTCCAAGTCTACCTGATGACTCGAAAGGGTGAGGACAGTTGATGCATAAAAACAAGGGGTTTTCGGAAAAAATTGTAAATCTCCTCATGTGGCTTTATGCCTCATTCATAATTTTCGTTTTAGTATATATGATTTACAACTCTTTAAGGGAGAAATCCGACATATTGGGAAATACCCTCGGAAAACCAAAGGATTTGTCTCTGCAAAATTATATAGCATTGTTTGTTAACGACCATTTTGAAAAATATTTCTTTAACAGTTTGCTTATTTTGATCGCCAGTATATTGCTGCTCATCTTTCTTTCTTCCATGGTCGCGTACGGTTTGGGCAGATATCAATTCCGCTTCAACAAAAGTTTACGGGTTTTCTTTTTGCTGGGAATGATGTTCCCCATCCAGTTAGGTATTGTTCCGATCTTTCTGTTGATGCAAGATATGCATCTGGTCAATTCCTATTTTTCCGTCATCCTTTTGCTAGGAACCGCGATTTCCCTGCCGGTTTTCATGCTGACAAATTTTTTCGCCGGACTGCCGAATGAACTCTATGAGGCAGCCATCCTGGACGGTGCCGGAGAATGGAAGATTTTCACGAGGATCATGTTTCCGTTGGCAAAACCGGTTATTTTCTCCGTATGTATTGTCAGCTCGGTGCAAATCTGGAATCAGTTTTTTATCCCGTTAATCTTCTTGCAAAGCGAAGAAAAGAAGACCATCCCCCTCCTCATTGTGAAATATACCAACCATCTGTTCAATAATGTGGATATGGCCTTGACGGCTTCCGTCATGTCCATCGTGCCCATATTGATCGTATTTGTCATCTTCTCCAAGCAAATTCTTGAGGGGTTTGCCGGGGGCGGAATCAAAGGATGACCCTCCCCGTGCTTTCCAAACGAGGAACTTGTCGACAGGAGTGATTCGATGTCTAAAATCAAAGAAATTTTGTGCATGCATCATAGCCATTTGGACATTGGCTATACCCATCCTCAGCCCTTAATTATGGAATTGCAAAGGGATTATATTGATCAGGCCGTCGAACTTTGCCTGAAAACGCAAGATTATCCCGAAGAATCAAAATTCCGCTGGACGATTGAAGCGACCTATCCTTTAATCAAATGGCTGGAAACCGCATCCGAGAAACAAATTGATATTTTAAAAGAATTGCTGCAACGCGGTCAAATAAGCATCACAGCTTTGCCGATGCACACAACTCCCTTGTGTACTTCGGATCAATTGGCCAGATTGATGTATCCTATAAAGGATCTCAGAAAAAGATTCGACATTCCCATAAAAACAGCGATCAATCATGATATTAACGGCCAGCCCTGGCCGATAAGCCAATTATTGCTGGATGCGGGAATTGAATTTTATATAACCGGCATTAACATTCACTTTGGCGGAATCCCCTTTAAAAGGCCTGCAGTTTTTTATTGGGAAACGCCGGATCAACGAAAATTGCTGACCTTTTTGGGCGAACATTATTCCCTTTTCAGCCAGTTTTTCCATACTTCAACGGGAAGCACAAAACGAATGGCAGAAGGTATAAAGGAATATATTGGCCGGTTGGAAAAAAACGGATATGAATACGATTTTCTATTCCTTACGTCCACGAATCCGCCATTATACGACAATAATTGTCCGGATCCGAATCTTCCCGATTTGATAAAACGTTATAACGAAGAAGACCACGAATACAAGGTGCGTTTTGTAACTCCGGAAATGTTGTTGGAAAAAATTAAACAAAATATTCCCGATGAACAAATCCCGACTTATGCCGGGGACTGGACGGATTATTGGAACTTCGGCTCCGGTAGCTCCGCAAGGGAAACCAGGATAAACCGGAAGACAAAGGAAGTTATTAAAAAGGCGGAATTTCTGGAAGCTTTTCAAGGCAGCCCCGGAATCAACTACGACAAGGCGAAGCATGAATCGTTGCATTATGTAAATCTTTATGAAGAGCATACGTGGGGGGCGGCAAACTCCGTAACAGAACCTGACCATTCGGAAGTTTATTCCCAAAAGGTGCACAAATCGCATATGGCCTTTAAGGCGGCCGATTTATCAGCTTATTTGTTGGGAAAACAAATGGAAAAATTGGCCGGCAATCCTTCGCAATCCAATGAACCCGAAGGAATCATCCTCGTTAATTGCTCAAATGTATCCCAGAAGGTGGACTTAAAGATACCGGAGGAATATTTTGCGGAAGGCAGGCATCTTGCGGACCTGAGAATAAAACAATATCTTCCCTATGCGAAAGATCACCTGAAATACAAGGATTTCGGAACCGTTGAAATCCCCCCTTATTCTTGGAGAAAAATTCCCTTTAAATCCTTGGAAACTGCGGGGGAACAGAAAGAAAGCGCCGATTATTCGGTTACGGAAAACGCCGTCGAAACTCCTTTTTACAAAATGAATTTTGATCCAAAAACAGGAAGGATTCTCCAGCTGTTAGACAAACGAAGAAATTGGAAAATGATCAACGAAGACAGCGAATGGACCTTTTTTGAATTTGTCAGAGAAACCGTCGACCCGCTGAAAAACCCGAATCACCGCTCAACCATCTTTCCTAGAGATATTGATTTAGGAAACAAAAACATCAGCGTGTGGAACCATAGTTGGAAAAACAGGCGAGAAGGCGCCAACAGGGTAATAAATTGGCAGATTGAAAACGGAAAAAACACAGTGTCCTATGTGCTGGAATTGGATGCCCCGGGAATGCGGAAACTAACACAAAAAATCACCTTCTCGGTCTTACATCCGAGAATTGAACTTTCAGCTTTCATAAACAAAGAAGATATCCGTTCGCCGGAATCCATATATTTCGTCTTTCCTTTGAACTTGAATAAAGACTGGCGCTGCCACTACGACACTGCCGGCATGTTTGTGGAATTGGATGCGGAGCAAATGGGGAATGTTTGCAGGGATTGGATCACCGTCGATCAGACCGTTTCCATATATGACCGGAAAAAGGGAGTCACATTGGCATGCCCCGATGCGCCTCTGATTCAAATCGGAGATTTTAATTTCGGGAAAGAGAGCCACTCGGTTCCAAGAAAAGAAAATCCCCTTCTTTTATGTTGGCCCATGAACAATTACTGGGACACCAACTTTTGGGCCAGTCAACCGGGGTGGGTTCAATTCAAATACGAATTGACCCCTTTCGATCAATTTGATCCGAAAACAGCTTATGAATTGGGGGTGATC
>JGI26049J44785_1001480_pt1 | contig 11435 bp, 9 predicted proteins | sample HigsolmetaGSP11D_FD_44785 | JGI IMG/M metagenome (IMG submission 44785)
CGAAAGTCAGCCGCGCCGCAATCGTCGCGGCGGCTCGCCCGCGCGGCTGTTGCAAACCGGTGCTCAAGGCTGGGGTACGTCCTCTTTCATCACGCCGCCGAAGCCAGCCTACCAAACTCTGCCCAACACCACTCAAGTGCAATCCTGACCAGAATCCGTTCTGTCCGTGTCGCGCTACATCTAGTCGCGATTCTCGCCGTCGTCCTCTTCAGGCTCTCCCTCGGCGTCAGAGAGATCCAGCTCCCCCTGTTCCTCTTCTTCGTCGGCGCTGTCGAGCGGCAACTCGTCGGGCATAAGGGCGGCGATGTCCTGCGGCTCAGGCACCTTGAAATCCCGCGGCAGATTGGAATCGAGCAGACCTGCGCCTTTGAGCTCGGCCAGCCCCGGCAGATCCTTGATGCTGTCGAGTCCGAAATGGATGAGGAAGGCTTCCGTCGTGCCGTAGGTGATGGGCTTGCCCGGCGCCCGCCGGCGGCCGCGTGGCCTGATCCAGCCCGTCTCGAGCAGCACGTCGAGCGTACCCTTCGACGTCGTGACCCCGCGAATTTCCTCGATCTCGGCGCGGGTCACGGGCTGGTGGTAGGCAATAATGGCCAGTGTCTCGAGCGCCGCTTTCGAGAGCTTCTTTTCCTCGGTCGCATGCTGCTCGAGCAGATGCTTGAGGTCAGGCGCCGTTCGGAACGCCCATTTGCCAGCGACGCGCACAAGGTTGATGCCGCGGCTTGCGTAAAAGCCCTTCAGCTCTTCAAGCAAGGCAGGCAGCTCATCCCCCAGCCCAAGGCGCTCGCGCAGCCGCGCCTCGTCGAGCGGCTCAGAGGCGGCGAACAACAAGGCTTCCAACATACGCAGCTTCTCGCGCCGGTCCGCCGAAGGAAGCGCGGCGACGTTTCCGGGCAAGCCCATCGGGCTGCCTCTCACGTCCTGCGGCGCGGCCATGGGTTGATTACTGTCGTGAGCTGCTGCGCCTGCATCTTCAGCGCGGGGCTCCTCGTCATAACCCTTGTTGTCCTTGGAACCCTGAACCACTGAGAGCCTCGGCGGTACCATGGTCTCGCTTCCTTCGCTCGCGGGCTGCTGCCGTTACGCAAGGAACTTGCTCACTCCACTTACGCAATCTGTTGCCACTCGGACTGACCGTCCTTCTTCCGCATGTAGATCGGGGCGAACGGGGCCTCCTGCCGGATTTCAACATAGCCCTCACGCGCCAATTCGAGCGTGGCCCCGAACGAACTCGCCAAAACTGTGCGCGTCGCCTCCGGGGATGGCAGGTACCGCTCGAGGAACAGATCGAGCTGTACCCAATTGCCGGTACTCTCGCCGATCAGGGCCTCCAACCGCCGCCGCGCGTCCTTGATCGACCAGACGGTTCGCGCCTTGACCACGTGAACACGTTTGATCGCCCGCGTGCGCTGCTCCGCATAAGCCTTGAGAAGATCGTAGATTTGCGCGGTGTATTTGGTCTCCCGAACCGTACGCGTGCCCTCCGGCATCCCTCGCGCAAAGACGTCACGGCCGAGACGCAGCCGGCTCATCAGTTTCTCAGCCGCCTTCCGCATGGCCTCGAGCCGCATGAGCCGGAACGTCAGCCGCTGGGCCAGCTCCTCGCCGCTGGGCTCGTTATCGTTCTTGTTTTCCCGAGGCAACAGCAAACGCGACTTGAGGTAGGCGAGCCAAGCCGCCATCACGAGGTAGTCGGCCGCCAGCTCAAGCCTCAGCCGCTCCGCGGTGGAGATAAAGTTCAGGTACTGCTCCGCCAGGGCCAGGACGGAGATGTTGGAGAGATCCACCTTCTGCAAGCGCGCCAAGGCAAGCAGCAGGTCGAGCGGTCCCTCAAAACCACCGACGTCGACAATGAAGGCTTCTTCGGCACGCGGAGTCTCATCGGGTCCTGGCATTTCCCAGGCCCCGGCGCTGGTCGCCAATTGCTCGTTCCGCTCGATCTCCATCCAGCGCTCTTGCTTGGCCCCCATCAGGCCGTGCTGTGAATTAAGCTGTCGAAGACTACACCGATTCACGCGGCGGCTTCACACGGTGGCCGCAAGCACCGTCGCGAGCGCGGCCTCCGCTTCCGCTTTATCGAAGGTGTCGTTGCGGCTGAGCACCGAAAGGCAACGCTCGAAACGCTTCAGCGGTTGCCCGGTGAGCGGCGGCACGCCAGCCGCTACTTGTTCCATTTCCTCGAGGTTGCCGTTGCAGTGCAAGACAACATCGCTGCCGGCCCGGATGACAGCCTCCGCCCGCTGGCGCATGTCGCCCGTGAGTGCCTTCATCGACAGGTCGTCGCTCATCAGCAGCCCGCTGAAGCCGATCTCGCCCCGCATGACCTCCCGCGTGACGACCTCGGAAATGCTGGCCGGAGCGGCCGGGTCGATGGCCGTGTAAACGACGTGCGCTGTCATCGCCGCGGGCATGTCGTTGAGAGCTCGGAACGGCGCGAAATCGAAGGCGGACAACTCCTCACGCGGCGCGTCCACTATTGGCAGCTCCAGATGGCTATCAGCGCGTGCCCTGCCGTGACCGGGCATATGCTTGATGACAGGCAGCACGCCGCCTGCCAGGTGGCCCTCCGCCACAGCCCTGCCCAGCCGCGCGACTTCTCCTGGCGTCCGGCCGTATGCGCGGTCACCAATGATCTCGTGGGAGTCGGGCGCCGGCACGTCGAGGACGGGCACGCAATTGGTGTTGATGCCCAATTCTCGCAGGTCACTGGCGGTGAGCCGCGCCACCAGCCTGGCCGCCTTTTCGGCGCCGTCGGGATCCTCTTCAGCCAGGGCCGCAAACGACGCCGCAGGCGGCAGCTCGCGCCAATGGGGCGGCATCAGCCGCCTGACGCGCCCGCCTTCCTGGTCGATGAGCACTAGGACGTCATCGGTGCCGATGGCCGACTTGGCGTCTTCAATGAGGCCGCGAAGCTGATAGGGGTTCACGCAGTTGCGGGTAAACAGGATGATCCCGCACGGCCGTGCCTCGGCAAGAAACCGGGCCTCGTCGGGCGAAAGGTGAGCGCCAGCAAGTCCTGTGATGAGCGAAGCACGCATTGCCACAGGCTATACCGGCATGCAGCTAGAATTTGGGCAGGACAAGGTGACGCTGCGCAGGTGAAGAGACAGCAAAATCTGGAAATTTCCAAGTTGTCCGCGGTGAAATCATGGGCGAAAGCTGCTGGATGACTTCACGAACGCCCCAGCTCCCGCCTTTCAAACGTCAGTATGCCGTCACCCAGCAACCTTCAAACCCGGCAGACTTCAACTGGCCGCATAAGTCCGCAGCTGCCTCCCGGGAACTCGGCGGACCTACGACGACCCGGTACATAGTGCCGAGCCCGCGCGCGCTGAGATCAGCCTCCTGGACGTCAGGAATCTTGTTCTGCAGCACTGAGCTGTACTTCTGCTGCAGGTCAGCGAAGGTCTTGAGGGCGTCGATCCGACTCTTCTGCGAAGCCAGAACAGCCACATAGCCGACCGGCGCCTTCTTCGCCGGAGCAGCCGCAACCTGCTGTTTCGGCGCAGGATTGGACGATCGTGTCGCCGTGGTCGTCGGAGTGGGCGCGCTCGGAACCCTGACCACTGGGCTACGCGTTGGGGGCGCCGGCTGGACAGGGGGTGGTTCTGCGCGAGGTGTTGCGGCGGCCGTTACAGCAGGGGCCGGGGTCTCCGGTTCGGCCTTCGCGATAATGCGCGGCGCCGCAGGAACCTGCTGCGCCGGCGGCACTTGCGCCGTCCCCTGCGGAGTCTCGGTCGGCATGATCGTCGAACGCCCAGCGAACCCGTTAACGATGGTCATGCCAGGCACGGGCGGCAGCCGAGGCTCCGTGGACGGCGGAGCAATCGAACCATCCCGACCAACGACGATCGTGGGAACTCGGCGAACGCCGGAGTCCGTCTCATCCAAGGTGCTGGCGCGTGCGCTTCCCGAAGTGCCGGAGCCTCCGTCGAGGCGCCCCATCAGCTTGCTGTCGGAGTGGGCAAACTGCCGGCCACCAGGGTCGTCAGGCTGGGACTTCACCGGCCCTGTGTCAGCCTTGATGACCGGCGGCGTATCCTTGCCGGTTGGCCCCACGATGGCCTTGTAGCCATACGCCAACCCGCCACCGACGACGATAGCGCCCGCCAGGGCGGCGGCGATCATCAGGCCACGGCGGCTACGCGCTGGCTCCTCGTATTCGTATTCGTCGGCCTCGTCGTCGAGATCGGCGTCGTATTGCTGCCCTGACTCCGGAACCGGAAGCTGGCCGCTGCCAAGTTGCTCATAGTATTCGGCAGCGCCCGTTCTCTGACCAGCTGCCTCGAAGGCGCTCAAATCGAAGCCGCGCGGATCGTGCCAGTCGCCCTGCTGGTTCGGCTGCCCGCCACGGGCTGGCGCGCCGTAGGGCATTTCCTGATTGTCAGCCGCCGGCATATAGCTGCCGAGATCGTACTCGTGCGGCGACGGCTGTGTATCGCTACGCCCATGATGATCGTGGCCGTACCAATAGCTGGGATCATCGGCCTGCGGCTGCTCTCTCAACGAATGCCCGCGGCGGCCCGTCTGAAGCTGAGAAAGCCCGTCGTTCTCGTAGCCCCGCTGCCCGTGAGCGGCGGCCGACGCAAGATAATCCTCGAAGCGGGGCCCATAGGGATCGGGTTGCTGTTCGGCAGGATTGGTATACGGCTGATAGTCCCCACCTTCCGCAGGATAGCCCGGATACGCGTACTGATCGGGCCCGTAATGCCCATGATCGTAATGATCCTGCGGGTAGTGATAACCGCCGGCCTGCGGCTGCTGACCATACGCGCCGTAATCAGGCTCCGACGTCTGATGATGGCTGGTAGCCCGTTGCTGCCGCTCCGGGAACAAGTCAGGCCATTCGAGCGGCCGGTGTGCGTGGACCGAAGGCTGCTCAGGCAGATCTCCGTCACCGGATTTCTGCCAATCCTGATGGTAGCTGCCCCGTCGAGTCACCGGACCGTTCGACCGTGACATCCTTGTGTTCCCTTCGCACCAACGCGCCCCGACGAATCACGTAATTATCGCATTTCGTCAGGAGCCTGCACACCGAGGACTGACAACCCTGACGCGATAACCCGCTGCGTTGCTGCAACGAGAGCGAGCCTCGCGGCAGTTACTCCGCCGTCCTCCGGTTGTATGAAGCGCAAATGTGGCGATTCATTGCCGCGCGCCCATTGCTGGTGAAAGGCGGAAGCCAAATCAAAGAGATAGAACGGGAGCCTGTGAGGTTCTCTTTCGCGCGCCGCTCCTTCGATGATGCGCGGATAACGGGCGAGCCGTTTGATGATGTCAATTTCTCCGGGGTCGGACAAACGTGACAGGTCCGCAGACCGGATCGCCGCCTCGTCCAGCTCCGGGAAAGTTTCGTGCACATTTCGGAACACGGACGATGCGCGCGCGTGGGCGTACTGGACGTAGAAAACGGGATTGTCCTTGGACTGCTCGACAACCTTCGCGAGATCGAAATCGAGCGGAGAGTCGTTCTTCCGCATCAGCATCATGAAACGGACGGGGTCGCGCCCAACTTCATCGACCACATCGCGCAAGGCCACGAACGTGCCGGCGCGCTTTGACATGCGCACGGGTTCCCCGGCCCTTAGCACCTTCACCAGCTGGCACACCGGCGTCGCAAAGTTGGCCTTGCCATCCGAAAGCGCCGCCACCGCCGCCTTGAGGCGCGGAATGTAGCCGATGTGGTCGGCGCCCAGCACATTGAGGTAATAGTCGTAGCCGCGCTGCAGCTTGTTGTAGTGATAGGCGACGTCGTAGGCGAAATACGTGTAGCTGCCGTCCGATTTCATCAGCGCCCGGTCGATATCGTCGCCGAACGCTGTCGAGCGAAACAACGTCTGTTCGCGATCTTCCCACTCCTCGTCATCGTGCCCCTTAGGCCGCGGCAGCCGGCCTTCGAAGATGTAGCCCTTTTGGCGCAGTAACTCGATCGCTTCCTTCACCTGATCGCGGCCATTGGCCGTCAACGAGCGCTCGGAGAAGAAGATGTCGTGGTGAACTCCAAGCGAGTGGAGATCATCCTTGATCTGATCGAGGAGCTCAGCAACGGCGGCATCCCGAACAATGGGCAGCCACTCGAATTCCGGCGCATCGAGCAGCGCGCGGCCATGCTTTTCGGCCAGCTTCTGACCAATCGGCTTGAGGTACTCGCCCGGATAAAGGCCCGGCGGGATCTCGCCGATATCCTCGCCCAGCGCCTCGCGGTAGCGCAGATAGGTCGAGCGCGCGAGCTTCTCGACCTGCCCGCCGGCGTCGTTGACATAGTATTCGCGCGTTACGTCGTAGCCGGCGAACGCCAGAAGGTTGCAGAGCGTATCGCCAAAGACAGCACCCCGGCAGTGGCCGACATGCATGGGGCCGGTAGGATTGGCCGACACGTACTCGACGTGCACCCGCTGCCCCTGGCCGATATTGGAGCGGCCGTATTCGGTGCCCTGGTCGAGGATGCTCTTCACGAGGCCATGCCAGACGTGAGGGGCCATCGTGAGGTTCAGGAAGCCTGGGCCAGCCACCTCGATCCGCGCAAACGCCGCATCGCCCTGCAGCTTGCCCGCTACGAGATCCGCGATGTCCCGCGGCTTCATACGGGCTGCCTTGGCAAGCACCATCGCGACGTTACAGGCGATGTCCCCGTGCGCAGGGTCACGTGGCTCCTGCAGCTCCACCTGGCCGATGGGAAGATCGGCCGGAAGCTTACCGTCAGCCTGCAGAGCCTCGAGCGCGCTGCGGATGCGCTGCTCCACTTCGGCGAATATGTTCATGTGGCTACCTCAGGAAACACGAAATCGGCCGCGGGCGGCTGGCCTCGCCCCGGACATCGACCGCTCGCGCACGGGCTAACGCAATTCGGGGGTAGCGTCAAACAGCCGGCGATGCTCCGAGATGGCGTAGCGGTCAGTCATGCCGGCGACGAAGTCACCGATCAGACGCATTCGCCGTCGGGCATCCAGCGCCCCGGCGTCCGCCGCCCATTGGGGTGGCATGGCACTTAGGTCCTCGCGGTACTTTGCGACAAGGTCGCGGACGATGCTCTCCGCCTTGTCCATCACCGCCATGACCCGCGCATGCCGGTACAGCCGCTTGAACAGGAAGGCCTTGAGGCCCCTGGCTGCCGCTTCGGTCTGGGCAGAAAATGACACGATGGGGCCGTTAGCCTTCCGAATATCTTCGGCGGTCTGCGGCGCCAGCTTCGCGAGCCTCAACCGCGACTCCCCCACGACGTCAGCAATGAGCACGGTGATAAGCTGCCGCGTGACCCCGTAGATCCGGCGGGAGCTGTCAATCGCCGGCATCCGTTCCACCTGCTCGACAATAGGGATCAGCAGGTCGAGATCGCGAAGGTCATCGAAGGCGATCAGCCCGGCGCGCAGACCATCGTCAATGTCATGCGTCATCCACGCGATCTCGTCCGACAGCGCGGCGGCCTGAGCCTCCGCCGACGGCCAGGCATCGAGCGCCAGATCCATCTGCTTCTGGAAGTTGCGGACCGCGTGGACGAGAATCCTGTCGCCGGGTTTATCGCTCCCGAGCGGCGGCCCGTTGTGCTTGATGAGTCCTTCCAAGGTCTCCCAGGTCAGGTTGAGGCCGTCAAACGAGGCATACTTCCGCTCCAGCCGCGTGACGATGCGGAAGCTCTGGACGTTGTGGTCGAACCCGCCGACCTCCCGCAAAGCCTCATCCAGCGCTCTTTCGCCCGCGTGGCCGAACGGCGGATGGCCGAGGTCATGAGCCAGCGCGATGGCTTCAGCCAGATCCTCGTCGAGGCAGAGCTGCCGCGCGATAGTTCGCGCGATCTGGGCTACTTCCAGGCTATGCGTCAGCCGGTTCCGGTAATGATCGCCTTCGTGGAAAACGAACATCTGCGTCTTGTAATTGAGCCGGCGGAACGCCGTGGAGTGCAGGATGCGATCGCGATCGCGCTGCAACGGGCTGCGCGTGGGACAGTCCGGCTCGGGATAAAGGCGGCCGCGGCTAGGGATCCGGCTGGCCGCATAGGGCGCCAGGGCGCGCGCGCCTGGAGGTAGCTTCGCGCCATATCCCCAGTGCCTCATATTCTGGTCCATTGATGCCGCCACTTGGACGATTGGGCCATTGCGCTTATCTTCAGCTCGATTACGTGATAGGCGCGATTCTTGCGGGGGTGCAAATCCGGCTCACCCGAGGCTATCGGTCGCGCCAACGGCTTGAGATCGATCCTGAGCAACGCCATGACCGAAGCACCCGTCACTCTCAGTGAACGCGCGGCCCGTCGTATCGTGGAGATCGTGGCTGACGAGCCCGAGAACAAGCTGCTGCGCGTGAGCGTCGAAGGCGGCGGCTGTTCAGGCTTTCAGTACAAGTTCGATCTGGTGGCGCAAAGCGAGCCCGATGACATCGTGATCNAGCGCGATGGCGCGACGGTACTCATCGACCCCGTCTCCATCATGTACATGGGCGGGTCGGAAATCGACTTCGTCGAGGATCTGATCGGATCGTCGTTCCGGGTCAACAATCCAAACGCGACCGCCTCATGCGGATGCGGAACGAGCTTTTCGATCTGAGCGCGCGCACGCGCGAAACAGTGAGATCGTGAAACCGGCGATTGCGGCATCACGATCCCACCAATTCGCGATTTCTGAGGCGAAGCTAGTCTTTGGCCCTCTCGATGTAGCTCCCGTCTTCGGTCGAGACGACCACGCGCGTGCCAGCAGTGATGTGGGGCGGCACCATGATGCGCAGGCCGTTAGACAGCACGGCAGGCTTATACGATGAAGCTGCCGTCTGACCCTTCACCACCGGATCAGCCTCCACTACCTCCAGCGTCACACGCGAAGGAAGTTCCACGGCAACCGGATTGCCCTCGTAAAGGCTGATCGTGCAGGTCATGCCCTCCTGCAGGTAGATAGCCTGTTCGCCGATGACATCCTTCGGCACGGTGATCTGGTCGTAGGTCTCCGGGTGCATGAACGTGTAGCCGGTATCGTCCTCGTACAGGTAATTCAGCTCACGCTCATCGAGATAGGCCCGCTCGACTTGCTCGGTCGTGCGGTAGCGTTCTGTTACCTTGACGCCATCGGAAAGGCGGCGCATTTCCAAGTGCGTCACGGGCGTGCCCTTGCCGGGGTGAATGTTTTCCGCCTTGAGCACGACGCACAGCTTGCCGTCGATCTCAAGCACGTTGCCCTTGCGGACCGAGCTTGCAATGACCTTTGCCACGTGTTTCTCCGTTCGGTTGAGCGGGGTCCGCAGCCGGCGCAAGCGCGCGGCTATGCGGCACTGCGATGTGCTCGGGTTCATAACCTGATCGGCGCACGAGGCCAAGGCCACGCATGCCACAGTGTGGAGTTGCAGCGGAAACGGTGTCTCTGAATGGGAGGTTCAATCCACAACAGGCCGTCCCCATGTTGGGATGCGGGCCGTCATGCCGATCGGCGTCCGTTTCTGCTTGCGCGCAATCGCATCAAGGCGGCAATGCGCCGGTGGTTCGAGGATCGCGGCTTTATCGAGGTGGACACCGCCATTCTCCAGGTTTCCCCCGGAAATGAAGCGCATCTCCATGCGTTCGAGACCGCTCTGAACACGCCGGATGGCAGCCGGCACACACTTTACCTCCACACCTCCCCAGAATTCGCCTGCAAGAAGCTACTGGCCGCAGGCGAGAAGCGCATTTTCACATTCGCGCCCGTTTTCCGTAACCGCGAGCGGGGCGCTCTGCACCACCCGGAGTTTACCATGTTGGAATGGTATAGGGTGGGCGAGGACTATCAGGTGCTCATGGACGATTGCGTCGCTCTGCTCCGCGTGGCGGCTGAGGTCACTGGAGCCGAGAGGTTCGTTTATCGCGGACTGGCCGTATCCTGTTCGGCGGAGACGGAGCGCATAACTGTATCGCAGGCCTTCGCCCAGTTTGCGGGCATCGACCTCCTCGCCACCACGCCCGGCGGTGTGCCCGACCGCGACGCGCTGGCGCAAGCCGCTACCGCAGCCGGCATTCGCGTGGCACCTGATGACACTTGGGCCGACATCTTCAGCCGCGTCCTCGTCGAACGCATCGAGCCGCAGCTTGGTCGCACGCGACCGACAATTTTGGCTGAATATCCGGTGAGCGAGGCAGCGCTGGCGCGCCCCAAGGCCGGAGATCCACGTGTCGCTGAGCGTTTCGAGCTCTATCTCTGCGGCGTGGAGCTTGCAAACGGCTTCGGCGAGCTGACGGACCCGGAAGAGCAACGCCGGCGTTTCGAAGCGGAAATGGCCGAAAAGGCGCGGGTTTATGGCGAGCGCTATCCAATTGATGAAGACTTCCTGGCGGCGCTGCATCATATGCCGCCAGCTTCTGGCATTGCGCTTGGGTTCGAGCGGCTGGTGATGCTTGCCACCGGAGCCAACCGCATCGAGCAGGTGCTGTGGACTCCCTTGCCGGACTTTGCCAACCCTTGACACCGAGCGCCATTTGCGCCCCAAGGCTTCATGACGAAATTCGAAAAACCCATTACAACGCCTGCCGGCCTGATTTCGGCGGGCCTTGCTGCGCCGGAATTGCGCGAAAAACTTGAGGCTGTCGCGGCGCGCTACGCGATTTCCATCACGCCGGCGATGGCGGAGCTGATCGATCCAACCGATCCGAATGATCCTATTGCGCGGCAGTTCGTGCCCGATCCGAGGGAGCTGGAGACGGCTCCCGGCGAGCTGACGGACCCTATTGGCGACAACGCCCACTCGCCTGTTCCGGGCCTCGTGCACCGCTATCCAGACCGCGTGCTGCTGAAGGTCGTCGGCGTATGCCCGATTTATTGCCGGTTCTGTTTTCGCCGGGAAATGGTCGGCCCTGAAAGCGGCGCCCCGCTTTCGGCCGAGGCTTTTTCAGCCGCGATGGACTATATCCGCGCACGGCCTGAGATTTGGGAGGTCGTTTTTACCGGCGGCGATCCCTTCATACTCTCGTCGCGGCGTGTGAGCGAAATGACAGCCGCGTTGGGTGCAATTCCGCATATCGCGGTCTTGCGGTGGCACACGCGGGTGCCTGTCGTAGACCCCGCGCGCGTGACAGATGAATTAGTGGCAGCCCTTCGCAATTCGACGAAAACCGTGTGGGTTGCTATCCATGCTAATCATCCGCGGGAATTCACGCCGGCCGCAAAAGCGGCGTGCGCGCGATTGGCCGATGCCGGCATTCCGCTCGTCAGCCAAACTGTCTTGCTGAAAGGCGTCAACGACGATCCCGAGACGTTGGCCGAGCTGATGCGCACGTTCGTCGCGAACCGCATCAAGCCCTATTACTTGCACCACGGCGATCTTGCGCCGGGCACCTCGCATTTGCGCACCACCATTGCTGATGGGCAGCAAATCGTCAGACAGCTTCGCGGCCGAATTTCCGGACTGTGCCAACCGACTTACGTCCTCGACATTCCAGGTGGTGCAGGAAAAGTGCCGATTGGGCCCAATTACGTCAGTCCGGC
>JGI26049J44785_1001492_pt1 | contig 11387 bp, 9 predicted proteins | sample HigsolmetaGSP11D_FD_44785 | JGI IMG/M metagenome (IMG submission 44785)
GTATTACGTCAGCAGTATTCTCCGAAGTTTCCTTCTTGGCATTAATTAATGTGCTTGGCAACGCAATCTCAATATCCTTGTTACCACCATTAAAATATGCTGCCATGACTTGGTTGAATTCCGCATAGTGCCTCATTCCTGTATAGGACAGTATCAATATTACCTTATTGCCTTTTAGCTCTAAATCCTCCAATATGACATTTTTGACACCGGAGGCTTGATTATAGGTGTTAATCTCCTCTGTTACAAACTCGGAAAGCTCATTCAGATTGTAATAATCTTTGTTGAACTCCTCAACGATCGCTGTTTGAATGACACCATTATTCTTGGCAAGTAATGTATTCGTATCAATTTCCTCTGCGGTAAGATTTATATCTTCCTTTGCACATCCGGTAAATCCAGTCAAACACAGCAAAAGGATACTACATAATAAAAGCTTTCTCATAAATGTACCTCCGTGAGATTAGGGTTCATTTCATTTTAACCTTATAATAGGATAATTTCAACTTAAAAATCAAAATATTCCTCTATGATATAATTGAAGCATTTGGAGTGATTTAAATTCATAATTAACATAACATTGCAAGTGGTTTTTTATGCATCGGGTAAGTTCCCTTAACACTTTACTACTAACTTTAAATGTATATAGTTTTTCTATTTCAGTTGCTATTATGTATTGCATGGCATATAAAGTAGAGGTATCTATTGGGATTGCGTTTGGGTCATTATTTTTACAGGAAATACAAAGGATTCCGCCGCTTTCAGGAGAAAAATGATAATGATTTGCTGCTTCGTGCCCCTGTAACCCGGAACGACCTTCACATTTTACACAATGGAACACTTGCGGAGCTTCCCCATTGATTGCTATCAATTTCAGTTCATAGATAGCTCGTACTAACGGTAATTCAATCGTCTTCTTCACCAATGCCCGAAGCGTCTGATATAGGAGTTTCAGAATCTCTCTTTCATCATTATTTTCTTTGGTTATATATTCTGCAAATTCACAAAAATACATTCCATACAGAAGTCCCTCAAAATCTGCCCGAAGTTCTGAAAAATAGTTACTGATTTGGGCAGATTGCACACTGTACGAATTTCTTCCGACGTATAACGTAAACTCTCCAAACGAAAAAGGTTCGCTGCATGCTAATAAGGCGCTATTGGGTCTTCTAGCGCCTTTTGCAAATGCTGATATTTTTCCAATTTCCCTTGTCAAGATAACCAAACGCTTGTCATAATCACCAACTGGCATGGCTGACAGTACCATCCCCATCACTGTAGTCGATGCTGGCATGAAAAACACCTTCTTTACTTCCTGGCACCTCTATATGGAACTCCTCTGACTCCTCTTCCCTTGTGCAAGCAATATATTTTAAGTAATCATCAATTTTGCCTGTCCGAGTAAAACTCTTCCAATAATCAAATTTCTTCATAAAATGAGCCCCCTAACCATGATTATTCCTATGTTCTGCAGTAATGTTTTATAATTAAAACATTACTGCTATAATTAGGTTTCCCATTTCTTTTCTTTCTAAACTAGTTATTTTATACCAATGCATATTTTTTTATCATTATAATTCAAAATCTTTTATGTTAAAGCCATAATTTTTGATTAGGAAGTCACTATCTCTCCAATCTTTCTTCACTTTCACCCATAATTGAAGGTTTACTCGGCAATCCAATAGGCTCTCAATCTCTCTTCTCGCAAGTGTACCAATCTGCTTCAGCATACTTCCGCCTTTGCCTATAATAATACCTTTATGGGAATCCCGTTCACAAATAATCGTGGCATCAATATCCATCAAATCATTCCCTTGCTCGTACTGGGTTATTTCGGCGTTGGAACGCCCCGATTTGGAATGGATTACGCGGGGATTGTTGCTATCACTTCGCTCTTTCATACTTTCGATTACCACAGCAATTCCATGAGGAATTTCATCATTTAAAAGCATAAGGGCCTTCTCCCGTATCAGTTCTGCCACAATCTGTCGCTCCGGTTGATCGGTAATCGTATCCTCATCATAATACATTGGCCCTTCCGGCATATACTTAAAGATTGCATTAATAAGATCTTGTGTATTTTCCCCGTTTAATGCAGAGACCGGAATGATTTCTGCAAAATTGCAGAGATCTTTGTATGCTGCGATAAATGTAAGGATTTCTTCCTTCTTTACGGTATCAATCTTATTAATCACGAGGATGATTGGCGTTTTTATTTTATTGAGTTTCTCAACAATCAGTTGTTCCCCTGCTCCGATAAATGTCGTAGGTTCCACTAACCAAAGAACAACATCCACTTCCCTTAATGTACGTTCCGCAACACTAACCATATATTCACCCAGCTTATTCTTAGCCTTATGAATTCCCGGAGTATCAACAAAAATAATCTGTCCCCGCTCATCCGTATATACGGTTTGTATCCGGTTTCTTGTTGTCTGCGGTTTATTCGAAGTAATTGCAATCTTCTGTCCTATCAATTGATTCATTAACGTTGACTTTCCCACATTGGGTCTTCCGATCAACGTTGCAAATCCCGATTTAAAATTATGATTCATAATTCACCTAACCTTTATCAGTATCCTACCCTACTAAGCATTTATTTCATCAGACTCTTAACCGTCTTAAATAATTCTTTGTTTTCTTCAATTTTACTTTCATTACCGATAACGCAGATATTCCCTGCATCCAATACCGCTTTTACAAGTCTGTGAAGTGAACGGATATCTTCCTGTGTAACTTTCAGAATCTCATCTCTTTCCCTTTGCAGTTCCTCTTCCGTAATACCGGCAAGATACATGCTTAAAGAACGGCTTCCTTTGCTCTGTGGGGTAAGCGGCGCATCTAAGGAACTAAAGGTTCCAATAATGTATTTCGTCATCTCTCTCTCATCTGCACTGAAATTCTTGATATAATCCACCACTTTTTCATAGATTTGATTGGTTTCAGCCAAATTAGGGTCACGATAGGAGGTAAAATAAGCATCCCCATCCACACCGGAGAAACCGCACATGCAACCATAAGCACCGCCTTTGACGCGAACATTGTTCCAAAGATAATCATAACTTAAAATGGTTTTTAGTACACGCAGAGCACCGGTATAATCAAAACCGGCCTTCATAAAGTTACCGACTCTTGCTACATATTGCACCTGCATAGCCGCTTTAAATCCTTCATTTTTACAGATTGGAACCAATTCAACCTTTTCATAGGCGTCATAAAGCTTGCTATCCGGTTTTTCTTCCAAACCGTCAAGGAAAGAAGGAAGTATCTCTTTAAAACGTCTGTATCCTTCCTCATCTGCAGTTATACTAACAAGCATTTTATTCCTTGTAAAGATTAATTTTAACAGCAGCTTCATATTCTCAATCGTCTTTTCCACTCTGCCGGCATAATTTGCCGAAAGGTCTTCCAGAAACTGATAGAAGGAGATCCCTGTTGTAATATCCTTAAACATTCCATGGATGGAATAGTAGGACATTGCCCGGTCCACCGCTACCGAATGTCCATTGGAATTGAAGTACATCTGCATCTTGGATTTCATTTCGTCAATGATTTCTTTCAGACGTTTTGGATTATTTAAGACCGTTCTATGAAGCATTTCCTCAATCAACTTAAATGCTTCCGGTAATTTATCATAGAGCACTTTGGTACTGAATTCATATACAGGATAATACCTGTCCGTACTTCCCTTCTTAGCAAAGCTCTTCACATTCGTGGAAATGCCGCCTGTATTAATATTAATCTCATTCGATAACGCAAGATAGCTATAGTTTTGCGTATCCATCATACCCATAACCATGCTAAGCAAGGATGTGTAAGGCAGTAACTCCTGCGGGATATCCCGTATATCAAAGAGTAAACGGATATATGCAATGCCGTTGGTAAAAACATTATGATGAAGCACTTTAATATCATTAACCGTATGTTCATCATTATAGAGAGGCTGAATCTTTTTACCGATATCTTCCCTTGTAAGCAAAGGAATTTTCTCCATCTCTTCCTTCGTTGAAGGCGTTTCCTGATACCGCTTTAGATTTTTCGTTTCATCGATTAATTGACGGATTTCTTCCTTCGTTAGGCTCGCTTTATAAGCAGCCAATTTTTCTTTGATTTTATTCTCCTTTTCAGCAGTAAGCCCAACCTTGGGTTTTAAAATAACCAGGGAGGAATGGGTATTATCCAATAAATATTTCTGTATCAATGTCTCATAGTAACCCGTTCCAATCTGCTCTTTTAAGAATGCATAGCCAGCATTATCCTTCAGATACAAGAAAGGCTGGTCATTATCGTGCAGCCAACTGCGCATTACCCGAAGGCCATACATAAGCCCCTTAGGAAAACGACCATAATCCGCTTCCCGATACCGGAATTCGTAAAAGTTAATGGCTGCTTGTAAGGATTTCGTATCCAAACCGTCTTTCACCAATTTTGCTAATGTATCTTCAATAATTTTAACAAACTGCTCCTTCTTACTTTCTTCGGAGTTCTTTGCCGTGATTATAAAAATAGTCTGACGCAGTTCATCCTCAAAATATCCTAGAATATCTTTCCCGATACCGGCATCCAGTAAAGCCTGCTTCACGGGTGCACCGGGAGCATCCAAAAGTACATAGCTTAAAATTTGAAAGGCTAAAGAAAGATTTTTATCCAGGGTATCACCAATCACATAATTCTTGCTAAGATAGGTATTTTCCTCCGGTGTTTCTTCTTTACCGATGGAGTAGAATTCTGTGATTTCTCTAACGGTAGGGAATGGATTCTGCAACCTGATTTCCGAATCCACATCCAGATAATCAAATTTACGCAAATACTCCTCATCCAACCATTCCAAACGTTCTGTAAAATCCATGGAACCATAAAGATAGATATAGCTATTGGATGGATGGTAGTAAGTCCTATGGAACTCCAAAAACTCCTCATAGGTTAGCTCCGGTATGAAATCGGGATCTCCACCGGATTCTACGCCATATGGGGTATCCGGGAACAAAGAATTTTGATTCAGGCGATTCAACTGGGATTCCGGAGAAGAGAATGCTCCCTTCATTTCGTTATACACAACACCGTTATAGGTTAGCTGACCATCCTCATTTTCGATTTCATAATGCCATCCTTCCTGTAGGAAGATTTCCTTCCTTTGATAAATATTCGGGTAAAGTACCGCATCCATGTAAACATGCATTAAATTCTTAAAATCCTGATCATTCACACTGGCAATCGGATAGACTGTCTTATCCGGATAAGTCATCGCATTCAAAAAAGTATTTAACGAACCCTTTGCCAGCTCTATAAATGGATCCTTAGCAGGGAAATTCTTAGAACCGCAAAGTACGGAATGCTCAATGATATGAGCAACACCGGTACTATTGGCAGGCGGTGTTCGAAAACCAATGGAAAATACTTTGTTATCATCATCATTGGCTATTAAGGCAAGTCTAGCCCCTGATTTTTTATGCACTAGAACAACGCCAGTACTATTTAGATCCTCTAATTTTTCCTCGAATAGCAATTCATATGAGGAAGGAATTTTAAAATCCATATGTTTACCTCCATCTATTTACCATTTTGATTTTTATTAATTTATAACGATAAAGAATAACGAAACTTATTATCTTAAGTATGATATTTTAACAATATTGCTTATTCATGATATCACAGAATTGATCACTTGTCATTTATTTCTATGGTATTTTTCTGTATATTTTCCATGGGAATCCAGTATATATAGATGAATTGGTAAGCCAATTCACTTATCATGGAAAAAGAAAATGCTTTTCTTATAGTTTATGTCATCTTGCCGAAAATAATATGCAATTCGCAATAAACCATCATTAATTTCATCATATTTTACTNCAGATTTAACAATGGTAAATTGACATGATTTTTATTTTATGTTAAATTTAGTCTATCACTACAGTAATGTATTGATATATTATTTTTTTATGTTTTAGGAGGATTTTTCATGAAAACGGGTACAGTAAAATGGTTTAACGCAAAAAAGGGGTACGGATTTATTTCTGACGAAGAAGGAAAAGATATATTCGTACACTACTCCGCACTTCTGATGGATGGTTTTAAGGTTCTTGAGGAAGGCGAGAACGTGCAATTTGAAATTGTTGAAGGAGAGAAAGGTCCTCAGGCAGCTAATGTATCCAAATTATAATCACAATACTCAATGTAATTTTTATAGATCTTTTTGTTTAAGCGTCTAACGTTATCTTACAAACGATTGGCGCTGAAAACATTATTCTTTAAAAGTTTCGTAGGGTGAATTGTGACAAAGTTTAGGTCAAACCTACTTGGAATATATTTGTATACGTAGCAAAAATCGCTTGCAAGACTAATTTCCAAAAAGGGATTGTTCATCTGTAATGCTATCCAATGATAGATACAGGTAACAATCCCTTTTTCATTATTCTTTATACTTACGATTTCTAATTTATTTTACGTACTATGAAACATACTTTAATGTTTAAAATGTCTCATCCCGGTGAATACCATTGCCATTCCATACGCATTGCATTTCTTAATGGAATCCTCATCACGGACAGAACCGCCTGGTTGAATGATTGCGGTAATTCCTGCTTGATGGGCTGCTTCCACGCAGTCATCGAATGGGAAGAACGCATCCGATGCCAGGACTGCACCCTTGGCAGCATCCTCACCGATTAATTCTTTCGCATGCTCGATTGCCTGCTTCGTTGCCCATACACGGTTTACCTGACCAGGGCCAATACCTACACTTTGCTTATCTTTTGCAAGAGCAATGCCGTTGGATTTAACAAATTTAACAACCTTCCAGGCAAATACCAAATCTTCCATTTCCTTATCCGTAGGCTTACGTTCGGTAACTACCTCCAAATCCTTTTCTACCAGTAGCTTGCTATCTATGGTTTGAACAATCAGACCGCCATTGACTTTTTTTAGATCATAAGCTTCTTCGTTCTGAGGAACCTCGATGTCCTTAAGTTCAAGAACTCGAACATTCTTCTTCGTCTGCAGTAGTGCAAGCGCTTCTTTTTCATAGGAAGGAGCTACGATAACCTCCAGGAATACCTTTTTCATTTCCTCTGCCAAGGCAAGGGTAACTTCCCTATTCACAACAACAATTCCACCATAGATGGATACTTTATCCGCTTCGAATGCTTTCTTCCAAGCATCTAATATATTATCCGCGCTTCCCACACCACAGGGATTGCCATGTTTGCAGGCAACTACCGTTGGTTCCGTAAATTCTTTCAATAATTCCAGTGCCCCATTGGTGTCATTGATATTATTAAAGGAGAGTTCCTTTCCGTTATGCTGAATTGCATCGGTGATGGAACCTTTCTTTCTTCCGATCTCGCGGTAGAATGCCGCTTTCTGATGAGGGTTCTCGCCATATCGCATATCCTGTATCTTCTCAAAAGTCATCGTCAGGGTTTCAGGCAGCTCTCTATCATTGCGTTCTCTTCTTAAATAATCTGCAATTAAAGCGTCGTAGGCTGCGGTATGTTGAAATACCTTCTGCATTAAATAGAATTTTGTCTCGCAGGAAACTTGTCCCGCTTCTTTAAGTTCTGCAAGAACCTGTTTATAGTCCCTTGGATCCACAAGTACGGTAACATCCTGATAATTTTTTGCTGCTGCACGTAGCATCGTAGGTCCGCCAATATCAATATTTTCCACAGCTTCTTCGCGGGTAACATTCTCTTTTAGTATCGTTTGCTTAAAAGGGTATAGATTTACCACAACCATATCGATAGGTTCAATCTTTAATTCTTCCAGTTGCTTCCTATGGGAAGGATTGCTTCTAACCGCCAGTAGGCCAGCATGAACGATTGGATGAAGTGTCTTCACACGTCCGTCCAAACACTCAGGNAATCCGGTAAGTTCCGAAATCTCAGTTGCTGAAATTCCTGCCTCCTTCAGTTTACCATAGGTTCCACCCGTAGAAATGATTTCTACGCCTAAGGAAACCAATTCCTTGGCAAACTCTACAACACCTGTCTTATCCGATACGCTGATTAATGCTCTCATTCCCAATCTCCTTTAACCATTATATTTCAATAACCACCACTCGTAAGGTTATCGTACAATAATTATTTTGTTCAAAATAATTATTACACAAAATGCTTTGGGGTTGCAAAGTATTAATTCTAATCCAATTTATCGTTATAGCTTATATCANAATATCACAGCTTGCGCACATCCTTGATATCCGATAAATCTATATGTAATATGCACTCTTTACCATATCCCAATATTACTTCCATAAGTTTTCTTTTAAAATTCATATAGAACCGGTTGCAATTCCAAAATAGTTGTACTATAATTCGAATGATGCTAAAATCTAGATTAGAATGGGGTATTTTATGAAAAGATGGAAAATTACCGATTTTATCATAGGTATCATATTCACTTTGCTGTTAATATCCTTGGCTGTTGTCATCACGATTAACTTTCGGCCTCTATATTATTGGGATGTTAAAGCACTGAATATAGAAACAACTTCCGGTTATTCCAAGCAAGAGATCTTGCAAAATTACAATGCATTAATTGATTACTCCTCCCCATTCTATCAAGGCAGTTTATCATTTCCCTCGCTGCCTGCCTCCGAGTATGGGTTACAGCATTTTAAGGAAGTAAAAGATATTTTCACTTTCTTTTACATTCTGGGAGCAATCACCCTTGTGATTGGTATTGCAATCATTGTGTACAAGCATAGGAAAAGGGATTACCATTATCTTTTGGTTTCCTCCATTTGTGCCGTTGTAATACCTTTATTTGTAACATTAGCATTAGCTATTGATTTTGATACTTCTTTCGTTATTTTTCATAAAATATTCTTCAATAATGATTACTGGATTTTTGATCCTGCGACAGATCCTGTAATCAAAATACTTCCCGATACCTTTTTCTTGCATTGCGCATTACTTATTATCCTTCTCATAATTACGGGAAGTATCATACTTGCAATTGTATATTTTAAGAAAAGAAAGAAGTTTCATATTAAATACCGCAAAATCCAAAATTTAAAGATATAATTGACAAATCTAAAGGAGCTAAAAACATGAGAAAAACGAAGATAATTTGTACACTAGGTCCATCCACGGATAAAGGAGATACCTTAAGAGAATTAATGTTAGCGGGTATGGATGTTGCCCGTTTTAACTTTTCCCACGCTGATCATCAGGAACACTTGGGAAGATTAAAAAAACTGGAAGCATTAAGGGAAGAGCTTAAAATCCCTGTGGCTACCCTTTTGGATACTAAAGGACCGGAAATTCGCCTTGGCGTATTTAAAGACGATATGAAAGTGCCGCTGGTGGAGGGTCAAACCTTTATCCTAACCACAGAAGATATCGAGGGTGACGAAACCAGAGTATCCATCAGTTATCCAAATTTAATCTATGATATTGAAGTAGGAACTACCATTCTGATTGATGATGGTTTAATTGAAATGACCGTAATTGATATGGCACCAACGGAAATCATTTGCCAGGTAAAAAACGGCGGAACGATTTCTTCAAGAAAGGGTGTTAATGTACCCGGAGTTCATTTGACGATGCCTTATATTAGTGATAAGGATCGTGCCGATATCCTTTTTGCAATTGAACATGATTATGATTTTATCGCTGCTTCTTTTGTAAGAACCGCTGCTGATGTGGAAGATATTCGCAAGATTTTAAATAAATATAAATCCCAGACCAAGATTATAGCAAAAATCGAAAATATGCAGGGTATCCAAAATATCGATGAAATCATTGAGGCTGCTGATGGTATCATGATCGCCCGTGGTGATATGGGTGTAGAAATACCTTATGAGGAAGTACCTGTATTACAGAAAGAAATCATCAAAAAGGTATACAATAGTGGAAAGCAAGTTATAACAGCAACGCAAATGTTGGATTCCATGATCAAAAACCCTAGACCTACCAGAGCAGAAACAACGGACGTTGCAAATGCTATCTATGATGGTACCAGTGCGATTATGCTATCCGGTGAGACTGCCAACGGAAAGTATCCGGTAGAAGCATTAAAGACAATGATTCGAATTGCAGTCCGCACGGAAGCTGATATCGACTATAAAAAGCGTTTCCGTATTCGCGAAGAATGCCGTTCAAAAACAGATATTACGGAAGCAATCTCTCGTGCTACAGTAACAACGGCTCATGATTTGGATGCTAAGTTAATTATTACTGTTACTACCTCAGGTAGAACCGCCCGTATGATTTCCAAGTTCCGTCCACAGACGCAAATCATGGGTTGCACACCGGATCCTAAAGTTGCCCGTCAATTAAATCTGGCTTGGGGTGTAACTCCATTGCTAATTGATCTTGAGCATGATACATTTGAATTAATCGATCATACAATTCAAGCTGTGGAACGTGCCGGCTATTTGAAAGATGGTGAACTTGCCGTATTTACTGCCGGAGTACCACTTGGAACAAGCGGAACAACAAATATGATCAAAGTTCAGATTGCAGGAAGCAAATACTAATCAATACTTCTATCATTTGAATGATGAGGTTTCTTANAAGTATAGGTATGTAGATTTGCTCTTTGTGATAAATTTTCACGAAAGGAATGCACGGATGAAAAAGCAAGATTATCTAAAATGGGATGAATATTTTATGGGTATCGCGCTTCTATCTACGGAACGAAGCAAGGACCCCAGCACCAGTGTAGGTGCTTGTATTGTCAGTGAAGATAATAAAATCCTCTCTGTGGGCTACAATGGTATGCCCAATGGTTGTTCGGACGATGAATTTCCATGGGAAAGAGAAGGCAGTAATCTTGAAACAAAATATTTCTATGTGTGTCACGCCGAGCTTAATGCAATCCTAAATTACACCGGTACAAGGATGAATGGCGCGCGTATCTATACGACCTTATTTCCCTGCAATGAATGCACGAAAGCCATCATTCAAATAGGTATCAAAGAGATTATCTATATGTGTGATAAATATGCACATACGGATGCTGTAATTGCATCCAAGCGTATGCTTGACGCAGCAGGTGTTAAATATCGCCTTTACGAGCCAAAAGGTAAGGATATAACGCTTTCCCTGTAATCACTTATCATAGGAATAAGCTCCATAGAAATAAATGTATTTTTATTTCTATGGAGCTTATTTTATAATTCATGTCAAGTGAATTGGCTTGCCACTTCCTCTTGTCCTTAGTTTAAATTTCTTATTTATATTTCTCTTATTTTATCATTCTCATATTTTATAACCTTATTCTACATTTCTTATATTTTTATTCTTAAAATTTATTTTGCATCTCTATACAAAATTTTTGCCATCTTGCTTTTTGTACATTTTCCATGGGAATGATAGAATTTTCTTATCTTGCTATCTGATATTTATTCTTTTACATTTTTTATCATATCAATATAACTTTTC
>JGI26049J44785_1001506_pt1 | contig 11292 bp, 12 predicted proteins | sample HigsolmetaGSP11D_FD_44785 | JGI IMG/M metagenome (IMG submission 44785)
TACATGACTTGAATTTTTAGCCCAGACATCAAATCATTTTATGCGGACGAAAGAGATGCCTGCGGAGGATGGAATATAGTCCCTCCTTTCGAATACATGTATCGTTGGCATTACCTTCCTGCTCTTCTTCATTTCAATCTTTTTATCCACCGACACCGAAACAAAAAAGAATGCGCAAGTAACCAACGAACCCAACGGCAGCATCGCCGCGATATGATTAGGGAAGACAACGGGGAGCAGCGGGAAGGCGTAAACTGCCGAAAGATGGATGCCGACAATACGTAACAGAATCAGCATTAAAATCATGTCTAACAGCGTGACCAATATCCACGAATCGATAGCAAAGTACAACAATGTTCCGACAGCCGCGGATATGGTCAATACAAGCCCTTGTTTAAAAGCCATCTTTCCGTTGTACATCGGCTTCTGCAGCAATTCATACACAACAACAAGAATCGGCGGGATCACTGCCAATTGGCAGCAAACGAGCCAACATGAACCAATTCACACGAAGACCAGCACCAAGAACACCAGCATGTACTTGTACGGTATCTTCACTTTCTTCTCAAGCCCTTTATTCAATCCGAATAGGAGAACCCCAAGCATCAATAGGAAGGTAAAAACGAAAACCGATATAATAAATGACCATTCGTTCGCATTCGTCACCATCGGCAGTAAGCCCGTGCAATGGAGGGTCCCAAGTTCGATCGAATGAAACGCAAAAAGAGCATCATCAGTATAAGGGTAAGGCTAACTTTCGCTAAATAAGGGATTTGTAATTGATTCACCGTAAAACCGATCAAGGCAGTGAGGGACGGCTCAAGAAAAATCTTCGATGGCTGTCTGATCCATCCCGCTTCCCGGTATACCCACATGATAATCGCCATTGCCGCAACTTCCTGCAAAATAATTTCAGGATCNTTCAACAGCACAGAAGCCGTAATCATTGCGATAATGAATGTTAAGCTAATGATATATGAAATCATCGTTACTTTCCTTGAAACAGTTAAATCCATGTTTATACTCCTTTAGTCCGTATGACATCAAACCGCTGGATCGAACGGAAATCGGCAAGATGCGGATTAAAATGTTTCATTCGGTATGTTTATCAAGTGNACGTCTCACGTCTCTTCAGAAATTGGAGAAGTTCCGCCCCCAAAAAACCCTCCAATTTCCCATCTTCATTCTATGATGGTGCCTTCTGGTCTAATCAAGGAATCGATTTGTGTCCNAATTCTGCTTCGTCATAAAGTACAGTTGGTAGAACAATGATGAAAAAGGNGATCTAGCCGGCACAACAAGACAGTTTATTCACATCTTTATCAAAGGTTAAAGCCGCCAATTTCAACCCTTCCGCCATCGTTAAATAGGGGGCGAGGCTTTCCCGTAAATCTTCGGCCGTCAGGCCGAATTTCACGGCCAAGGCGGCCGCGTAAATCACATCGCCGGCGTTTTCGGCAACAAGATGAACGCCCAGCAATTTGCCCGTTTTTGCGTCCGCAACAAGCTTAAAGAGGCCAGTCGTTTCGCGGTTCACAAGCGCCCTTGGGACGGCGTCGAGCGGTAAAACCGACGTTCTCACCTCGTATCCTCTTTCTTTCGCCTGTTTCTCCGTCAAACCGACCGCGGCAATCGCCGGATCCGTAAAGATAACGGAAGGGACGACGTCCAAATTGACTTTTCTCGCCAAGCCGCCGATGGCATTGTCGGCGGCAATCCCGCCTTGGTATGCGGCAACATAGACAAATTGCGGCCCCAGCGTGACATCTCCGGCGGCATAAATTCTGGGATTTGTGGTCCGTAAATAGCCGTCCGCGAGCACTTCGCCGCGGGGGCCGACTTGTACGTTTGCGGCTTGGAGGTTCAGCGCATCCGTATTTGGTTTTCGTCCCGTTGCCACAAGGAGCTGCTCGGCTTCAACGATTTTCTTTTCCCCGTTCACGGTTACATGAATCTTTTTCAGATCCCCATTCTGTTCGACGCGTTCAAATGTCGCGCCCGCAATGAAACGGATGCATTGTTCCGTTAATGCTTTTTCTGCCGCTTCCGAAATTTCAGGCTCATATCCCGGAAGAATTTTTTGACCGCGCTGCATCAGCGTTACTTCCACGCCGAAACGGTGAAAGAGCTGGCCCAGCTCCAGGCCGATGTATCCTGAACCGATGACGGCAAGACGTTTTGGCAGTTCTTTCAGCTCCAACAGCGAAGTGCTTGTTAAATAATCCACCTCTTTTAATCCGGGAATATCAGGGATCGACGGGGAAGCGCCCGTTGCGATCAGAAAGCGTTTCGCCGTGAGTTCGTCGCCGTTTACCTCCACGGTTTTTTCATTGATAAATCTCGCTTCCCCCCGTATGAGTTCAAACCCATATTCATCGATTAAATCTATATACTTTTGCCGGCGCAATCTTTTCACCAGTTCATCTTTTTGTTCCACAAGTTTTTTCCAATCCGCCGGACCGGCCGAAGTATGCAATCCGAGGAAGGAATGGTTTTTTGCGAGATACTGGATCTCGGCGGAACGCAGCAGGGTTTTTGATGGGATGCAGCCAATGTTCACGCAAGTCCCTCCGATCGTGCCGCGCTCAATCATTGCCACCTTGGCCCCATATTCGGCCGCTTTAATCGCGGCGGAAAAAGCCGCCCCTCCAGAACCGATGACGATAAAGTCATAATCCTCGCCACCTTCATCCCTGATCGCGGATCCTTTTTGCTGATGAACCGCTTCCGCTTCGCCTGCCTTATAATGGGCTTTATGCACAGCTTCTTTGGCTTGCTCGATCCCTATCGGTTCCGGCAATTCAAAAACGGCTTCCCCGCGCCGAAAATTTGCCTCCACATTTTTCGCTCCAATGCTGCTCAGAGCCCTTTCAACCCGCTTTTCACACCCGGCACAGGTCATGCCTTCCACTTGTAGACGATATTTGCGAGTTGACAAATGAACGACCTCCTCGTGTTCGGCACTCTATATTTATTGATTTCCAAAAAGACATTTTTTAAGATTTCGCAATTGGCTGTAATTGAACCAAACGAACATAATTTTAGCTGTCCTTCGGACATCTCCCGCATCGGTTGCAACCACTGTTTTACACTTTCCTACAGTTTTACAGCGCTTTTGCGGACAAGGGGAAAACTTGAATAGGATACATGTGATGGCAGGAATTTATTTCCGTTGGCTATATTTTTTTTCGTTCCTGCAAGCCGCAATAATGCAACAAATGTTCCGTTCATATTCCCAGAGCGGTTCTTGCGTCCACTGCGTCAAGGTAATTTTGCAACAAGTATTCCAATCGCTTTTCTTTAACCTTCAATCAGAGATTCGATCATCGGGCATTCAAAGAGGTCTTCTTCATTCGGACAGCGTTCTTTTAATTTGTTCAGCATATTTTCAATTCGTTTTAAATCTTTCATTCGTTGTTGAACCTCATCTATTTTTTGGGAAACAAAATTGTACATGTCGGCACAACGGACTTCATCTTTATCAACAACACCAAGCAATTTATGAATTTCGCTTAGAGAAAACCCCAATTTCTGCATGCGTTTAATAAAACCTATCCGCTTAACGGTATCTTCCGAGTACAAACGATATCGCGAATTTGTTCGTGAATTTTCTTTGATTAACCCTTTTCTCACGTACGTAATATCTAATGGTTTCTTTATGAACGTTGCATTTGGCAGCCAGTTCACCAATGCGATATTTCATTTTATCACCCCCAGATCAAGTATAAACCCTGTACCATCGTACAGGGTCAAATGAGACTCCGAATTTTTTAAGCTTGCATAGAATTCACTCTTATGTCACGCATGCCGAAGAAGGCACAAAACAGCAGGGAAGGAGATAGACATAGCCTGTGTCCGGGCAAGGAAGCCATCATGCCTCCCAGCGATTTTTCAAAGGTGAATACCAAGAAATTGCCATTTGTGGAGTGGATTTACTAACCCCGCAAATGAAGCAAAAAAACTTAAGGCATATAACGGGTGGAAATTCACCGTATTACCTGTTTGATTTTCCAACAAGCCGGCAAAAAAAGAAAGGCTTTCCCTAAAAGGCCATTTGCGAATTAATGAGACAGCCGCTTTACATATCATTTACTTTTTTATTGTTTCTTTAAGGGCATGGTTATCGGAAGAATGATGGTGCTTGTGTCCCTTCATGCATAATATCATCATCAAAGGGCACAATAACAATATCAGGAAATTCGCCCAATTCATTCAAGATCTCTCCTTTCTTTTCTTTGGTTTTAGCATATAACAATTTTTTGCATTTTTTATGAAGACGGATTGATGAATTGCGGATGCCTTTCCTCGAAAGCTTTTTCCGGGCATTGTTCCTTTGCCGGACCGTACAAAATTTTTTTAACCCCCTCGGATGGTTTTTTCATCTCATCTCGTTTGCCGTTCTTGATATGTCGTTTCAGCGATTCTATATGTGCCTCATAGCCAGCACGTTTAGGGTTTAATGTTTCACGGCGGGAGCTTGTGCCTGTTTGACGGATGGCCTCAAAAAGCCATGATACAGTGGTTTTTGTTACCCAAAAATCTGATATGCGAAAAGTTAAACGGGCTTTTACGAATTTCCGCAATTAACCGGTTATTGGGAATAGCTCTTCTTATCGAGCTGCAAAAAGCCTCCTCCACAAATTCAGCTTTTTTTCCTAGGTGTGATTAGCCTTTCAATCTCATGTTTATCTGAGGAGGGAAATCCATGAACAAATCAATGTTCGGGATCATTTTATAGCAGGAGCCGTTTGCTATTGGTGCAGCCTGCTTAAATAATCTTCTCAAGGTCCTATATATGGGTGCGGCAGTCAAACTTTGAATGAACGTATGACACATGTGTTTCATTTCCTGTAAAAACATAAAGGGACGTAGCCAAGAGAAAAAGGGGACGAGTTGGGTCAGGGATGGATCGACATTTAAAAGGTCAAGAATCATTGAAATCCCCGCCACGGGAAAACCCGGCGGGGATAATATGTTATTTCACTTCGTAACCTTGCTCTTCAATTGCTTCTTTGAGTTTTTCTACACTTACCTTTGTTTCATCATAATCGACGTCCACGGTGCCTTCTTGCAAGTGGACTTCCACGTTTCTTACCCCATCTAAATTTTTCAGGGCGTTTGTCACCGCCATTTTGCAGTGTCCGCAAGTCATTCCTTGGACTTGTAAAGTAATTGCCATTTTCCATTCCTCCTTGGATGAATTTTGGTTTATAGTTTCACGCGTTTCAAACGAAGCGCGTTGGTCACAACCGATACGGAACTGAAAGCCATGGCCGCGCCGGCAATCCAGGGTTCCAGCAATCCGGCGGCGGCAACGGGGATGCCGATGCTGTTGTAAAACAGGGCCCAAAACAGGTTTTGCCGGATATTTTTCATCGTCTTGCGGCTCAGCTCGATCGCCTTCGGGATATGGGATAAATCCCCGCCGACCAAGGTGACGTCGGCCGTTTCGATGGCGACATCGGCGCCGGTGCCGATGGCCATGCCGATATCCGCCTGCGCCAGCGCCGGCGCGTCATTGATTCCGTCCCCGACCATCGCCACGCGTTTCCCTTGTTTCTGGAGCTCCGCAACGATTTTCGCCTTGTCCTCCGGAAGCACCTCCGCAAAGACATGATCGATGTGCACCTGCTTCGCGATCGCTTCCGCTGTCCGTTTGTTGTCTCCCGTGGCCATGTACACGTCGATGCCCGTTTGTTTTAATGTCCGGATCGCTTCTTTCGAACTTTCTTTTACCGTATCCGCGACGGCGATGATCCCGGCAAGCTCCCCGTCAACGGCGACAAGCATGGCCGTCTTTCCCTGATTTTCAAGGCCGGCCATTTCCTGTTCATGCCTGCCGATCGCTACCGAATGTTCCTGCATCAGCTTCCGCGTTCCGACCAGGACGGTTTTGCCGTCGATGGCCGCTTCGATTCCGTGCCCGGCGATGGCGGTGAAATGTTCCAACGGTTTTGCGGCAACCCCCTGTTTTTTGCCGAATTCCACGATCGCACGGGCCAACGGATGCTCCGAGGCGCTCTCGGCGGAAACGGCATAATCGAGCATGTCTTCCCGGAATTTCAGCACATCGGTCACTTCCGGCTGTCCTTTCGTCACCGTTCCGGTTTTATCCAGCAATACGGCGTCGATCTTATGCGTTCCCTCCAGATACTCACCTCCTTTAAAGAGGATTCCCTTTTCCGCGCCTTTGCCGGTACCGACCATGACGGATGTCGGGGTGGCGAGGCCGAGGGCGCAAGGGCAGGCGATGACGAGCACCGCGATGGCCACTTCAAGGGCCTTCGGCAAGTCGCCCGGCGCAGCAAAGAAGTACCAGATGATGAACGCGATGGCGGCGATGCCGACGACAATGGGCACGAAAATGCCCGAGATGACATCGGCCATGCGCTGGATCGGGGCTTTCGATCCTTGCGCCTCCTCGACGATTTTAATGATGTTGGCAAGGGCCGTATCTTTCCCGATTTTTTCCGCCCGGATGGTGAGCATCCCGTTTTGGTTGATGGTCGCCCCGATGACGGCATCCCCTTCCTTCTTATCAACAGGAATGGATTCGCCGGTGATCATCGATTCGTCGACGGAGGAAACCCCGGCGATGACGGTGCCGTCCACCGGGATCTTTTCCCCCGGCTTGACGAGAATGATGTCTCCGATCGCCACTTCCTCAAGGGGAACTTTCATTTCTTCCCCGTTTCGGATGACGGTGGCTTCTTTAGCCTGCAGGCTCATCAGTTTCGAGATCGCTTCCGTCGTCCGGCCTTTCGCCAGGGTTTCAAAGTATTTTCCGAGAAGGACCAGGGTGATCAGGATGGCGCTCGTTTCAAAATACAACCTCGGCATATATTCGGGATTTCCTAGTGTTTTGAAAGCTTCGTACAGGCTGTAAAAGTAAGCCGCCGACGTNCCGAGGGCGACGAGCACATCCATGTTGGCGCTTTTGTTCCGCAATGCCCGGTATGCCCCCGTGTAGAAGGGACCGCCGACGTAGAACTGAACGGGCGTCGCCAAAAGAAGCTGGAACCAGGGGTTCATCAAAAGGCGCGGCATCGGCAAGCCCGTATGGAAAGGCATATGGGCGATCATCGTATACAGCAGGGGCAGCGATAAGAGGCTGGAAATGGCGAGCTGCCGCCGTTTTCGTTTCAGCGGCTCTTCCCGCCGGCCTGCGGGATCTTGTTTTTCGTCCCGGACCCGGCCCTTGTATCCCAGCTTTTTGATTTTTTCTAAAATGTCCTCGGTGGATACAACGCCTTCCTTGTATTCGACCACCGCGCTGTTCGTCGCCAAGTTCACGGCGGCGCCCGTCACGCCTTCCATGCGTTTCAGGCCCTTTTCGATCCGGGCGGCACAAGCCGCGCAGGTCATCCCTTCAATGTCCAGCAGCACCTTTTCCGATGCCACGCCGTACCCCAAATGCTCGATTTTCGCTTGGATATCGGCCACACTTTGCTTTGACGGATCGTATTTCACCGTCGCTTTTTCCATGGCCAGATTNACATTCGCCTCTACCCCGTCCATTTTGTTCAACGCTTTCTCGATCCGATTGGAACAAGCGGCGCAGGTCATGCCCGTTACCTTCAGCGTCACGGTTCTTTGTCCGCCCATCGATGTTCACCCCTTTACTTTGCGAAATGCTTCACGACATCCATCAATTCCCGGATGGATTCTTCCCCGTTTCCCTCGCGGATCGCCTTGGCGACGCAATGGTTGGCATGGCGCTCCAGCAAGTTCAGCCCGACTTTGTTTAACGCGGCCTGAATCGCGGAAATTTGCACCAGGATATCAATGCAGTACCGGTTGTCCTCGACCATCTTCTGCACCCCGCGCACCTGTCCTTCGATGCGCTTCAGGCGCTTGACGATGTTTTCGATCTCTTCCCCGGTCCGCGGAACCATCTTGGCCTTCCGCTTGCCGTCTTCATATTCGGTCATTGGGATCACCTCGTCTCTTTGGAACAGCCTCTCTATATACAGTATACCCGTATATGGTATTGTTTGCAATCTTTATATCCCCGCACGGACTCCTGGCGGTTTTTTATTCTTATTTTGCTTCACGGCAACGTCCTTCTATTCAACGATCCGAGCTTTTCCCGGACGGGGAAATCCGTTCCGAGAAGGGATACCCTCCGGACGTTTGCGGGTATTTTTCGCCGGATTGCCTGGAGGACTGCTTTGGGAGAAAAAGGGGAAGAAGGGGGAAGGCGGTTCCGCTTGCGAAGTCCCGGGCCACGAACCGCGGGGGACCGGTTTGGCCCCGTGGATTGTCATGCCGCCGCGGACGGCGTCCGCGCAGAGACCAATTCCCGCTCCGCAGCGTTGGTTTTCTTTCCCCAAATGGGGCGAGCGGCACCGTCCGGGAAATGTTGTTACGTAGGGGAAAAACCTTTCCCCGTGTCCGCCTGCGCAAAACAGGGCCATTTTGGAAGAACGGGCGGTCATTTCAGGGACCGCGGCAAAAAACGGTCTTCGGGAAAGGACAAATTTTTCGCGGGCCCGGAAAACAAGGAGCGAGCGGGAAAGGCCATTAGCTCAAAAATACCTCTCTAATACTCTTTAGTTCAATAAGGTTAAACCAATCTAGCTTATGAATATTTTCTTTAACTCTCATACAGATTGGACACCAGCTATCATACGATAATAAGATTTTACTCCCCTTATGCTACTCCTTTTTTTAAAAATTTTCACATCTTATGTTTATAATAAGGGGTGATATCAAAATCATCAAATTCATTAATTTCGCAAGGATTTGAATATTTAAATGCACTTATCGCGCTTTACGTCTCGTNATTTTTAGCATTTTTTATACCTATAATGTTGTTGATTCACGAGAACGCGATTGTTCAATTATATTGGGTAATAACATACACTGTAGGAATACGCCAACAAAAGCAAGCACCACAAAAAACAACCAACAGAAGGAAATATTTCTTGTTAATAAATATCCTACAATGAAGGGACCGATCGCGTTACTGATTCCATAGAGGAGCTGATAACTCGAAATGCTTTTCCCTCTTTTCTCAGCCGGACCAATTTCCCCCACAATTGTTGCAGACGCTGGATAAAAAAGTTGTTCTCCACAACTAAAGAGAAGAATTCCGACGAAAAGAAGTGGAACAAAAAAGTTCAAGTGTGCAGATGCTAAAAATGTACTTCCTAAGAAAATGATATAAGATAAGCCTAAAACAACCGAACCGACGATTATTTTTTGCAAATCGTTCAAGCGATGTGTAAAAAACAACAGCGGATCTGAAGGACAATAACGGAAAGGCTAAAATGATTTAACATCATCCATCTAGCTCAAGGAAAAGAATAAAAAATCGCGAAGCAGTTTTGGAGTTACTTGAGTCGCCTGTTCGATATGTTGAACCGAACGGAACGTTGGTGAAATTTTTGAATGGAATGTCAGCCCATATCGATTCTATAACGGTAACACCATGGAAAAAGCCGTGTGATGATTGGAAGGTGGTAGATAGTGACCAATGAAGCTCAATACTTGGTGCGAGTATGCAATGATTTTCTGAGTGAGAAGATAGATACAGTACAATTTGTAGAAAGGTATCAGACTTATTTTGAAAACTTCCAGGAACAGTTAAGCAGAGATGAGTTTGAAATACTGGATTCTATCTATATGGCTTGCGAATATTACCAATCTGACGCAGCGATTAGAGAAACCGATCCTCATTTACTTGATGAAGAGGAACTGCGACAAGCTGTAGTGAAGAAGGTACAAAGTCTAAATGCTATCAGCTAAAATCCCCCAAGCCAAATGGCAAGGGCGATTTTTTAGTATGCCCGGCATGGGTGCGATGCGATAGGGTGAAAGTCCTGTATGGGGGCTGGCGAGCGCCTGCCGTTAGCTGAAGGCAAGGGTGTCCGCCTTGAGGCGGAATCTGAAAAAAGCTGGAGGCAAACACTCGGCTTGAGGTACACGAACCCAATCGGAGGCCGTCACAGTCGGACGAGTCTGCGAAACAAGACGAAGTCCCAAGCCGCCAAGGACTGTGGAGGTATATTGGGCAGGTGCATGAGTGGAAAGTGTCCATCCTTATCCGGGGAGGCCAGTACGGAACGCCTTCTGTCGATGGGAACCAGAACCGAAAGGTTCTATTGAATGTATAGGAGTCGGCAGAGGCCAAAGTTTGACGCAACGATACTTCAAACTCTGTCAAGGTTGACGAACCCCCTAGCGCGGCCCCGCATGCCAGGTGGTGTGAGGGGACGGGGGTTAGCCGCCCCCTCCTGCTCGATTTTATTTTTCCGTTTTTGCCGACATTTTGCCGGGAACATGTAATTTTTGTAGAATATGGCCAGATTTGAATTTCCAGTTCATAGGAATACAGATTATTGATAAGAATGGCGGATGGTCGATCAAGCCTTGTCTCGGCGGATTCATTTAAGCAATTGTCTCAGCTCTTCGGTCATTTGTTCAACGAGTTCGGGTCTTCCATNAANTTCAGCCGGGGTGTTTTGAAAAAGCTGAATCTGCCATTTCTCCCCGTTTTTTTCTGTAGCCAGTGTGTGATGCGTGTTGACCTTCGGATTAATATCTGATTGTCCTGGGAGGCACCATGCCGGCGATGGCACGTAATATGACGATATTTCCACTCAGCAATCGCACATTTTTGACTTTGCCGGCGAATCTTGCGGTTGGATGATCTTTAAAGATGGTGTTGAGGTGCAAAAAAAAACATTCTCGCGTCCTATCTCCAAACTGCCATCGTATCCGATCAGCTCCCCCCTGTCCGCAAACAAATCNGCCATGGCACGAGCGTTTCTTCAGTTCCAAGCCTCTAAAAACCGGTGATAGAGTACCTGAATTTCATTTGATCTGTCCATATTTCCCTCCTTAAAGACTTGAAAAGGTTATGCTTGCGATTTAGCGACAAAGAGTCAGGCGCTTTCTCCGTTTAGAAGCAGCGGGGCAGGGTGCCTTCGGATGAGTCAAGCTTGTTCCGGACGGTTTTTGGATCTCTATTTCAAAAGTCCTGCCATATCGAATGCTGTTAGAGAAGACCATCATTGATATTTTTGCAAATTTGTCCCACGGCACTGGAAGTGGACATATATAAATATTGACCCGTTCCTTGCAACCTAAGCGAAGAAGATATAGTCCTCTTAGAGTAGAAAGATGAGGAGAGCCAATTGCTGTCATCAACTTGGAAGATGTATTTGTAATAATTATACCTATTGATCTTACTCAGGAATTCCCATTTTTTTTAAAGGATAAAACCTGAATTTTACCTCGCCAATCACAGATTTAATCGGGATGAATTTAAAATGCCGGCTGTCCTTG
>JGI26049J44785_1001537_pt1 | contig 11191 bp, 7 predicted proteins | sample HigsolmetaGSP11D_FD_44785 | JGI IMG/M metagenome (IMG submission 44785)
TATTTCTATCCGCTTTATGTCCAGCCATCAATAAACCGAGTTCTTGTTCATTTGTTTCTTTCGGATCGACGATATCCAAAATTTGCCCATCAAAAATAACTGCAATACGATCGCTCACATTCATGACTTCATCTAATTCAAAGGAAACGAGAAGAACCGCTTTTCCGTTATCTCTTTGTTCAATTAAGCGCTTATGAATAAATTCAATTGCTCCAACATCAAGTCCCCTTGTTGGTTGTGCGGCTATGAGCAAATCCGGATCTCTGTTAATTTCTCTACCGATAATAACTTTTTGTTGATTTCCGCCTGACAAAGCACGGGCAGGTTCATACGCACTTTGAGTACGAACATCGTATTCATCAATTAATTTATTCGCATAATTATAAATTTCCCGATTCTGTAAAACTCCTATTTTGGAAAATGGCTCATGATAATAGGATTGCAATACAAAATTTTCTCCGACTGAAAAATTAAGAACAAGACCATGACGATGACGATCTTGTGGTATATGCCCAAGTCCAGTTTCAGTAATCTTTCGCGGCTTTAAGTTTGTAATATCTTTGCCAATCAATGTAATATTTCCGCTTTCAACATGTCTTAGTCCGGTAATTGCTTCAATTAATTCCGTTTGACCGTTTCCATCAACACCGGCAATTCCTAAAATTTCTCCACGGCGAACAGATAGATGTAAATTTTTTACTTTATCTACTCCACGGTAATCTTTTACTACAAGATTTTCAATTTTCAATACTTCTTCTTTTGGATGAGCCGGTTTTTTTTCTGTCTTAAAGATAACATCACGACCAACCATTAAACTCGCTAATTCAGTAGGATTTGTTTCAGAAATGTTTAATGTTTTTATTGCTTTTCCTCGGCGAATAACGGTAACGCGATCAGCAACTTCCATAATCTCTTTTAATTTATGTGTGATTAAAATAATTGATTTCCCTTCATTAATCAGTTTCTTCATAATATCGATCAGTTCGGTAATTTCTTGTGGTGTTAATGAAGCAGTCGGTTCATCAAAAATAAGAATATCTGCTCCACGATAAAGTGTTTTGAGAATTTCAACACGTTGCTGCATGCCGACAGAAATATCAGCCACCACTGCATACGGGTCGACTTCAAGGCCATACAATTCGGAAAGTCGGGTAATTTCCTCCGCAGCTGATTTAATATCAATTGTTCCAGCGCCGTGCTTCGGTTCTTTCCCCAATATAATATTTTCCGTAACAGTGAACGTATCAACTAGCATAAAATGTTGATGAACCATTCCGATCCCTAAATCATTTGCCACGTTCGGGTCTGTAATTTTAACAGACTTTCCTTTAACGCGAATTTCCCCTCCATCCGGTTGATACAATCCGAATAACACATTCATCAATGTTGATTTTCCGGCACCATTTTCACCTAAAAGGGCATGAATTTCCCCTTTTTTTAGTTGTAGGGTAATTTTGTCATTCGCCACAAAATTACCGAATATCTTGGTAATATTCAACATCTCTATAACATAATCCATATTCAAACCCCCTAGCACAACAAATGTTTTTCATCTCTTTCTCGCTTGTCCGGACTTTGACAACTCTATTTGTTCGATAAAAATGGCAATTGGTAAAACCCAATTGCTTCTATTCACCTTCCTTTACCTTTTGAAAAGTAAACAAAATAGTCCAAAAAAAAAGAAATAAAAGGCATACATAAAAAGCTTCAATTAACAAGTGATGAAATTAAAGCTTTTTATGTATCGCTTTTTAGTAATATGGATACAGTAGGATTAACCCACTGTATCCATTACATTATTCATAAACAACTTTGATGAAAACCGGAAAGTTACGGAGTTACACCTAGATCTTTCAAGAAGCTATTCATCTCTTCTTTTGTTCCTGGAGGAGTAACATCGCCATTAATAATTTTTTCTTTCCAATCGTTAACGGCTGTTAAAGTTGTTTCGGATAAATGGTCACCTGTTGTGGATAATTCAACACCTTTATCTGCGAGTCCATATGTAACAGTCGTTCCGCCTGGGAATTTATCATCCATAGATTTTTGAGCAATGTCTTTAACCGCAAGATCAACACGTTTTAATGCAGATGTTAAAGTGATATTATATTCCTTTCCATCCACTTCAACGGTACCTTCATCATATTGGTCACTGTCAACACCAATTACCCATACATTTGCATCCGGGTTTTGTTGTTTTCTTTCTTTTGCTTCAGCAAACACACCGTTTCCAGTTCCACCTGCAGCGTGGAAAATAATATCTGCACCGTTCGAATAGATTTGGTTTGCAGCAGATTTTCCAAGGTCAGCCTTATCAAACGCACCGGTGTAGTTTACTTGAACTTTAATAGATGGATCAACTGATGCCACACCCGCTCTAAATCCGGCTTCAAAACGTGTAATAACATCACTTTCCATGCCACCGACAAAACCAACATTTTTCGTTTTTGTTTCCATTGCTGCAGCAACCCCTGCAAGGAAAGCAGCTTCTTGTTCTTTAAACATAATGCTGACGACATTGTCTTTTTCAACAACAGAATCAACGATACCAAAATGAACATTTTTACGTTGATCGGCTATTTCAGCAATTGGGTTCTCCAAGTTATAACCGATACCGAAAATTAGATCAAAGTTGCGACGAGCTAATGCATTTAAGTTAGATACATAGTCTGCATCTGATTTCGATTGCAAATAGTCGTAACCGCCATCGCCTTTTTGAAGATCGTGTTCTTTACCAAAAGCTTGAATTCCTTCCCATGCGGATTGGTTAAAGGATTTATCATCGACCCCACCAACATCGGTTACCATTGCAACGGAGAAACCTTTATCATCTTTACCGCCATCTTTGGCACCTTGTTCATTGTTTCCTTCATCTTTTGAACCGCAAGCACTTAAAACGAGTCCTGAAAGAAGAAGGAGTGAAAAAAGAATAGAAAGTCTTTTTTTCTTCATGAGAAATCCCCCTTAAAAAATTTTAATAGAGCATATTGTGAAAATGGTTACCTACCTTTATTTTATGGAAATCTTCCTTTTTTTATAAATTATTCTCGTAAAGGGCCTTTTCACATGCCGCTATTAACTAAGTTAAATATAGCATGAAATATTTAAAATAGGAATACGAACTTTAAATTTCACGAAAAAAACTTATGAACAAAATATGAAAACCCTATCATTTCCATTTTGTCAAGGTATAAAAAATCAATTTTTTACTTTCACAATGTGTACATATAATTATCTCACGAACATTTTTAAAAGAAAATTAAATAGTATTCGTTATTCTTACTTTTCAAAAAAATAGGGACCAAGAATGATCCCCTCGTTTTTCTAACGTTTGAGAGTAAATTTAAGAAGTTTTCATGTCTTCTTCACCTGGTTTTGCAATGAGCACCGCTCTTGGTTTACTTCCTTCATAAGGTCCAACGATTCCCCGCTTTTCCATTTCATCGATTAATCTCGCAGCCCTTGTATAGCCAATTCGAAATCTCCTTTGCAGCATCGAAACGGAAGCGGTTTGCATTTCGGCAATTAATTGTACCGCCTCATCATATAATTCATCATCGACTGTTTCTTCTGTTTCGGCAATTTCTTCCGGAATCATTTCTTCTTGATACTGTGCCTTTTGCTGTGAAATAACAAAGTTGACTACTTCCTCAACCTCTGAATCGGATAAAAATGCTCCTTGAATTCGAATCGGTTTTGATTGACCAACCGGCAGGAATAACATATCCCCCCGCCCAAGAAGTTTTTCTGCCCCACCCATATCCAAAATCGTTCTGGAATCGGTTTGCGAACTTACGGCAAATGCAATACGTGAAGGGATATTTGCTTTAATAACACCGGTAAGTACATCGACAGAAGGTCTTTGTGTTGCAATAATTAAATGGATGCCGGCAGCACGAGCCATTTGAGCAAGTCTTGTGATAGCATCTTCCACATCCGATGTTGCGACCATCATTAAGTCAGCAAGTTCATCGACAATAACGACAATAAATGGTAAGAGCGGTTGTTTTTCACCTGTTTCAAGATTATGATGACGAATAAAATCATTATATCCTTCAATATTTCTTGTTCCGGTTTGGGAAAACAGTTCATATCTTCGTTCCATTTCATTTACTACTTTTTTTAATGCTTGCGCTGCTTTTTTTGGATTGGTCACGACCGGTGCCAGTAAATGTGGTACACCATTATACACATTTAATTCCACCATTTTTGGATCAATCATCATTAGTTTGACTTCATGCGGTTTTGTCCGCATTAAAATACTAGTAATAATCCCATTCACACAAACACTTTTCCCTGAACCGGTTGCGCCAGCGATTAACAGGTGCGGCATTTTATTTAATTCAGCCAGTACAGCTTCTCCAGTAATATCGCGGCCAAGAGCAATCAATAATTTCTTATCGATTTGATCATAACTATCTTCTAATACTTCTCTTAATGATACCACTGCAATTTCTGAGTTAGGTACTTCTATACCAATGGCCGATTTACCAGGAATAGGAGCTTCCATTCGGATATCTTTAGCGGCCAGTGCCAACGCAATATCATCTGTGAGTGAGATGATCTTACTCACTTTCACACCAATATCGGGATGAACCTCATATTTGGTAACTGCAGGACCAATATGTACTTGGGTTACCCTCGCCTTAACACCAAAACTTTGAAATGTCCGTTCTAATTTCGCGGCATTGGAATGAACAAATTCATATTCATTACTTTGATCCGCCTGTTTCGGTAATTTTAATAAGGATAATGGTGGTAATTGATAGTCAACATTTTCCACCTCGGAAAAATTCATTGGGACTTGTGTTATCTCGTCATCGCTATTTTCTGCAACATCTTCGTCGTGGGTGTCATCATCACGATATACTTTCTCGGCAAAATTGGAAATAATCGGTTCTTTTCCTGGGACAGTTTCATTAACTTGTTCATGTTTGTTACTAATTTTCGAATGTTCGGGTTTCCTCTTTCTTTGTTTGCCAAGCTTTCTTTTTGGCTTCGACCACCAGTTATTCACGTCATTTTTAACACTTTTCCACATGTCTTTAAAGAAAACCAGCATCTTTGAAAATAACGTATGTAAAATATCTCCGAATGATTTACCAGTAAGTAAAATAAATCCGATCATCATCGATATAAAGGCAATAATTTTTGCCCCTGTCGCATCAAATAATAAAAAACAGACAGAAAATAAAAGAGCACCAATCATCCCTCCGCCTAAATCCGTAGAACTTGCTTCACCACGTAAATCCATCCAATACAATTCCCAAGTATTTATGAGAACGCTAGGTTTATTAAAAGGCCCTTGACTAGAAAGCAATTCAAACAATTTCACATGGCTTAATAACAGGAGTGCTGCAAAGATTAAATAAGTACCAATTAATTTTCGCTGAAAAAAATTAGGCCAGCTTCGTTTCCAGATAAAATAGCAGCTTAAAATAATTCCCGATAAAGGTAAAATAATATACCACTCACCTACTAAAAGGCGAAAAAAACTTACCAAGCCATGGCCCACTAACCCAAGTTGTAAAATAGCAATAATAGATAAGGCTAAAATAATAAAAGCTCCGACTTCAAACTTCATTATTTGTTTCAACTTCATTTGTTTTTTTGTCTTGCGCTTTTTTCGTTTTACCATAATCCGTCACCTAAATCATAAAGATAGCAGCCTTCATTGGCTGCCGCTTGTATTTTTCTTATTATAACATAAGTAGGGACTAGAATAATAGACACCGGCTTGTATAAGTTAAAAGGTTAAACATATTGGCTGACAGTCGCTAAATGAGTTTTCTTGTCTAGAGGATCGTATTTTTTCTCTTATTGCCAATAGAAAATCTTTGCTCCCGGATAAATATCCGATTGTAAATAATGATTCGGGTTTGTGCTTAAAATTTGTTTTACTTGTAAATCCGTTTCATTTATTACTTCCACGATTAGCGGTATTCCGTTATAAACAACGAACTTTTCCTTTGTTTTTGGAAATTGTCCTTCCTGAAAAATTAATTCAGCCGGTATCAGCGTATGTAAAATCATTGGACAATCCCTTCCTCATTTTTCCGTTCCAATTCGATTAATTCATTCAATTTAGCCATTGCCTGTCCGATGCCCCCCACTTCATTAATCAATCCATACTCTACTGCAGCTGTTCCAATCACATTGGTCCCTATATCACGGGTTAGATTTCCTTTGGCAAACATCAGATCTTTAAAGGTATCCGGTTCTATTTTCGAATGTTTCGTAACAAAACTAACCACTCGTTCTTGCATTTTATCCAAATATTCAAATGTTTGTGGAACACCAATGACAAGTCCAGTCAAGCGAATCGGATGGATAGTCATCGTCGCTGTTTCAGCAATAAAACTGTAATCCGTACTTACAGCAATGGGTACACCTATTGAATGTCCACCACCCAATACAAGGGAAACTGTCGGTTTAGATAAGGAGGCGAGCATTTCTGCAATGGCTAAACCAGCCTCTACATCTCCACCAACTGTATTTAAAATAATCAGTAACCCTTCAATTTTTGGATTTTGTTCAATGGCGACAATTTGTGGAATGACATGTTCATATTTTGTTGTTTTATTTTGCGGAGGCAACTGTAAGTGCCCTTCTATTTGACCAACGATAGTTAAACAATGAATATTGGAATCATTGGACAAACTAGGGACATTCGTTTGTCCGAGTTGTTGAATTTTTTCCATCAAAGGAGAAATTGGTGCTTCGGTTTTTGGAATCTCCTTTTGTGGGTTCTCTTGTTCTTGATTATTCTTTATATTCATAAACGAAACTCCTTCCAAACGTGATACATATAGTATGAACGACAAATACAATTTCATGCGAATAGAAAGATGTTTCGTTTCAATAATGAAAAAGAAAATGACTGCTATACTTCCATAATGATTGGAATGATCATTGGTTTTCGTTTTGTTTTGTTAAAAAGGTAACTATTTAATGATTCTCGCATTTCTTGTTTAATATTGGACCATTCGAAGTTATGGACTTTTATGTTCTTAGTGACGATTTCCTTTACCATTTTGGTTACCTGTCCCATTAATTGTTCAGATTCCCTAACATAAACAAAACCTCTTGAAATAATTTCTGGACCGGAGACGATTTTCTTTTCGTTCCGATTAATTGAAACAACAACAATTAAAATACCATCCTGTGAAAGCACTTTTCGATCACGTAATACGATATTGCCAACATCACCTACACCACTACCATCAATTAATACATTACCAGCAGTGACACGACCATTTTGTCTCATTTGACCGTTTTTTATTTCAATTACATCCCCTTTATCCGGAATAAAAATACAATCACGATCAACTCCCATCTTCTCGGCAATATTCGCATGTGCTTTTAACATTCTATATTCACCGTGGATAGGGATAAAAAACTTCGGTCTCATTAAATTAATCATTAATTTCAATTCTTCTTCACGCCCATGTCCACTAACATGCACTTTTGGGCCAGTAATGACATTAGCACCGGCACGAAACAACATATCAACCGTCCGAATTAAAAATATTTCTTCACCATGATGAGGAGAAGCTGCAATTAAAACCGTATCATTCTTTTCAATTTGAAGTAGTTTATGAGATCGTTTAACCATTTTTTGAAGTGCTTCCAGCGGTTCACCTTGATGCCCACTCATAAGTATGGCAATTTCATGGGGGTTGTATTTTCCCATATCTTCATAGCGAATGATTAAATCTTCATGGACCTCCAAATATCCTAATTGCTGTGTGACTTGAAACACATTTTGCAGTGTCTTACCAATGATAACCACTTTTCTGCCAGATTGGAAACTGGCATTTAACAGCCGTTGGATGGCATTGACAGATGATGCATAGCAGGCAAAAATAACCCGTCCTTCTGATCTTCCAAAAATTTCTTCAACTGAATTTCCTACTTGTACCTCTGATGGGGTATAGCCGATTTTCTCAGCTTCCGTACTGTCGGAAAGTAAACAAAGAACCCCTTTTTCACCGATTTTCGCCATTTTTGTAATACTTGCACGGTATCCGCCTATTGCACTTTGATCAAATTTAAAATCACCGGTATAAACAATTGAACCGTTTTCCGTTTCAATTTGAATACCTACTGAATCAGGTATACTGTGATTCACCCGAAAAAAGGAAATATTGGCATGTGCAAATGAAAGACAGGTGTTCTCGTCAACTTCTCGGAATTCATATGTTAAACGGCTATTTTTTTCTTGCAATTTTCCTTTCGTTAAGGCAAGTGTCAACCTTGTCCCAAATACCGGAACAGATACTTTGTCTAAAAAATAAAGAAGTGCACCGGTATGATCTTCATGACCATGGGATAAAAAGATACCACGTAGCCGATTTTGGTTTTCCAACAAGTAGGTTATATCCGGGATCACAATGTCAATTCCAAACATTTCATTTTCGGGATACATTAAACCGGCATCGATAACAAATAAATCATCTTCCACTTCGATCACGTACATATTTTTGCCAAGTTCCCCCACTCCACCTAGAGGAATGATTCTAATTTTTTGTGTTGTTTTGTTCAAATAAAACAGCCTCCTGTTAATATATAATAAATGAAATATTTTTCAGCAATTAAACCCTCCAAACTTCCCCCTTTTTGGATTATTACCTAGAAAAACTTCAACAAAATATCATGGAAACCTATGTATTCAAGGACAAACGAATGTCATTTCTAGTTTATGTTTTGGAATTGGGGGAAATAGATCCATCATATATTTTTATCATAACTTTTTCATTGATTGTTTACAAATAGACCAATAAAAAAGATCATCTGTCTACTTCATACTACTACATATTTTTTTGATCTTTTTTCATTTTATCATAGTTCATGATTGCCATATGAATATAATAATCGGGACACCCGATGGTGAAGGGCTCCTATTTATGGATGAAGTCCTTTCATCCAATTATAGGAACTTTCACATGTATGGATGTCCCGTAATTTTTGAAATATCTTGATCTAGCAAAATATTAATGATCAAGCGCCTTTAACAATTCTGCCAATTGATTCCGTTCCTTTTCGGTTAATGGTACGAGCGGTAATCGGACGGAACCAACATTCAAACCTTTTAATTGTAATGCGGTTTTTACCGGAGCCGGACTAGGGGCTGCAAATAATCCTTTCATAATCGGCAAAAGCTTTTGATGCCATTTTGCTGCCTCTAAGACATTACCCGAGTAAAACGCTTGAATCATTTGTTGCATTTCATTTCCAATAATATGCGAAGCAACCGAAACAACACCGACACCACCGATAGCAAGTGTCGGTAGCGCTAAACTGTCGTCCCCACAATATAAATCGAAATCATCCGGTGTATTTGCTATGATTTGAGCCATTTGCACAAGATTTCCGCTCGCTTCTTTCACCGCTTTTATGTTGGGAACTTCACTCAAACGGATAATTGTTTCCGGCTCAATATTAACGACCGAACGACCAGGAATATTATAAATCATAACCGGTAAACTCGTGCTTTCGGCAATCGCCTTAAAATGCTGATATAAACCTTCTTGATTCGGCTTATTATAATAAGGGGCAACGAGTAAAATGGCATCAACACCAATATTCTCGGCTTTTCTCGTTAAATCAATAGAGTCCTTCGTGTTATAGTTACCGGTACCAGCGATAACAGGAACTCGTTTATCAACTACATTTACAACATGTTTAAATAGTGCCGTTTTTTCCTCAAGAGTCAAAGTTGGTGATTCACCGGTTGTACCTGAGATGACCAGTGAATCACTGCCATGTTTCAGCAAATATTCAACCAAATGTGACGTTTTTTGAAAATCAATATTCCCTTTAGCATCAAAAGGGGTAACCATCGCAGTAGATATTCGTCCAAAAATGCTCATTTTCTTCACTCCTCGTATAATATGTTTATAAATGAGCTTTTTTCATCAATCGCCTCAACATCGATTTCGTCTTTTTCCAGTTGAAATGCGTCATGAAGTGCATTGACCGCTTTTTTTAGATCATCCTGTTTTACTAATACCCAAATCGTTGTATAACTGTCAGCTGATTGCAAAATTCGAATCCCTTGATTTGATAAAGCTGTTACGATTTTCGAAGCAACACCAGGTACGCCGGTAATACCTGCGCCAACTACAGACACTTTTGCACAATGTTTTTCTAAATGTGGTTCATACCCTAATAATTCCAGTGTTGCTTTCGCTTTATCCGCCATATCGTCATCAACCGTATAGACGACATCATTTGGGGATATATTTATGAAATCTACCGAGATTTGCTCTGAAGCCATCGCCTTAAATACTTCCACCTGTAAATTAAATTGGCCTTTTTTTGCCATTACTTTTATTTGCGTTACATTGGAAACATGGGCAATTCCGGTAACTAATCTTTCCTTGATATCCGTTCCCCGTTTTATTTTCGATAACTTTGTTACCAATGTCCCTTTTGCATCGGAATAAGTAGAGCGCACACGAATCGGAACATCCGCTTGCATAGCGATTTCTACAGCTCGTGGATGAATGACTTTTGCGCCTTGATAGGCTAAGTTGCTCACCTCATTATACGTAACAATATCTAGTGGGCGAGCCTTTTCAGCCAGTTTTGGATCAGCTGTCATGACTCCGGCTACATCTGTAAAAATATCGATCCAATCCGCTTGTAACGCTGCCCCCAAGGCAGCTGCAGATGTATCACTGCCACCGCGTCCAATCGTTGTTACATCGCCATTAGCAGTTATTCCTTGAAATCCGGCAACCACAACTACATCATGAGATTCAAGTTCCTTTAATAACCGGCTCGGATCCATTTCGATAATTTTAGCGTTTGTAAAATCATCATTGGTGCGGAATCCCGCTTGAGCCCCGGTTAATGAAGTAGCTTTGATCCCGTTTTCCTGCAACATTTCTGTAAAAATAACTGAAGAGATTACTTCTCCGCATGACATTAGTATATCTTGTTCACGCTTAGATACTTTTGTATTTGATCCACCAACAAGGGAAAGCAAAGTATCTGTTGCATATGGGTCGCCCATTCTTCCCATGGCCGAAACAACAACAACCGATTTATATCCTTCTTCAATTACTTTTTTTATATGTTTTAATGCATACAAACGGTTTTCTTTCGTTCGTACAGAGGTACCGCCAAATTTTTGTACGATAATTTTTTTCATATAACACCTCAACCAAAATAAAAGTTTTGCTAA
>JGI26049J44785_1001539_pt1 | contig 11158 bp, 10 predicted proteins | sample HigsolmetaGSP11D_FD_44785 | JGI IMG/M metagenome (IMG submission 44785)
CCGCCGTTCAGTGTGTCGACGCCGTCACCACCGTCTATCCAGTCGTCGCCCGCTCCGCCGTTGAGCGTGTCGTCGCCCGCCCCGCCGAACATCGTGTCGTTGCCGGCCCCGCCGGCGAGGGTGTCATTGTCGTCGCCGCCGTCCAACCAGTCGTCACCGGCGCCACCGATGAGCTCATCGATGCCAGCGCCGCCGGAGATAAAGTCGTCTCCCGCGCCGCCGCTGAGGGTATCGTTGCCGTCACCGCCGTCGATCGTGTCTGCGCCTGCCCCGCCGAGGGCGATGTCGTCACCGGCACCGCCCAGGATGACGTCGGCTCCGGCACCACCGTTCAGCGTGTCGTTGCCCTCGCCGCCGTCGAGCAGATCGTCGCCCGGGCCGCCGTTCAGAACGTCATCACCCTCGAGGCCGAGCAGGATGTCGTTGCCCGAGAGGCCCGTGATCGTGTCTGCCAGGGCGGTNCCGACAAGAATAGGATTGTCGACGCCGTTGTCGTTACCAAGTGTTCCGACGATATCAGCCATGGTCATACTCCATCGTTCAGGACGAGCCTGCGATGAGCGCGCTGTTCTTATTGTGGTGCATTGACTGCTTGCGCGTACCAGGCCCCGATCCGAGGGGTTCGCGCCGTGAAGAGCTTGGGGAAGCTAGCGAGCGTCNGGAAAGGATACAATCCCCAACTGGAGACAAAAAAGCAGCCTCGCCGCGCCGGCCGGTGTCCGGGCACGCAGTTTCAGCCGCGCGGTTGGAACATTTCCCGCCCGGGCGATTGTGGCCCTCGCACCGCCTCCGGGGAGCGTCGCGCCGGTTCTGCCCGCGGCGCGGTGCCTGCCTCCGCACGTCGCCTACAGGTTCAGTGCCGCCTTCAGCGACGGGCTCGTGCGCAGGCGCAGGTCGAGATCGGCCTCGATGTGGTCGATGTGGCTGACGATGAGGGCCGCGGCCGCCTTCGCGTCGCGCCTCTCGAGCGCATCGACGATGGCGTCGTGCTCGTCGTGGCCGCAGCTCGAGGCACCGGTGCGTCCGTAGAGCGCGATGACGAGCGACGAGCGGGCAACCAGCTCCTCCATGAAGCGCTGCAGGATGGCATTGCCCGCGACGGCGGCGAGCAGCAGGTGGAACTCGCCCGAGGCCTTGATCTCAGCACGCCGTGCCTCCGGCCCGCGCGCGTGCATGTGCCGGCGCTCGGCGGCGAGGTGTGCCCTGAGACGCGCAACATCGCCGGCCGTTGCCCGCTCCGCCGCNGCCGTGACGATGCCGGGCTCGATCAGCCGCCGCGAGGCGAAGACCTGGCGCGCCTCCTCCGGCGAGGGGTTGGCGACGAAGGCGCCCCGGTTGCGCTCGATGCGCACCAGCCCCTCGAAGGCGAGCATCTGCAGGGCCGCGCGCGCCACCGTGCGGCTTACCTCGAACAGCCCGCCCACCTCGCTCTCGGAGAGTTTCGTGCCCGGCGCCAGACGGTGGTCGACGATGGCGTCGCGCAGCCGGTCGCGGATCGCCTGCGTCCGGTCCTCGCCCGCCGGTTGCCCGCCGGCAGATGTCGAATCGATGAGGCTCATGCCCGTTTCATCCGCATGGGGCCTTGGTTCTAGCGCCAAACGCGCCAAAGGGAAGCTCAGATTGACAACAGTCCTGACAAAAATTGCATACGATATTTTCATTCGATCGGCGACGATTGCCCGCAATTTGTGCAGGCACGGATCCCCGCCTCCCCTGCGCCCTTCGCACCCGCAAAAAACGTGAGCCCTGCCAGCACCTTGGAGCTGCGGCCGGCAGTTGGCACGCGGGATGCTTCGTTCCCTGCAGAAGGGGAATGCCGCATGAGCAAAGCTGCCGCCATCGACATCGCTTCCGTGTCCAAGGTCTACGGAACGCTGACTGCCGTTCACTCCATCAGTCTCAAGATTCCGGCGGGCAGCTACTGCTGCCTGCTCGGCCCGTCCGGCTGCGGCAAGTCGACGACGCTGAGGATGATCGCCGGGCACGAGAAGAATCTCCTCGGGAGACATCCGGCTCGGCAACACGGTCGTCACCGACCTGCCGCCCGCCCGGCGCGGCACGGCCATGATGTTCCAGTCCTACGCCCTGTTTCCCCATCTCGATGTGGCAGACAACGTCGCCTTCAGCCTCAAGATGAAGGGCGTGCCGAAGGATGAGCGCCGTGCCCGTGCGCTCGAGATGCTGAAGCTCGTGCGGATGGAGGCCTATGCCGACCGCAAGCCGGCCCAGCTCTCGGGCGGCCAGCAGCAGCGCGTGGCGCTGGCGCGCGCGCTGATCACCGATCCCGAGGCNCTGCTGCTCGACGAGCCGCTGTCGGCNCTCGACCCGTTCCTGAAGATCAAGGTGCGGGCCGAGCTCAAGAAGCTGCAGAAGGAGCTCGGCATCACCTTCGTCCACGTCACCCACAGCCAGGAGGAGGCGATGGCGCTCGCCGACCTCATCGTGGTGATGAACGAGGGCCGCATCGAGCAGGCAGCGCCTCCGCGCACCATCTTCGAGCGCCCGGCCACCGCCTTCGTCGCCCGCTTCATGGGTGATCACAACGTCATTTCGGGCCGGGTCGTCGACGCGCGGGACGGCGCGGTCACGGTCGAGGTCGCCGGCGGCGGCCGCTTCCGCGCCGTGGGCCGCCCGCGGCAGGACGGGCAGGCGGACATCGCCGTGCGCACGGACCGNGTGCGCCTCGGCGAGGAGCCGGCTGACGGCCTCGGCTTCACCGGCATCATCACCAATGTCGAATACCGCGGCGCGACGGTGAAGCTGACGGCGAGCGGCGCCGGCATCGAGGATTTCACGGCAATCGTCGGCGATGGCGCTTTCTTCGCCAAGCCGGTCACGGTGGGCGAGGCGGTTCCGTTCGCCTGGAGTGCCGAGGACGCGATCGTCCTCGGTCGGCTCGATTCCTGAACCGACAACCAAGCCAGCAACAATCACAAAGAGGGGGATGAGGCCATGACGAAGACGACAAGGGACAAGCGCGGCATCTCGCGCCGCACGCTCCTGAAGACCGGCGCCGCCGCGGCGGGCCTCGCCGCAGGCTCGGGCGCGATCACCGGCTTCCCGACGATCTGGGCGAAGAACCCGATCACGCTGCGCCAGTTCGGCACCGGCGTGTCGAACCTCAATGCCATTGCCGAGAAGTGCAAGGAGGACCTCGGCATCACGCTGGAGATGACGGCGATGGATTCGGACGCCGCCGCGCAGCGCGCCGTCACCCAGCCTGACTCCTACGACATCGCCGACGTGGAGTACTGGATCGCCAAGAAGGTCTTCCCGGCCGGCGTCCTTCAGCCCATGGACGTGTCGCGCATCAAGTACTTCGACAAGATCGTACCGCTCTTCATCACCGGCAAGCTCACGCCCGACAGCATCATCGCCCAGGGCACGGCGCCGCATACGGTGGGCTTCGTCGAGGGGCCGGATTCGACCACCTTCGCCAAGGAGCCGACCGGCTGGCTGACGATGGTGCCGACCATCTACAATGCCGACACCCTCGGCATCCGGCCCGATCTCGTCGGCCGTCCGATCACCTCGTGGGCCGACATCATGGACCCGGCCTTCCGCGGCAAGACGGCGATCCTCAACATCCCGTCCATCGGCATCATGGACGCGGCCATGATCATGGAGGCCGCAGGCGAGATCAAATATTCCGACAAGGGCAACATGACGCGCGAGGAGATCGACAAGACCATCGACTTCCTCATCGCTGCCAAGCGCGCGGGCCAGTTCCGCGCCTTCTGGAAGTCCTTCGACGAGAGCGTGAACCTGATGGCCTCCGGCGAGGTCGTCATCCAGTCCATGTGGTCGCCGGCGGTGGCGGCCGTGCGCTCGCGCGGCATTCCCTGCGTCTACCAGCCGCTCAAGGAGGGTTATCGCGCCTGGGGCGGCGGCATCGGCCTCGCCAAGCACCTGAGCGGCGCCAAGCTCGACGCCGCCTACGAATACATCAACTGGTACCTCTCGGGCTGGGTCGGCGCCTATCTCAACCGCCAGGGCTACTACTCGGCCTGCATGGAGACCGCCAAGGCCTACATGACGGAAGACGAATGGGGCTTCTGGGTCGAGGGCAAGCCGGCCAAGGGCGACATCCTCTCTCCCGAGGGCAAGGTGATGGAGAAGGCCGGCGCCGTGCGCGACGGCGGCTCCTTCGAGGAGCGCATGGGCAAGGTTGCCTGCTGGAACTCCGTTATGGACGGGGACCGCTACATGGTCCGGCGCTGGAACGAGTTCATCGCCGCCTGATCCCATCCTCTCCGCCCCCGCCCCGCCAGGCGGGGGCGGCCTCGCGGATCCCAGTCGCGCCTTCAGGAGAGGAACGGCCGCATGGCCATCGCCGTCGAACAGCCCGCCGTTGCCCCGGCCCGCACCACCCGCGCGCGTCTCGCCTCCGTGCCGGGGCGGCTCGTCGCCTACCTGCAAGCGGCACCGCTCGCGCTCATCCTCGGCTTCTTCCTCCTCGCGCCGATCGTGATGATCGTGGTGGTCAGCTTCTGGGACTACGACTTTGCGAGGCTCTATCCCGATTTCATCCTCACCAACTATGTTGATACGCTCGGTCCTGGGTCACCTGGCGCACCTATCTCAACACGCTGAAATATGCCGTCATCGTCTGGGCGCTGACGCTCTTCATCGGCTTCTGGGTCGCCTATTTCCTGGCCTTCCACGTGCGCAGCACGACAATGCAGACCGTGCTGTTCCTCGTCTGCACGGTGCCGTTCCTGACCTCAAACATCATCCGCATGATCTCGTGGATCCCGGTCTTGGGACGCAACGGCCTCGTCAATGCGGCGCTCCTCAAGACGGGGATCGTCTCGGCGCCGGTCGAATGGCTGCTCTACTCCGACTTCGCTGTCGTGCTCGCCATGGTGCATCTCTACACGCTGTTCATGGTGACGCCGATCTTCAACACGCTCATGCGCATCGACCGTTCGCTCATCGAGGCCGCGCGCGATGCCGGCGCGAACGCCTGGCAGGTGCTGTGGAACGTTGTCCTGCCGCTGGCCAAGCCGGGAATGGCGATCGGCACCATCTTCGTCGTCACGCTGGTGATGGCCGATTTCATCACCGTGCAGGTCATGTCCGGCGGCCAGAGCGCCTCGGTGGCGCTGATGATGCGCAATCAGATGTCGCTGCTGCAGTACCCGGCGGCGGCCGCCAACGCCGTCGTGCTGCTCGTCCTCGTCCTCCTGATGGTGGCGGGCATCCTGCGCGTCGTCGANATCCGCAAGGAGCTGTGACATGCGCCGCGAACGACGCCCCGCCAGCTTCTGGATCCTCGCCGCCTTCTTCGCCCTGTTCGTCCTCTTTCTCTACGGGCCGCTGTCGGCGATCATGATCCTGTCCTTCCAGGGGCCCGATGGCGGCCTCACCTTCCCGCTCAANGGGGTCTCGCTGCACTGGTTCCGCAATCTCACCGAGCAGCAGGCGGTGGGCGACTTCGGNGGCTCCTTCCGCCGCTCCTTCACGCTCGGCCTCATGGTGATGGCAGCAACGGTCGTCGTCTCCCTGCTCGCCGGCCTCGCCTTCCGGCGCCGGTTTGTCGGGGCGACGCCCCTGTTCTATCTCACCGTCGCCAGCCTCGTGGTGCCGTCGATCATCATCTCGCTCGGCATCGGCGTCATGTTCCAGCAGATCGGGATCCNCCCGTCCTGGTATGGCTCGGCCTTTGGCGCGCACCTCACCTGGACGCTTCCCTTCGGCGTGCTCATCATGTTCGCGGTCTTCAACCGCTTCTCGCCTTCCTACGAGGAGGCGGCGCGCGACCTCGGCGCCTCGCCGTGGCAGACCTTCCGCCATGTGCTCCTGCCGATGATCGCGCCGATGCTGGTCGGCGTCGGTCTCTTCGGCTTCACGCTGTCCTACGACGAGTTCGCCCGCTCGCTGATGACGGCCGGCACCTACAACACGCTGCCGCTCGAGATCTACGCCATGACGACCAACGTCACCACGCCGGTACTCTACGCGCTCGGCACGGTGACCACCCTCTTCTCCTTCCTCGTCATTTCCCTCACGCTCGCCGTCATTGTCTGGCTCGGGCGGCGCAGGGCACGTGCCTGAGGCATTGCCGGGAACCTCCCATGCATCTCCTCNTCGTCAATCCCAACACCACCGCCTCGATGACCGCCACCATCGCCGCGGCGGCGCGCGCAGCCGCCGGGCCGTCGACCGTCATCGAGGCCGTGACCTCCACCATGGGGCCTGCCTCGATCGAGGGCTATTACGACGAAGCGCTGGCGGTGCCGGGCCTCCTTGCCGAGATCGCGCGCGGAGAACGGGCGGGCGCCGCGGCGGCGATCATCGCCTGTTTCGACGACACGGGNCTCGATGCCGCCCGCGCCATGGCCACCATTCCCGTCATCGGCATATGCGAGGCCGCGCTCAGCCTCGCCTCCTTCCTCGCCCGGCGTTTCACCGTCGTGACGATGTCNCAGCGCTCGCTGGTGCCGGTCGCCGAACTTGTCCGCCGCTACGGCATGGAGCCGCGGGCCCGCGTGCGCGCGCTCGGCATCCCGGTTCTCGAGCTCGAAGATCCGGCATCCAGCGCCGTGGCAGCCCTGCGCGGCGAGATCGCCCGTGCGCTCGCGGAGGAACATGCGGAGGCGATTGTGCTCGGCTGCGCCGGCATGGCGGACCTCGCCGTCGCCCTGCGCGAGGAATTCGGTATCCCCGTCGTCGACGGCGTCGGGGCAGCCGTCAAGCAGGCCGAGGCGCTGGTGGCGCTGGGCCTCGCCACCGGCAAGCGCGGGGCCTATGCCCGGCCTGCCGTCAAGCCCTATGCCGGTCTCCTCGCCGGCTTCGGCCTGGAGGGGAAGGCGGTCGCCTGATGCAGCACGCGCTGACGATACGTCCCCTGACCCCTGCCGAGGTGGAGACGCTGGTCGACTGGGCGGCGCTCGAAGGGTGGAACCCGGGCCTTGCCGACGCCGCCGCCTTTCATGCGGCGGACCCGGAAGGCTTTCTCGGCGCCTTCGTGGACGGCACACTGGTGGCCGGCATCTCGGCCGTCGCCTACGGGGACAGCTTCGGCTTCATCGGGCTCTACATCTGCCGGCTCGGGCATCGGGGCAAAGGCTACGGCAAGGCCGTGTGGGACGCCGGCATGGCGCGGCTCGCCGGCCGCACCGTCGGCCTCGACGGCGTGCCCGCCCAGCAGGCCAACTATCGCAGCATGGGCTTCGCCCCCGCCTATCGCACGATCCGCTACAGCGGGCGCCTGGCCACGCCGCAGGCAACCTCCGCGGCCATTGCGCCGGTGACGACGGAGCTCATGGCTGCCGTCGCCGCCTTCGATGCCCCCTTCTTTCCGGCGCCGAGACGCGCCTTCCTCGACCTGTGGCTGCGCCCGCCGCATGTCGCCTTCGCGGCGACGGGCGGGGACGGCATTACCGGCTACGGCGTCGCCCGCCCCTGCCGTGACGGCTTCAAGATAGGCCCGCTCTTCGCCCGGGACGGTGCGACGGCGGAACGCCTGCTCGGTGCCCTCGCGGAGGCCTGCGGCGGCCCCGTCCATATCGACGTGCNGGAGACGGCCNGNGCNTTCGCCGACTTCCTCGCCGGCGCAGGCCTGTCGCCGGGCTTCGAGACGGCCCGCATGTACCGCGGGCCGGCCCCGGCCATCGACATGAGCGGCGTCTTCGGCGTCACAACGCTGGAACTTGGCTGAGCCCGCGGCAGCTCACCAGTCTGCGGTCTCGATGACCTCCAGCGCCCGTTGCGCGAAGCGGCCGGCGAGCGGGCCGAGCCTTGCCGCCTCGGCCGACGCGGCATTGCCGGCGCGCGCCCGGTCGGCGATGCCGACGAAGATGACCGCGAAGCGGAAGAGCGCGAAAGCGACATGGAACCGCCGCAACGGCGCGGTCGGCACGGCATGGGCGAGGTAGTGGGCGACGAACTCCTCGCGCGACGGGATGCCGAGCGCCGCATGGTCGAGGCCCAGGATGCCGCCGTACTCGTCCGGCGCCGTGTGCCACGGCATGCAGCAAAAGCCGAGATCGGCCAGCGGATGGCCGAGAGTCGACAGTTCCCAGTCGAGAATGGCGACGACGCGGGGCTCCGTGGCGTGGAAGAGCAGGTTGCCCAGGCGGAAATCCCCGTGCGCTATCGCAACCGTCCCGTCGTCGGCCGGCAGGTTCTCCCTGAGCCAGGCCTCGACGCGCCCGAGCGCGGGAACAGGTTCGCCCGGCGAAGCGTGGAGTTGCTTCGACCAGCGTGCGATCTGCCGCTCGAAATAGTTGCCGGGCCGGCCGAAGTCAGCAAGGCCGACCTCCTGCGGGCGGACGGCATGCAGCCGCGCCAGCGCTTCGGCCATGGCGAGGTAGATGCCGCGCCGCTCCTCTCGCGCAAGGCCCGGCAGCGCGCAGTCGTGGAAGACGCGGCCATCGAGCCGCTCCATCAGGTAGAAGGGCGTGCCGAGGAGATCCGCCCCGGCGTGGTAGAGGATCGGCCGCGGCACCGGCACGCCCGTGTCCGCCAGCGCCTCGAGCACCCGGTATTCCCGGTCGACGGCGTGCGCGCCGGGCAGGATCGGCCCGTTGGGCTGCTTGCGGAGGACCATGCGCCGCTCGCCGAAATCCACGAAATACGTGGGGTTCGACTGCCCGCCGCTGATCCTGTCCAGGCTGAAGCGGTCGGCGCTGCCGCCAAAGTGCTCGGCGAGAAAGCGCACCAGCGCAGCCGGCTCGAAGTCGACATTGCTAAGACAGGTCGGAGCCCTCTCCGTCATCGCCGCAGCTCCAGCGTTCAGGCGGTTCCGGCGGCAACCGCCGCCTCGGCGCGGAGCAGGAACTTCTGGATCTTGCCCGTCGCCGTCTTGGGCAGCTCGCCGAAGACGAAGCGCTTCGGCACCTTGAAGCCCGCGAGCCGTTCCCTGCAGAAGGCCGTCAGCTCCTCCGCCGTTACGGCCTCCGGCTCCTTGAGCTCGACGAAGGCGCACGGCACCTCGCCCCATTTGGGATCGGGCGCGGCCACCACGGCGGCGATGAGGACGGCGGGGTGCCGGTGCAGCACGTTCTCGACCTCAAGGCTCGAGATGTTCTCGCCGCCCGAGATGATGACATCCTTCGCCCGATCCTTGATCTCGATGCGGCCATCGCCATGCACCACCGCAAGGTCGCCCGTGTGGAAGACGCCGCCTGCAAAAGCGCCGGCCGTCGCGGCCTCGTCGCGGTAGTAGCCGGCCATCAGCGTGTTGCCCGCGAGCACGATCTCGCCCGTCGTCGTGCCGTCGCGGGCCACGTCGGCGCCCGCGCTGTCGACGACGCGCACCCTGCTGCCGGTGACGTGGCGAAAGCCCTGCCGCGCCAGAAGCTGCGCCTTCTCCTCCACGTCGAGCCCGGCCGTCCCGTCGAGCTCGCACAGGGTGGCGGGTCCGTAGGATTCCGTCAGTCCGTAGAGATGGATCAGGTCAAAGCCCAGCGCCTCCATCTGCGCAATCAGTGCGCTCGTGGGCGCCGCCCCGCCCGTCGCGACGCGCACCTTGCGGGAAACCTCCTTCTTCCGGCTGTCCGGATGGTTCAGCAACATGTAGAGCACCACCGGCGCGCAGCTGAGATGCGTGACGCCGTGCCGCTCGATGGCAGCGAAGATGAGGGCGGGATCGACGCGATCAAGGCAGACGTGCAGGCCGGCGGCCGCCGTCACGGCCCAGGTATGGCACCAGCCGTTGCAGTGAAACATCGGCAGGGTCCACAGATAGACGCTGTGCCGGTCGAGCCCGAGCGCCAGCACGTTGCCGAGCGCATTCAGATAGGCTCCGCGGTGATGGTAGACGACGCCCTTTGGCCGGCCCGTCGTGCCGGAGGTGTAGTTGAGGCAGATGGGCTGCCACTCGTCCCTGACGAAGGCCCTGTAGTCGACGGCAACCTGCACGTCTTCCGCGAACAGGTCGAGGCCATCGGATGCTGCGGCACCGTCCCCGGCGGAAAGGACGACGAGCGGCACGCCGGCGGCCGATGCCGCCGGCCGCGCCGTGTCGATGAAGGCGGGATCGGCGATCAGAAGGCAGGTCTCGGCGTGGTCGAGGATGTAGGAGACCGTTTCCGTCTCGAGCCGCGTGTTGATGGTGTTGAGAACGGCGCCGATCATCGGCACCGCGTAATGGGCGGCAAGCATCTCCGGCCGGTTGGGCGCGATGACGGACACGACATCGCCGGGGCCGACGCCGCGATCGAGAAGAAACGAGGCGAAGCGCGCAACCATCCGCCCAAAGGCGCGATAGGTCAGCGACCGGTCCCGCCAGACGACGGCGTGCCGCTCGGGATGGGCCTCGATGGTTCGCTCCAGAAGATCGAGCGGCGTCAGGGGCACGTTGTTGGCCGGTCGCGGCGCGAGATGGGCGTCGAGACGCATGGATCGTTGTCCTCCCTCCATCCGGTGCCGGGCGCGGACCTTCTGTCGGGTTCCTTTGCGTGCGTCCCGGCGGTCTTCGCTCTCACATCGGCGGGGCTGCGACCTCCCAGCGCCAGAAGCCGCTTCCCTCCTCGTTCAGGAACCGGTTGAGAACCATCTTGTGGACCTCGTCAGCCCCGTCGACCAGCCGCGCCTGGCGGGCGTAGCGGTAGATCCACTCCAGCACCGTGTCCCTGGAATAGCCACGCGCGCCGTTGATCTGGATGGCGATGTCGGCGGCCTCGTGCAGGACATTGGCCACGTGGATCTTGGCCATCGACACCTCCTTGCGGGCGAAGCCGCCTCGGTCGAGCTCCCACGCCGCACGCATGACGAGAAGACGGCCGATCTCGATGCGCATGGCGAGGCCGCCGAGCATGAGCTGGATGCTCTCCCGGTCCGCCAGGCGCTGGCCGAAGCTGTACCGCTCGCCTGCATAGTCGCGCGCGATCTCCACGCAGCGCTTGGCGAGGCCGAGCCAGCGCATGCAGTGGGTGAGGCGGGCCGGGCCCAGCCGCATCTGTGCCACCTTGAGGCCCCGCCCCTCGCCGAGAAGGATGTTCTCGGCCGGGATCTCGAGGCCGTCGAACACCAGCTCGCAATGGCCGCCATGCTCCTCCGGCCCCATGATGGGAATGCGGCGCTCGATGCGCCAGCCGGGCTGGTCGCTGTGGAAGAGGAAGGCCGTGAGGCCGTGGCGCGGATCGTCCGATGTGCGAGCGATGAGGATGAAGTGGCTCGCCGCCTCCGCCCCGGTGATGAACCACTTGCG
>JGI26049J44785_1001540_pt1 | contig 11155 bp, 15 predicted proteins | sample HigsolmetaGSP11D_FD_44785 | JGI IMG/M metagenome (IMG submission 44785)
GCAGCCGCTCTCCGGATCGCGGCGAGCGGGCAGGAAGAAGTCCCGCCCCCCGCCCTTCCCGAGCCACTCGGCCGGGTTGCCGTACGTTCGCCCGTTCTCGCCCATGCCCTCAAGGTAGAAGACGGACGGCTACCCCGGTACCGGAATCCGAAGGGTCGTCGAATTCCGGGTGAAGCGGAGGTTCAGGCCGGTCCGGACCCCTCTCCCCTCTTCCGGCCCCGCTCTTCGATGCGTCGGAGGGCGTCCTCGTAGGGGATGCCGAAGGCCTCGGCGAGGTCCTCGGCCTCACGCTCGGTGGCGCTCATGGCATGCCGGCGCCTGGCCTCTTCCTTCATGGCCTCGACGTGGCTCGCGTAGCCCTCCTCGCCCAGGGCCGCCTTGAAGAACTTCCTGCCGCGGCCAACCATCTTGCGGACGGATGCGTGATCTCCCTTGTAGCCGAAGTCGGCGGGAGGCGGGATGCCGAGCCTCTCGCCGATCTGCCTGTAGGTCAGGCCCTCTACGTCTTTGAGGACGGCGGCCTTTATGTCGCGGGCGATGGTCCTGGCGACGGGCACCGCCCCGCGGCCCGGGACGCCGTACTCGACGAAGGCCATGAACTTACGCAGGGCTTCGAGGGAGTCGTTGAGGTGGGCGCAGGCTTCGGCGAGGAGCCCGGCCCGCTCTTCGAGAGGCAGCGCGTCGAAACCGGGCCGGTGGTAGCGCAGGAGCAGCAGGACGTAGTCGAGGGTCTGATGGTGGCGGAGGGACCGGAGCAGCTCCGCCTTGCTCTCCTCGCTCGCGAGATCGGTCCAGCGATCCCACACCGATTCACCGCAGGAAGGGACGAGCTCGGGGAGGATCTTGCGCAGGCGAGAGAGATCGATGGATCGGCCTTCGAGCACCGCCAGGGCGGCGAAGATGGCGCCGTCGGTGCGCAGGGGCTCTTCGGAGACGGTGACCTCGCGGTACTGCCCGGGCTCCGACCGTGGGCCGTCGAGGCCCAGCCAGACGGTCTGGCGGGTTCCCTCCAGGCGCACGGGATAGGACTCGCCGTAGAGGGGCAGGGACTCGGGCGTCGGGGAGAGCGTGCCGGCCTGCTGCCTGATGGGTAGCCCCAAAGACTCCTCCATGCCGTAGTAGCCGACGCGCAAAAGCTCCTCCAGCCACTCGCGGGCGAAGGAGCGCAGGTCGGTGAAGGCGAAGGCGAGCCCCGAGTAGAGGTCCTCGCGGTAGGCCTCGCGGTCGCCGAGCCAGGGGGCGCGGTCCCAGGGGTTCTCGGAGGGTGCGGATGGCGGGAGGACCAGGCGGGTCCATCCGGTCTCGAAGAACTCGTCCTCTTCCTCCCTGGTCATCCCGGCGAGGAGGGAGGAGAGCTCCGGGAAGCCGCCCAGGGCCCTCCCGCGCTCGAAGCGGTCCCGGATCTCCGCCCGGAAACCCTCGTCTTCGGAGATGCGCTCGGCGAAGGAGCGTCCGTAGGCCTCGAGCGCCGGACCGAAGGCGGGACCGAACAGGCCCTTGAGCTCTTCCAACAGCCTGCGTCTGCGCGCCTCGGATTCTCCCCTCATCCGAATCATGGGCGCGGGCGTCCGTGCCGCGGCTCGCGCCACCCCTCCTTTCTACGCTTCTAGCGCCTGCCCCTGGGCGGGTGGACCACGTAGAGGACCCGTCCCTGTATCTTCACGCCTTCGGCGGGCAGGACGATGTCTTCGTGGTCACCGTTCTCGGGCTCGAGCCTGACCATCTCACCCTCCCGGTAGAGCCGTTTGACGGTGACCTCCTCGCCGTTGCCGATAAGGGCGGCAACGACCGTGCCGTCGGGCGGGTCCTCGTCCTCCTCGACGACGAGCAGGTCCCCGTCTGCTATGTGCGCCCCGATCATGGACTCTCCCACCACCCGGAGCAGATAGCGCCTCCTGCCGGAGCGCGAGCTCATCAGCTCCGCGGCGAGCGAGTACGCCTCCTCTCCAACCGCGACGGCCTCCAGGCCGCGCCCGGCGGCGATCCGACCCATAAGAGGCATCTCGCCTGCGGCCTCCCAGCCCTTCCCGGTGAGCCGGATCCCACGCGCCCGCCTCCTCGCACCTTCTCTCTCGACGTAGCCCTCCTCCTCGAGCTTCTTGAGGTGCTTGTACGCCGTCTGGGAGCTCCTGAGGCCCACCGCCTGCCCCACCTCGCGCACGCTCGGCGGTCCCTCTCCTCTGGATGCCATGCGTGCCAGGTACCGGAGCATCTCCATCCTCACCTTCCGGTTCTCCCGCACCATCTGAACTCCCTTTCGGTACAGCTTGAAAGAACACCTTAACGGATCTCCATTCGATATGCAAACTGGTGTTTGTACATCTTCGGTCGTCCGGTTGATGCGATTCTCTTGGTTGATGTGTTATTCTTGGTACACAGCTAGCTACTATCTAAACCACAGGAGAAGCGATGGCGGTCAAGGATCTGGAAGGGCTCGGCGAGGCGGCCCGGGGTCTCTCTTCGCCGGAGCCGGTGGAGGCGACGAAGCGGGCGCTGTCGGCTGTGGCGAAGGACGAGCTGGAGGAGGCGCTGTACGCGCGGCTTCTGCGGTGGTTCGCCACGTCCATGGGAGAGGCGGACAGGGAAGAGCTCGTGAGAGCGGCCTCCGCCCCATCGAACGCCGAGCTTCTGTACTGGTTGTTCGAGCAGGCGGCGCTGCGGGAAGCTCCGGAAGAGAGGCCACTCTTGAAGGCGAGGCTCAGGGGGGTCCGGGCACGCCGGGAGCTGCTCGAGGCGGAGGGAGGCACGGTAAGCTCCGGCCAGGCCGCGGAGCTGCTCGGCGTCACGCCGCAGGCGGTGGACAAGCGCCGTCGGGCCGGAAAGCTACTGGCGCTCCCGGTGGGACGCGCCTACCTCTACCCGGTCTGGCAGTTCGACGAACGCGGCCGGGGCGGTGTGCTTCCGGGGCTCGAAGAGGTCTTGGGGAGTTTCGGGGTCGAAGACCCATGGATGCGGGCCTCCTTCTTCCTCCGGCAGAACGGGCGCCTCGGCGACAAGAGACCGCTGGAGGCCCTGCGAGACGGGGAGATCGAGGCTGTCAAGCGTGCGGCCCGCGCCTACGGGGAGCACGGCGCGGAGTGACGGAGCGGCTGGGGCCGCCGCCCGCTGACCTTAACGAGAGGGAGCTGCCAATCGTCAGGCTCGAAGGGCCGTGGCTCAGGCTGCACGCCGCGGGGCGCGACCCGGTCTTCTTCGGCAGGACGGGCCTGAACCGCTTTGACGACCCGGAGGGAGAGTACGGGGTTCTGTACGCGGCGGAGGACGCCTTCGGGGCGTTCATCGAGGTCTACGGGCGAGACCCGGGCCTGAACCTGGTCGCCGAGACGGACCTCCGCCGCCGCGTCATCTCGGAGCTTGCAGTCGAAGGAGGGCTCAGGCTGGTGGACCTGACGGGGCCGGGGGCGGCGAGGATCGGGGCGACGGGTGCGATCTCGACGGATCCGCACGGGTTGGTGCGGCCCTGGTCACGCGCCATCCACGAGCACCCCTCTTCGCCCGACGGGATCTACTACCGGCTCAAGCACGATCTCGGCAGGAAGGGCATAGCTGTCTTCGACCGGGAGGGGATCGCGGGCGCCGTGAGGTCCGAGGGTCGGGGGACTCTTGTGGACCCGGACAACGCGGGCCTGCTCGGCGAGATCCTCGAAGAGTACGATTTCGGGTTGATTCCCAGTTGAACATAATCATGAGACCGTGAACCTGATGCGCACCTTTCTGCCAACCAGCGACGCTTGACTCAAGGTAAGGAGAGGACCCGACCAACGATGCTGCTGCGACATAATATGAAGCTGCGGACCGTACGCACGGCCCTGCTGGTACCCGAAAGGGGCACGAAGGCTGCAGCCGCGGCCGTCGAGTCCTGCTGTATTGGCTCGGGAGGGTTCGCCAACCGTATCGTCCCCTACTCCAGGGACGAAGGGATCAGGGACCCTTGGCGCACAATTGTCGAGGTACTCGACCCCGACATGTTCGCAGCACGGGGTCTCTCTCGCGCACGTCCGCCACGAACCTCACCTCTTCTTCGTCTTCGTCCGCAGCCAGAGTACAAACTACGAACGAAATAAACGAAACGACCCTCGGACTCTCCGACGTTCCACACACAGGAGATCCCAGGGAAAGCCTGGGAGACCCTGGAGCGCAGCGTCCGAGGTTGTCACCGACTTCTACGATTTTCGAGCGCAGCGCAGCTCTTCGGCCAGGTCCTCTCCCGAGAGGTCCGGATAGTAGAAGCCGTGCGAGGTGTAAGGGCGGATCGCCGAGGTCCTGTCGAGGCCGGGGATCTCCCCGGCCCGGGCCACCGATATCTCGTCCTCGGAGATCAGAAAGAGGAGCGCAGCTTCCAGCACCTTCCGCTCGGGGTTGGGCCCGAGCGCCTCAACGACTTCCACGGGCAGTTCCAGGTCCACGACCACATTCTATCTCCCAGGATATCGGCAGCGGCGAATCAGGATCCCTGTCCGCACTACTCCACGCTGAGGCCGAGGAGGGCGGCGGCTTCCACAAGGCCAGGATCGTCCGCCCTGATCGGTTCGGCCACCTCGCCCGGCTCGTGGCGCATGCGATCGTGGAAGACCGCCCACAACTCCCAGGTCGGGTTCAGACGCGAGATGTAGCGTATTCCCGCGAAGATTGGTTGGCCTGAAGGATCGTTCAGGTCGTAGACGTACCTCGCGGCCTCCTGGGTCAGGCGACGGTGCGGCCCAGTCACCGCGCTCAGGTCGAGGTCCTCAAGGCCGAGCTCCTTCGCCACCACGGCGAGTTCCTCTCGCAGGATACGCATGGTCTTCGGCGCCGGAAGGTCGGCGAACAGGAGGCTGGATGCGAGCCTGGTGGAGCCCACGCGGCGGCTCAGACGCCACTCCTCAGGAACGACTCCTCCGCGAAGCTCCGGGTCCAGAGGCTCATCGTCTTCGATCGCCTCAAGTCCGGCCAATAACTCGATGCTCGGCCTGAAGCGCGCTATGGTCTCCCCGAAAGCGCCCGCTCGCTCGGTAGCGCAGTAGATTGCCCGGTAGCGTTCCCCTTCCGGCACGCCCCTGTCGGCCGAGGGGTCGTCGAAGCGGTTGCCGAAGGTACCGTCCGGGAGCGCGTAGGCCCAGTCCGGCGGCGCGAATACGTCGAGGCCGCGCGCCACGCGGTAGACCAGTTCGGGCGGCCTTACGGCCGGCAGCGGGGCGTCAGCCACCGGCGACGAAGGCGCGTGCGGCGGCCTTGGCTTCCTTCAGCTTCCCCTCGCGTATCATCTCGGCGGGGGAGACGTCGTCGAGCTGGGGGTTGAGACCTATGAACCAGGCCTTCACTATCCTGGGCGAGTCGAACTGCACGAGGAGCTGGGCCACCTCGTAGGCCGTGCGGATGCGCTCCTCACTCTCCTGGCGGATGGATCTCACCTCGCCGTTTGCCCAACGCGAGACCGTCTTCGCGTCCTTCACCCCCGCCACGTAGGCGACCAGGCGCCGCCCCAGGAGGTCCTGCAAGAAAGAGACCACGTCGGTCACCGGCGTCACCACCGCCTGACGATGAGCCTGTTCCAGGATCTGTGCCTCCATCGCGCACCTCTTTCTCGGACACTTGCGCCCTTACAATGCCCTACTAATGCCCCTTCATTCTACACCTACCGGTCTCCGGCGCCTGCTCGAGTCCTCTGGCAAGAGATCGCCACGGTGCTGGCGGAAGCCGCGGAGAGCGTGGTATGCACCGTCGAGATGGTGCGACAGACGCAGTGGGCGGAGTGGATGAACCGGAAGCAGATGGTGCGGTCTCTGGGAAGGGTCCTGACGCCTCCCAAGAAAGTCGTGGCGCGACGCGAGATTCCGAGGCACTACCTTACCGAGCGGATATCCTATCAGCCGTCCTGAGCCAGACGCCTGACTTATGGACCGGTGGCGGTGCACTGGAACCCTGACTTGATTTACGTGGCTGGCGATTTTCCATGGGTAGCGCGGGCTATCCAGCGCCCTCGACCACTCGACGCTGGCGAACGCGCTGTGGTCGTGAATACTCTCCTGGTTCTCGGCGCGTACAGTAGGAACCAGACGATGCGATCGTCCTCTCCAGGTCGGACGGCGACGTTGCGGACGACGTCCTCGACGAAGGTTGGGTTGTCGTGGGCTTGCATAGTGACGTAGCGCTCGTCCGGACGCTCGAGGAGCGGGTAGACCGGCGCGGATGCTGACCGCTCACCGACCTCTATCAGTTCTTCGATCGGCTCTTGGACCATCTCCTGGGGAGTATGCAGCGTCGCCGATGAAAGAACCAACGGTATCGAATACGGACGCAACCTGCGCGAAGAGCGAACGACTCTATGTCCTCTGCGCACCGGGCGTGGCTACAGGTTGCCCTACCCGAAAAAGGAGTGCGACCCGCGTTGCGGTACGGTTGCAGTCGAACGTCCCTGTCGTCGAAACCGAAGGTTTCTTCGGCAGAGGGCGATGCCGGGCTCGAACCAGCGACCTTTGCCGGGTGACCCTCAGGCATGTTCTACACGCCGTTTTGCAGGCATTTTACGAAAATCGCGGCGATAGTGTGCCCACCGCGTACGCGCCCGTATCGGCCCGTTTGCAGTAACTTTCGGGTCTCGAAGAGCGTGTCCTGGCGACGCGACCCGACGTGGTTTCCGCAGGGTTTCTGGTGTCATCGCCGCTCCAGGTATTTGCGTGCTGCGGCGAGGAATTCTTTGCCCTCCCTGATCGTGTGCCCGGCGTCCTCTTCGCTCACGGTTTCGGGTGATGCGGAGTAGTCGGCGGCTTGCCGGAGTCCGAAAGCCTAGATCAGCAAACGGTGATAGCGTAAGTCCAGCTCTCCGGTCTTCGCGAAGTGACGGCCGAACTGAGCTACCACCTGAGAGTGCCGGGAGTAGCTCGGCCCCTTGGAGAGGAGCAGGGCCTCGGCGGTGTAGAAGTAAACGTAGCAGGCTCGGGAGGCGGCGAAGTCCGCGTGGCCGTCCTCCAGCAAGCCCTCGGCGGCCTCGAACGAGCGCTTCACCTTCGCGAGGAGGTTGTCGAGGGTCTCCGAACCGGTGGTCATCCGGTCACGCTCGAAACGATGGCGCCTTCTCTGCGAGCGTTGATCAGGTACGGGTCCGAGGGAGCCCGGTAGTCCTCGACGCTCACCGGTACCAGAGAAAGCACGAGGCCGGCTTCCAATAGATAGGGAAGCCACCAGTCTGGAGGAGCGCCGTATCTCCCTGCCGACCTCGACCGGTCCCTCGAGGAGCAGCAGGTCCACGTCGCTGCCCTCGTCGGCCTCCCCTCGGGCCCGGGAGCCGTAGAGCACGAGACCCCGGTAGCGCTCACCGTAGAGATCCCGCAAGCCGCCGTCCAGATCCCGGAGTGCCTCCTCGAGCGTCCGCGTCTCGATGTCCATACTCCGAAGTGTAGCGTGTGCCGCCAGCGACAGCCCGATATGGCAGGTGGCAGAGCTCTCCGCGTACCCGGAAATCTAACGTCCTTCGGATTCCGGTACGCAAGTGCCGTACCGCACCGTAGCATCCGTGTAACCGCAAGCGAGCGCAGGAGGGCTACGTGGACGAGCATCACGAGTGGCTGAAGGTCCCCGAGGTGGCGCAGGTGCTGAGGATCGCACGCAGCAGGGCCTACGAGCTCGTCGCGGAGGGCGAGATTCCGTCCGTCAGGATCGGGCGCAGCGTCCGGGTCAATCGCGGGGAGCTGGAGAGGTGGCTCGAGGGGCGGCGTCACCCGGAGGTTCGGCGGGGATAGTCAGGTGGAGGAGGACTCGCCACGGCGCTCGAGTTGGGGCGATCAGGGTCTCCACCGTCCAGGTCGCTACGCCACAGCCGAAGGAGTCTTCGTCTCCGGTGAAGATGTCCGCGACCGGCTCGGGCGACCCTCTGGACACCCGGACGTCGAGCCTTTTGGAGACTTCGTGGCGGGTTTCCTCCCACATCAGGGCTGGCACGTACAGATCGAGACGTGGGTCGGAGATCAACCTGTGCCCCCTCTCCCGGAGCAATTCCGCCACGAGCGTGCTGGCGTCTACGACCAGGCGCAAGCTCCCTGCCCGCCTACACGCTCGCGGCCCCGGTCCTCATGCCCCTCGGAGACGAGCTCCTCGACGAGATCCTCTTCGGAGAGACCGGTCTCACGCCGCAGCTCCGCCAGACTCTCGCCGAGCTCCCGCACCGCCGCCTGCAACTCCTCTGTGTCGCTCTTCCGCCTCACCGGCAGATAGAAACCCAGCAGCCGGCCGTGCTTTCGCACCGCCAGAGGCTCGCCCCCCGTCAGATACTCCGAAATATGATCCCTGAACTCCCTGACGCCCACATCCCTCATAAGAAACCTCCATCAAATTGTAGCCACATTGTGTCACTAAGTGTACCACTCGCTCTCGATGGCGGGGACAAAGAAGATTCCGCTCTTTGCAGTCAATTAATTATTGATTTAATTCGCGAGTCGATCAACAATTACTTTATGCTTTAGGACATGGTGAGGGAGGTAGATCTGAACAGGGTCGAGGTGCCGGAGGGTTACGAGGTATTGGACGCGACGGCGCTCGCGAGGAGGTTGGGGATAAAGCGGGAGACGGTGCTGGTGTATCTCTCCCGGAGGAACTTCAAGAACATTCCCCGGCCCAACCGGAAGCTGGCGATGGGACCGGTGTGGTACGAGGCGAGCGTCCGGGAATGGGAGAGAAGGAGAGCAGGTGGGTAAGCGCGGGAACGGGGAGGGTTCGATCAGCCGCCGCAAGAACGGCACCTGGCGCGCCGAGTACGTCGTGTACACGGCCGAAGGTCGAAAGAGGAAGACGGTGTACGGGAAGACCAGGGCGGAGGTAGCGAAGAAGCTCAACAAGGCGCTCAGTCAGAGGGAGGACGGACTTCTCTGCGACGATGAGGGTCTCACGGTCGGGGAGTATCTGGAGCGGTGGCTGGAGAGCAGCGTCAAGGGCAACGTGAGCCCGCGAACGTACACCAACTACCGGCTGCAGGTGCGCCGGCACCTCACGCCGGCGCTGGGACGGATCAAGCTGAAAGACCTCACCCCCTTCAAGGTCCAGGGCCTGTACCGCTCGAAGCTGGACGCTGGTCTCAGCAACGCGAGCGTCCGATACACGCACGCCGTTTTGCACCGCGCCCTCAAGCAGGCGGTCAAGTGGTCGCTCGTTCCGCGCAACGTGGCCGAGGCGGTGGATCCGCCGAGGGTGCGCCGGGAGGAGATAACGCCCCTCTCTCCCGAACAGGCGCGCGTCTTCCTCGCGGCGGCTCGCGAAGCGGGAGACCGCTTCGAGGCTCTGTACGTCGTGGCGCTGACCTGCGGCTTGAGACAGGGTGAGCTTCTGGGCCTCAAGTGGTCGGATGTGGACCTCGGGGCGAAGACGCTCAGGGTGAACCGCCAGCTCCAGAGGCACCGCGACGGGGGCGGCCTCGTCTTCTCCGAGCCCAAGAACGCCAGCCGGCGCACCGTGCCGCTCACGATGACTGCGGTAGAGGCACTGAGACGCCACGGCAGGCGGCAGACGGAGGAGAAGATGAAGGCAGGATCCCTCTACGAGGACAACGGGCTCGTGTTCGCCTCCGAGATCGGCACGCCCCTCGACGCGCAGAACGTCGTCAACCGCTCCTTCAAGCCTCTGCTCAGGCGCGCGGGCCTCCCGAGCATCCGGTTCCACGACCTGCGGCACACCTGCGCCACGCTGCTGCTCGCCAAAGGCGTCCACCCCAAGTTCGTCCAGGCGCTTTTGGGACACGCCAGCATCTCGATCACGATGGACCTCTACAGCCACTGGGCACCCGCGATGGGAGACCAGACCGCAGCCGCGATGCAGGACATCCTCCAGGAGGATCGAAGCGAAAACAAAGATGAGAACACGCCGCGTAACGCGCGGGTTGCGGTATGGTTGCGGTAAGGTGGGCCTGAAGAGATCCCGGCCCTCTTTCTTGTATTAGCGTTTCCCCTGCAAATCGGGGGAAAAAGAGAGAGCCGACGAGCGGACTCGAACCGCTGACCTGCTCATTACGAGTGAGCTGCTCTACCAGCTGAGCTACGTCGGCACCTTGCGGGGTGCGAGTATATCGCACCTCGGCCGATGTGTCGAAACTCCCCCCTCCCTCATCCCCGCGGCGGCTTCTGCTGCACCTTATCTGCCAGAACACCCCGCATCGGCCGGTTTTGTTCTTCGAGAATATCGGAGGCTTCCCGGGCGGCACGCCTCACCATGGGAGCCAGAGCCCTGAGTTCGCTGTCGAAGCGTCGAGCGGAGGTGGAGATGCCGATCGCTCCCCGGGTACGGCCGTCCCGGTCCAGTATCGGTACGGCTATGCAGCAAAGGTTTTCCGCGAACTCTTCCACGTCGATGGCCAGCCCCCGGACCATCACGCCCCGCAGGTGGTCCTCCAGATGGCGCTTCTCGGTTATGGTCCTGGGGGTGAATTTCTCCAGCCCGTAGCACTCGACGTACTCTTCTATGCCATCCGGTCCCGCCCCGGCTATGAGCACCTTTCCGAGAGCCAGAGCATGCGAGGCGCCGTGAAAGCCCCGAACCACACCCACCGGAGGGCTCTCCGGCGGGGACTTTACCTGCGCCACGGTCACCTGTCCACCGTCGAGAACTCCCAGGTAAGCGTGGCGCCCGCTCCTCATGGCCAGCTCCTCTATGACCGGCTCCACGGAGGTCTCCAGAAACCTCCCGGTGGCACGTCCGTAGAGAAGGGGTATGGCCGGCCCGAGCCTGTAGCCGCCGCAACGCGGCAGCTTCTCCAGGTATCCTTCATCCACCAGGATCCCGAGCAACCGGTAGCAGGTCGAGAGGCTGACGTCGAGCTCGCGGGCGATCACCTTCGCGGTCACCCTCTCCCTGCGACTCACGAAGTCGAGGATCTCGAACATCCTCCGGGCCCCCCGGAACCCACCCCCGGCTCCTCTGCTTCCCAGCCTGTTTTGAGGTGCAGCCTCAAAGACCAAGACCACTTACCCCCTTTCCTGCAGGATAATCTACCCCACACACGTCGACCAAGCCCCCGGCACGAATGATTTTCGCACAATATTAGAAAACGCTCCGCTTGCAACTTGATTGACATCTTCCGGAATATATATTCGGCTCAAAGAAAGCAAGAAAGGAGGAGTGGTGTACGAGAAGGATGGTGAGAAGTACTTCGTGGTGGACGGGCACGTCCACTTCTGGGACGGCAGTCCGCAGA
>JGI26049J44785_1001548_pt1 | contig 11065 bp, 8 predicted proteins | sample HigsolmetaGSP11D_FD_44785 | JGI IMG/M metagenome (IMG submission 44785)
GCTCAGGCGGTAGCGGCTTCTGCGGTTTCGGCCGGGGCTGGGGTGCGGATGAGGTAGTCGAAGGCGCTCAGCGCGGCCTTGGCGCCCTCGCCCATGGCGATGACGATCTGCTTGTAGGGCACGGTGGTGGCGTCACCGGCGGCGAACACCCCCGGCAGCGAGGTCTCGCCGCGGGCGTTGACCTCGATCTCACCGCGCGCGCTCAGCGCCAGCGTGCCCTGCAGCCACTCGGTGTTGGGCACCAGGCCGATCTGCACGAACACCCCCTCCAGCTCCAGGCGCCGTAGCTCGCCGCTGTGGCGGTCCTTGTAGGTCAGCCCCGTGACCTTGCTGCCGTCGCCGTGCACCTCGGTGGTCTGCGCCGAGGTCAGCACCGTCACGTTGGGCAGGCTGCGCAGCTTGCGCTGGAGCACCTCGTCGGCGCGCAGCTTGGCGTCGAACTCCAGGAGCGTGACGTGGGCGACGATGCCCGCCAGGTCGATGGCCGCCTCCACCCCGGAGTTGCCCCCGCCGATCACCGCCACGCGCTTGCCCTTGAACAGCGGCCCATCGCAGTGCGGGCAGTAGGCCACGCCGCGGTTGCGGTAGGCCTCCTCGCCGGGCACGTTCATCTGCCGCCAGCGCGCGCCGGGGGCGAGGATGACGCTGCGCGCCTTGAGCGCCGCGCCGCTCTCCAGCTCCACGGTGATCAGCCCGCCGGGCTCGGCAGCACCGATCAGCCGCTTGGCGCGCTGCACGTTCATGATGTCCACGCCGTACTGCTTGACGTGCTCCTCGAGCGCGGCCGCCAGCTTCGGCCCCTCGGTGTAGGGCACGGAGATGAAGTTCTCGATCGCCAGCGTATCGAGCACCTGCCCGCCAAAGCGCTCGGCGGCCACCCCGGTGCGAATGCCCTTGCGCGCGGCGTAGATCGCCGCCGCCGCCCCGGCCGGCCCGCCGCCGATGACCAGCACATCGAACGGCGCCTTGGCGCGGAGCTGCTCGGCGGCGCGCTCGCTGCTGGCGCTGTCGAGCTTGGCCAGCAGCTGCTCCAGGCTCATGCGCCCCTGGGCAAAGGGCTGGCCGTTGAGGTAGACGCTGGGCACGGCCATGATGCCGCGCGCCTCCACCTCCTCCTGAAACAGCGCCCCGTCGATGGCCACGTGGCGAATGCGCGGGTTGAGCACGCTCATGGCGTTGAGCGCCTGCACCACGTCCGGGCAGTTCTGGCAGGAGAGCGAGAAGTAGGTCTCGAAGCGGTACTCCCCGGGCAGGGCGCGGATCTGCTCGGCGACCTGCGGGTCGACCTTGGGCGGGTAGCCGCCGACCTGCAGCAGCGCCAGCACCAGCGAGGTGAACTCATGGCCCATCGGCAGCCCGGCAAAGCGCACCTCGATGTCGCTGCCCACGCGGCGGATGGCGAACGAGGGCTTGCGCGCCTCCTGCCCGTCGCGGCGCACGCTGATGCGCGGCGAGAGNGCGGCGATCTCCTCGAGCAGCTCCAGCAGCTCCGCGGACTTCGCCCCCTCGTCGACCGTGGCCACCAGCTCNATCGGCTCGGTGACTTTCTCCAAATACGCCTGCAATTGGGTCTTGAGATTGCTATCTAACATGGGTTGTCCGCTCCCCACAGAGGCTAATCGTTATTCCGGTTCCGCCGGTGCGGCGGAGATTTCGGAACTAATGCTACCCGGCCCGCCGGAATTTACATAATTGATTGGTCACAATGAAACGATAGCCTTCGTGTATCAATGTTCCCGTGATCGCCATTCCGGTGAATCATGGGAGCCGGTTCAACCGCCCTCCTCCTTCGGGGAGCTCGACCGCCGCCGCTGCACGAACAGCGTCTCGACCACGACGAAGAACAGCGGGATGAAGAAGATGCCCAGCAGCGTGCCGACGATCATGCCACCGAGCACGCCGGTGCCGATGGCGTTCTGCGCGCCGGAGCCGGCGCCGCTGGAGATGGCCAGCGGCAGCACGCCGAAGCCGAACGCCAGCGAGGTCATGACGATCGGCCGCAGCCGATCGCGTACCGCCTGCATGGTGGCGTCGATCAGCTCCATGCCCGACTCCAGGTTGGCCTTGGCGAACTCGACGATGAGGATGGCGTTCTTGCTGCTCAGGCCGACCGTGGTGAGCATGGCGACCTGGAAGTAGATGTCGCGCTCCATGCCGCGCAGGGTGCCGGCCAGCACGGTGCCGAGGATGCCGAGCGGCGCCACCAGCAGCACCGCCGTGGGGATGCTCCAGCTCTCGTACAGCGCCGCCAGGCACAGGAACACGATCAGCAGCGACAGGGTGTAGAGCAGCGGCACCTGGGCGCCCGCCACGCGCTCCTGATAGGACAAGCCGGTCCACTCGACCCGGAAGCCCGGCGGCAGCTGCGCCGCCAGCCGCTCGATCTCGGCCATGGCCTGGCCGGTGCTGATGCCGGGCGCGGCCTCGCCCTGGATTTCCACCGCCGGCAGGCCGTTGTAGCGCTCCAGTCGCGGCGAGCCATAGCTCCAGTAGGAGCTGGCGAAGGTGGAGAACGGCACCATCTCGCCGTCGGCGTTGCGCACCGACCAGAGGTTGAAATCCTCCGGGCGCATGCGGAACGGCGCGTCGGCCTGCATGTACACCCGCTTCACCCGGCCGCGGTCGATGAAATCGTCGATGTACTGCCCGCCCCAGGCGGTGCCCAGGGTCTGGTTGATGTCGGCGATCGACAGCCCCTGGGCGGCGGCGCTCTCGACGTCGATCTTCAGATTGAACTGCGGCGTGTCGTCCAGGCCGTTGGGGCGGACGTTCTGCAGCAGCGGGCTGGCGGCCGCCGCGCCGAGCAGCTGATTGCGCGCCGCTATCAGCGCCTCGTGCCCCTGGCCGGCGGTGTCCTGCAGGAAGAAAGCGAAGCCGGTGGCGGTGCCCAGCTCGGGGATGGCCGGCGGCGCGAAGGCGAACACCATGGCGTCGCGGATCTGCCCGAGTGCGCCCATGGCGCGCGCCGCCACCGCCTGCACGCCCAGCTCGGCGGCTTCCCGCTCGGCCCAGTCGCGCAGCTTGATGAAGGCAATGCCGGTGTTCTGGCCGCTGCCGCCGAAGCTGAAGCCCTGCACGCTGAACACCGACTCCACCGCCTCTTTCTCGTTTTCCAGGAAGTGCTGCTCCAGCTTCTCGATCGACGCCAGGGTACGCTGCTGCGTCGCCCCCACCGGAGCCTGAACCTGGGCGATGAGAAAGCCCTGGTCCTCGTCCGGCAGGAACGCGCCGGGCATGCGCACGAACAGCACACCCATCAGCACCGCCAGCACCAGGAACACCGCCATGAAGCGCCAGCGCCGGCCGAGCATGCCGCGCACCAACCGGCGGTAGCGGCGGCTGCTGCTGTCGAAGGTGCGGTTGAACCAGCCGAAGAACCCCTTCTTTTCGAGAGCGGGGCCCTGCTGCAACGGCTTGAGCATGGTGGCGCACAGCGCTGGCGTCAGCACGATGGCCACCAGCACCGACAGCGCCATGGCGGAGACGATGGTGGCCGAGAACTGTCGGTAGATCACGCCGGTGGAGCCGCCCATGAAGGCCATGGGCACGAACACCGCCGACAGCACCAGACCGATGCCGATCAGCGCGCCGGTGATCTGGTCCATGGACTTGCGCGCCGCCTCCTTCGGTGGCAGCCCTTCCTCGTGCATGATGCGCTCGACGTTCTCCACCACCACGATGGCGTCGTCCACCAGCAAGCCGATGGCCAGCACCATGGCGAACATGGTCAGCATGTTGATCGAGAAGCCCAGCGCCGCCAGCACGCCGAAGGTGCCCAGCAGCACCACCGGCACGGCGATGGTGGGAATGAGCGTGGCGCGCCAGCTCTGCAGGAACAGGTACATCACCAGGAACACCAGGCCGATGGCCTCGAGCAGGGTGTGCACTACGCCTTCGATGGAAACCCGCACGAACGGCGTGGTGTCGTAGGGCGTGACCACCTCCAGCCCTTCCGGGAAGAAACGGCTCATGTCCCGCAGCGCCGCCTCCACCGCGGCGGCGGTGTCCAGGGCGTTGGCGCCGGTGGCCAGGGAAATGGCCATGCCGATGGCCGGCTCGCCGTTGTAGCGGCTGATGAAATCGTAGTTCTCGGCGCCCAGCTCGACTCGCGCCACGTCGCCCAACTTCAGCACCGAGCCGTCGGGATTGGCGCGCACCACGATGTTGCGGAACTGCTCCGGCGTCTGCAGCCGCTGCTGGGCGCTGACGGTGGCATTGAGCTCCTGCCCCTCCACCGCTGGCGTGCCGCCGAGCTGGCCAGCGGTGACCTGGGCGTTCTGCGCCCGGATCGCACCGATCAGGTCGGACGGCGTCAGGCGGTAGCTCTCCATCACGTAGGGATCCAGCCAGATGCGCATGGCGTACTGGGCGCCGAACACCTGCACCGTGCCGACGCCGGTGATGCGGCTGACCGGATCGGCCAGATTGGCGATGACGTAGTCGGCGATGTCGGTGCGCGACATCGAGCCGTCGCGCGACACGAAGCCGACCACCATCAGGAAGCTGCTGGAAGCCTTGGTGACGGTGATGCCCTGCTGCTGCACCTCCTGCGGCAGCAAGGGCATGGCCAGCTGTAGCTTGTTCTGCACCTGCACCTGGGCGATGTCGGGGTCCGTGCCGGTGGCGAAGGTCAGGGTGACCTCGGCGCGGCCGTTCGACGAGCTGCTGGAGGACATGTACAGCAGACCGTCCAGCCCGGTCATGTTCTGCTCGATGACCTGGGTCACCGAGTCCTCCACCACCGCCGCGGAAGCGCCCGGGTAGGTGGCCTCGATGCTGACCGTGGGTGGCGCCACGGTCGGNTATTGGGCGATCGGCAGGGTGAAGATCGCCAGACCGCCGGCCAGCATGATGATGATGGCGATGACCCAGGCGAACACGGGGCGATNGATGAAGAACCGCGCCATCGCCCCCTCCTATCGCGCCTGTCCGGCGCCCGCCTCGGCAGCGGGCGCTTCGCTCGCCTCCACCTGCACGCCCGGCGCGATCTTTTGCAGCCCCTCGACGATCAGGCGATCGCCGGCGGACAGCCCCTTCTCCACCACCCACTGNTCACCCACGGTGGCGCCGGTGACCACCTGCCGCTGCTCCACCACACCTTGGGAGTTCACCACCATGGCGATGGCCGTGCCCTTGGGGTCGCGGGTGATGCCACGCTGCGGCGCGAGAAGCGCATCGCGCCGCTCGGCGAGGGTGACGCGGGCACGCACGTACATGCCCGGCATCAATAACCGCTCCGGGTTGTCGACCAGCGCCCGCAGCAGCAGCCGGCCCGTGGCCGGGTCCACGGTCACACCGGTGAAGGTGAGCCGGCCCTTGTGCGGGTACTCGCTGCCGTCCGGCAGCAGCACGGTCACCGGCACGTCCTTGGCCTCATCGGCATCGCCGGCCGCCAGCTGCTTGCGCAGCTCCAGCAGCTCGTTGGCGGACATGGCGAGATCGACGTAGATCGGGTCGAGCTGCTGGATGGTGGTGAGCGGCTCGGCCTGATTGGCGGTGACCAGCGCGCCCTGGGTCACGCGCGAGGTGCCGATGTAGCCGGCGATGGGCGCGGTGATGCGGGCATAGTTCAGCACCACGCGGGTGGTCTCCGCCGCAGCCTCCGCCACTCGCAGCTGGGCCTGCGCCTGCAGGAACGCCGCCCGGGCGTCATCGTGCTCCTGGCGGCTGACGGCGTTGGACTCCACCAGCCGCGAGGTGCGGTTCAAGGTCAGACGGGCCGCCTCCAGCGCCGCCTTGGCGGCCTGCACGTTGGCCAGCGCGCTGGCGTGCTCGGCCCGATAGGTATCGTCGTCGAGCTGATACAGCGGCGCGCCAGCCTCCACCAGATCGCCTTCCTCGAACAGCCGCTGCTCGATGATGCCGTTCACCTGCGGCCGGACTTCGGCCACCAGGTAGGCCGTGGTCCGACCGGACAGCTCGCGGGTTAGGGTCACCGGCTGCGGCCGCACGGTGACCACCGTCACCGGCACCGGACCGGCGGGCCCGGCCTGCTGCTCCGCGCCGCGCTCGCAGGCCGCCAGAACGAAGGCGATCAGCAGCGCGGCGATCAGGCGTAGCGGCGAGTGGGTACGGTTCACGCAAGCCTCGAAATACACGCGGTATCGCGTTGATTCTTCGTCTTTACATCGCCAAAGGCGAACGAGTCCTGCGGACGCGATCGCCGGCTCCGCCGCCTCAGGCGACGAAGCGCTTCACCCAAGCCACGTAGCGATCGACGAAGCCTTGCAGGAACTTCCGGGTGCCGTCGTTGCCGATGTTGCCGTCGGAGTCGATCAGGCCCTCGGTGAAGTGGATGTACACCTCCGGCTGGCCCAGAGTCGCGACGTCCAGATAGGCCAGCATGTTGCGCAGCTGATGCTGGGCCAGGGCGCTGCCGATGGAACCGATCGAAGCGCCGATCACCGCGCCGGGCTTGCCGGCGAAGGAATTGGTGCCGTACGGCCGCGAGGCGATGTCGATGGCGTTCTTGAGTACCCCCGGCACCGAGCGGTTGTATTCGGGCGTGACGAACAGCAGCGCGTCGGCGGCGGCCAGCTCCTGTTTCAGCCGGGTGGCGGCCGGCGGGTAGTTGTCGTCGAAATCCTGGTTGTAGAGCGGTAAATCGTCGATGCGAATGTGCTTGAAAACGAACTCCGGCGGCGCAAGTTTCTCCACCGCTCGAGCCAGCCGACGATTGTAGGAGTCCTGCCGCAGGCTGCCGACCAAGACCGCCACTGAGATCTGCCCCATATTCCTGCCTCCTTGTCCGGGCCGGTGGAAATGCCGCCCGCGCACCACGACGGCATCCGGTTTTTCCGGAAATCGGAGCGGAATCGGGCGCTTTCAAGCGCTCGCGCCGCCGCCCCTGCGTGCCACAATCGGGCGGGCGGAAGGCGCGGCCCGCAACGTCTCATCGGGAACCACGGAGAGTCGCCATGCAAAAGAAGCTTCTTGGGCGATCCGGCATCGCCATCGCGCCGCTGGTGTTCGGCGGCAACGTGTTCGGCTGGACCGCCGACGAACGCCGCTCGTTCGAGCTGCTGGACCGCTTCGTCGAACGCGGCTTCAACGCCATCGACACCGCTGACGTCTATTCCGCCTGGGTGCCGGGCAATCGGGGCGGCGAGTCCGAGACCATCATCGGCAACTGGCTGCGGCGGCGCGGCCGGCGCGACGACGTGGTCATCATGACCAAGGTCGGCATGTGGCAGAGTCGCCCGGGGCTATCCGCCGCCAACATCGAGGCGGCGGCGGAAGACTCGCTGCGCCGGCTCGGCACCGACTATCTCGACGTCTACTTCGCCCACCTGGACGACCAAGCCACGCCGCTGGAGGAAACCCTGCGCGCGTTCGAGCGCCTGGTCGCCGCCGGCAAGGTGCGGGCGCTGGGTGCTTCCAACTACGACGCGCAGCGGCTGCAGCAGGCACTGACGCTGGCGGCGGACCTCAAGCTGCCCCGCTACGAGGTACTGCAGCCGCAATACAACCTCTACGACCGCCACGATTTCGAGCGGGAGCTGGCGGCAGTAGCGCGCGCCAACCAGCTCGGCGTGGTCTGCTACTTCGCTCTGGCCAGCGGTTTTCTCAGCGGCAAGTACCGCAGCGAACAGGACCTGGCCGGCAGTGCCCGCGCCGGCGTGCTCAAGCGCTACTTCGACGAGCGCGGATTGCGCATCCTCGCCGCACTGCGGGAGCTGGCGCAGGAGCTGGCGAGCACGCCGGCGCGGATCTCGCTGGCATGGCTGCTGGCGCGGCCGGAGGTCACCGCCCCCATCGTCAGCGCCACCAGCCTGGAGCAGCTCGACGATATCCTGGCCGCGGCCGAGCTAATCTTGCCGGAGGAAACGCTCCGCCGCCTCGACCAGGCCAGCGCCTGAGCCGGGGCGCGCAGCGCCGGCCGGCGGCGTATCATGTCCGCTGCCGGTCGGTGCCCCTACCTTCTGCGACGAATACCACAATATGACTCAGCGGATTCGAATCACCTTTAGCGGACTGCTCCTGTTCCTCGCCGTCGGCGCCGGCGCCTTCGGCGCCCACGCCCTGCGCGCCGCGTTCGAGCCGCGCCAGCTCGAAGTCTGGCAGACGGCGGTGCTGTACCACCTTATCCACGGCCTGGGGCTGCTGCTGCTCGCGGCGCTGATCGAGCTGCGGCCGGCCGTCAAGGCGCTGCGCGCCGCCTGGGTGACGATGGCGCTCGGCCTGCTGCTATTCAGCGGTAGTCTGTACTTGATCCTGCTCACTGGCATGCGCTGGCTGGGCCCGATCACGCCGATCGGCGGCAGCGCCCTGATGCTGGCCTGGCTGATGCTGGCCTGGGCCGGGTTCAAGCACTGGCGGTCTTGACGGCCCGCGCGCTCGGCCGGATGTCCGCGTGACATGAAAGGCCTCGCCGCGCGCCAGGAACTGGCGCACGGCGAGGCCGCGGCCGACGCGCTAGGCTGATCCCTGCGAGTCACCGCCTCGGGTTTGGGCGCGGCCACTTGCCAACCGCCCCCACCGAGGCGTCTCATAGGCGCTCGCTCCACGACCGACGGCTGTTCGTGCTGTCCGCCGGCCCAGCAACGACGCATCCTAATGAGCCCATCCCCCCGCGACGACACCGGCGACACAGCCGCTCCTTCCTCCGCCAGCCCGGGCTTTATCGCTTTGCTAGTGGCGGTTTCGGCGGTCAGCCCGCTCGGCATCAACATCTACCTGCCGTCCATGCCCGGCATGGCGGTCGATTTCGGCGTCGATTTCGGCGCGATCCAGCTGACCCTCTCGCTCTATCTGCTCAGCGTGGCCGTGGGGCAGCTGTTCGTCGGCTCGCTGTCGGACCGGTTCGGCCGGCGCCCCATTCTGCTGCTGGGGCTCGGCTCGTTCGTGGTCGGCACCGCGGTCTGCCTGTTCGCGCCCAGCCTCGATCTGCTGCTGGCCGGCCGCGTCCTGCAGGCGTTGGGCGGCTGCGCCGGCATCACCCTGGCGCGCGCCGTGGTGCGCGATCTGTACGGCCAGGACCAGGCGGCGAGCATGATCGGCTATGTCACCATGGGCATGGCCCTGGCGCCGATGCTGGCGCCGGCCATCGGCGGCGCGCTGGACAGCGTGTTCGGCTGGCGGGCCTCGTTCTGGTTCCTGCTGCTGTTCGGCGCGGGAACCTTGGTCGCCAGCGCGCGGCGCCTGCCGGAGACCAACCGCCGGCGCGCCCCGACCGGGGCTGCCGGCCAGCTGCTGCGCGGCTACATACGCCTGGCCGGCATCGGCCGTTTCTGGGGATACAGTCTGAGTTCCGCCTTCTGCAGTGCGGTATTCTTCAGTTTCGCGGCCGGCGCGTCGTTCGTCACCATCGAGCTGATGGGACGCAGCCCGCTGGAGTACGGCATCTACTTCGGTCTGGTGTCGCTAGGCTACTTGGTCGGCAACTTCTTCACCGCCCGCCGCGTCGGCCACTTCGGCGGCGATCGCCTGATCCTCGCCGGCAGCACGCTGACGCTGATCAGCGTCGCGGCCATGACGGTGGCGCTGGCGGCGGGCTTGATGCACCCGGTATCGATCTTCCTGCCGATGCTGTTCGTCGGCGTCGGCAACGGCATGGTCATCCCCAACGGTGTGGCCGGCGCGATCAGCGTCAAGCCGGATATGGCCGGCACCGCCGCCGGCTTGTCGGGCTGCCTGCAGATGGGCTGCGGGGCGCTGGCGGCGCCGCTGGTCGGCGCCCTCATGGGCAGCAGCGTATGGCCGATGGTGGTTATCATGGCGGGTGCCGCGGTGCTGGGTCTGCTATCGTTCGCGCTGGTCGGACGACGCCGCTGATTGCGCCGCTATGGGGGGAAACGTGTATCCTCGCCCCTTCGAAGCTGCGTCGAGCGTCCGGCCGAGACCGCTTTCGCCCGTCGGCAGCCTCAGCGGCTCCCGGTGTCAGGCCGGCCGAGTCGACGTTTAGTTCAGTCGCGCTAGGAGCGTTCGTGAAGCGCATCAATATCGAACCAACCGCCGTCGCCGCTCAGACTGAGCTGGAGCACGCCGCGCAAAGCCGCCTGCCCACGGCGCATGGCGAATTCACCATCCATGTTTACCGCTCGCCCCAGGACGGCATCGAGCACGTGGCGCTGGTCAAAGGCGATGTGCGCGGCCAGGCCGACGTACTGGTGCGACTGCATTCCGAGTGCCTCACCGGCGACATCTTCGGCTCGCTGCGCTGCGATTGCGGCGAGCAGCTCGACCGGGCCATGGCCGCCATCGCCGCCGCTGGCCGCGGCGTGCTGGTGTACCTGCGCGGTCACGAAGGGCGCGGTATCGGCCTGACCGCCAAGCTGCAGGCCTATCAGCTGCAGGATCAGGGGCACGACACGGTGCAGGCCAATCTGGCGCTGGGGCTGCCGGTGGACTCGCGCCGCTATGAGGTCGGCGCCCGCATCCTCGCCGATCTGGGCGTGGTGTCGGTGCGTCTGCTGTCGAACAACCCACGCAAGGTGCAGGAGCTGGAGCGCTATCAGATCCCGGTGACGGAACGGGTGCCGCTGGAAGTGCGGCCGAACCCGGAGAACCTGCGCTACCTGCACACCAAGCGGCAGAAGCTCGGCCACTGGCTAGAGCTGCGCGACGGCACCCAGGATTTGCCCCCGACCGGCTGAGCGCCGTCCGTCGCTCGCCGTGGGACGCTGCTCGGCCGTCCCCGCCCGATCCACAGCGGAGCCCCAGCGGACTCCGCTAAGTCCTCGTGTCTAGCTTTTATTTTTCCCAGGCCTATAATCACTTACGGAAATGCGCTCAACCGGTTTGTAATCCGATGACCGCCCGCGCTCACATCCTGCTCTGCTTCCCATCTCGCCTTTTCGGACGCCTTCCGGCAACTCCGTAAAAGCGCTGGGTAAGAGCGGCTGCGCGCTCGCCCGGCATCCCATTCTCGGTTGACTTCACGGCGGGACGTCCGTGCCCGGCGCGATTGCGCCTGCGTTGCGACGATAACGAGGGGGTACAGATGAGCTGGAAGACACCACTCCGCTTGGTCGTGCGGTCGACGCTCCGGCCCATCGAATACCTGCGCGTACATCCTCCGCTCATACGCGGCGCGGCTTGCACCCGCGCCTGTCGCTAGCCCGGC
>JGI26049J44785_1001550_pt1 | contig 11045 bp, 11 predicted proteins | sample HigsolmetaGSP11D_FD_44785 | JGI IMG/M metagenome (IMG submission 44785)
GCGCGGCGGCCTCCCAGTATGCGAACGCCGCGCAGGATCAGTACGCCAACGCCGCGCAGGATCAGTACGGCGGGCAGCCGCCGCAGGCTCCGCCCTCCTCGCCGGCCCCCGAGGCGGTGGTTCCGCCTCCGCCTCCCGCGCCCTCTCAGCTCGAAGTCCCGCCGCCGCAGCTCGTCAAGCCCGACTCGACGGCGCAGAGGGCGATAGAGATGGGGCTGGCGAAGGCCCCGCAGGGGTACACCGGCCCGGTGAAGCACTCCTCCGCGGCTTCTACCAGCGATCTGCAGTCGGTGCGTTCCTCGGTTGCGACGGTCTACTCGTCGACACCCGCATCTTCTCCGCAGAGCTCGCAGCCGGCTGACACCGGCACCCAGACCTCGCGCAGCTCCGGGGCTGGCTCCGCAGTTGGGGAGAAGCAGAAAGGGGCCGGCGGGATAACCGTCCTCCCTGATACGGGCGGCGGGCAGCCCTGGGCGCTCGTGGCGGGGGCTGCGCTGCTCTGCCTCGGTACGGTTGGCGTACGCCGGATCTTCCGCCGCTGAACCCGCGGCCCCGCGCTACGCGCGTATAATCGGCGTTCGTGCGTGGCGATGGGAGCTTGAGGGTCGGTTATGCCGGCGGGGAGCGGGGTGCGCGGGAGGCCGCCCGCCGTGGGGCTGCCGCTATCGTCGTCGACGCGCTTCGGGCTTCGGCGACGATAGCGGTGCTGGTGGCGCTGGGGGCGCGGGTGAGGCCGGTGGCCACCGTTTCGGAGGCGCTGGCTACGGAGGCCGACTACCGGGCCGGGGAGCGTGGCGGGGAGAAGGTCCCGGGTTTCGACTTCGGGAACTCGCCGGTGGAGATCCTCGGGGCCGGCGTGGGTGCAGGTTCTACGGTGGCCCTCACCACCACCAACGGCACCCGGGTCATACGGGCCGCGAGCGGGGCCCCGGACATCTTCGCCGGGTGTTTCGTGAACGCAAGCGCGGTGGCGGAGGCCCTGCGCTCGCGTTCGGGGGAGGTGATCGTCGTCGGCTGCGGCTGGAGGGGGCACCGGGCCGCCGAGGACGAACGGGCCGCCGGGGCGATCATCGCCCGGCTGGTCGAGGCGGGTGCGATCCCCGACGTGCGCGCGCAGAAGGTGATGCGCGGATACCGGGAGCGCCCCCTGCGGACCCTCTACGGCGTGAGCGCCGCGCGCAGGCTCCTCAGCCTGGGATACGACAGGGATCTGGACGTCTGTTTCGCCGAGGATTCCTTCCCGGTGGTCCCGGTTCTCGTAGACGGAGCTTTCGTAGCGCTCCGGAAGGGAGCGAAGATGTCCTCTGGTGCGCTACCGCACAATACACACTCCGGCCGGCGAATTTCTTCTTGACAAGCCCTCCGGCCGGACTTATTCTGAAGGCAGGCTGGGAGGCTCAAACGTTACAAATTATGGCGTGTAGCCCTCCCAATCAGCCGGAGAGAGGAGGTGAAGTAGATGCCGACCACCACCCACGAGAAGGTTCGGGAGTACACCCGCGAGGAGGTCGACCGGGCCATCGACGTCATCGAGCGTCACCTCGAGAAGGAGGCCAGGACCCGCAATCTGCTCGACGAGCAGGCGATCATGCGTCCGAAGGACCTCTGCAAGCAGCAGGGTCTGGACATGGTTGCCGAGCTGCGGAGCATGGTCTAGAGAGCCAAGCCTATGAAAGGGGATGCACAGTAGCAGCATCTTCCATCCGCCTTCATGGGCGGCTGTCCATCCCCCTTCATACGGGCTGGGAAAAGGGCCGGGAACGTTCCCGGCCCTTTTCCTGTTCTCCTGTGTGTTGGTGGGAGAGCGGAGGAGGAGGGATTCGAACCCTCGATACCCCTGTTGAGAGGTATAACACCTTAGCAGGGTGCCGCCTTCAACCACTCGGCCACTCCTCCGAGCGCTCGGGGAACAAGTATATCAGAGATGGGGTGGGCTACCAGGATCGTTCTCGCCGGATCTGAGGCTCGTTGGATCAGCCGTTCGCCGGGGGCTTTCTCAGGTGGTCCAGCGTGGCGTTTAGCTCGGCGCCCAGCAGCAGGATTATCGAGGTGATGTAGAGGTAGAGCAGGAGCACTATGACGGTGCCGAGGGAGCCGTAGATCCTGTTGTACGAGCCGTAGTTGGCCACGTAGAAGCTGAAGGCCAGGCTGGCTGCGACCCACAGGAGCACGGCGAAGATGCCGCCCGGGACGATCCAGCGCAGTCGTTGATCGACGTTGGGTGCGAAGTAGTAGAGCAGCGCCACGGTCACGACCAGAAACAGCAAGGCCACGGGCCAGCGCACCACGCTCCAGACGAGCTCGAAGAGGGGACCGAGGCCGAATAGGCTGGCCAGGGCACGTCCTATCTGGGGCCCGAGGATGAGCAGCAAGGCTCCGACGACTATCATCAACGAGAGCCCGGCGGTCATCAGCAGGGCCATGCCGCGGACCTTCCAGAACGGGCGGGTCTCCTCGACGCCGTAGGCTTTGTTCAGCGCCCGGATCAGGGACGAGAAAGCCCCGGAGGCTGACCACAGGGTGAAGAGGATGCTGAAGGTGAAGAGCCCCGGGGCGGAGTTCTCTCCGCTTATTATCGGTCTCATGTATGACGCTACGAGCGTGTAGACCGAGTCGGGAACGAGCTGCTGGAAGTAACCGAGCACGATGGTGGCGAGCTGCGGGTTGCCGATGGTGCTCAGCAGAGAGAGCAGCGCGAGCAGGAAGGGGAAGAGGGCGAGTATGAGATGGAAGGCGAGGCTGGCGGCGACGGCCGGGATCTCGTTGTCCCGGAAGCGCAACGCGAGCCGCTTCGCCGTCTCTGGGATCAGGGCGCCCACCACGACACCTCCGCCTTTTCGCCCTTCGGAGCCCGGGAGAGGGTAACAGATCGGTAACACCTTTCAACCGGGGGCTTCCCGGTAGCGGGTCTGCTGGCATATAATCCCAGGTTGCGTTCCCCGCGTGGAAGGAGCCCGAGCTGAAGAGCGCCCCCATAAGGTCTCCCAGGATGATACTCGCCCTGATCGTGGCGGCCGCGATCATCGTCGCCGCCATCCTCGTCGTGCTCAGCCAGCTCGGCGGAGGAGGAGCGTCGAGCGGGGAGGTGAGCAAGCTCTACGCCGGGGTGCCCCAGAACGGCACGACGCTCGGGAAGGGGAGCGCTCCGGTCACCATCTACCTCTACGAGGATTTCCAGTGCCCCTACTGCGGGGAGTTCAGCCGCAACGTCTTCCCCAAGCTGGTCGAGAACTACGTGAAGACCGGCAAGGTGAAGCTGGTCTCCGAGCCGATGGCGTTCATAGGACCGGACTCGGTGAAGGCGGCGGAGGCCGCGCTCGCGGCCGCGAAGCAGAACCACTACTGGGGATACTACTACCTGCTCTTCGCGAACCAGAAGACCGAGAACAGCGGCTACGTGACACAGAGCTTTTTGAACGACCTCGCGCAGAAGACCCCGGGGCTCGACGTGAGCCGCTGGAAGGGCGCTCTCTCCGACCCTTCCCTCGCGAAGAAGCTCGAGCAGGTCCAGAAGAAAGCCAGCGCCGAGAAGGTCAACTCGACGCCGACCCTGATCGTCGAGGGGCCGAAGGGGCGGAAGAAGCTGGTGGGGCTGCACGATTACAAGTCCGTCTCGAGCGCCATAAAGCAGGTCGGTGGATCCTAGCCTCAAGGGAGAAGGGAATCGCGGGCTGCGGACCGCCCTGGTCGCGCTCGCCGTGATCGGGCTCGGGATAAGCGCCTACCTGACTTGGGTGCACTTCGAGGGTATAGCCCCGGTCTGCGCCGGAGGCAGCCACGGCTGCGAGACGGTTCAGGCCAGCCGCTACGCGACCCTCGCCGGCATTCCGGTCCCTCTCCTGGGGCTCTTCGGTTACGCGCTGCTTTTCGTCTCCGCCCTGGTGCGAGGTGAGGGTGGGGCCTACCTCGGTCTTCTCGTCACGCTCGTCGGGACCCTCTTCAGCGCTTATCTCACCTACCTGGAACTCTTCGTCATCCACGCAATCTGCCAGTGGTGCGTGACGAGTGCGGTGGTCATGCTCCTCTCTTTCGTCCTGGCCTTCATCCGGGTCTGGCGCATCATCACCTAGGCCGGGGGTGCCGGAGAGGCCCCAGCTTCGTATACTCGGCGCATGAAGCTCATCGTCGCCGAGAAGCCTTCGGTGGCACGGGATATCGCGAACGCCCTGGGACGTCACCGCCGGGGTGAGGGGTGTCTCGTTGGGAGCGGCTGGATCGCGACCTGGGCGCTCGGACACCTCGCGGAGCTCGCCCCGCCGGAGGCCTACGGCGAGCGCTACAAGAGCTGGCGGCTCGAAGATCTGCCGATCCTGCCCGATAGGTTCAGGGTCGTCGTTTCTCCGAAGACCCGAGAGCAATTTCGGATCGTAAAGCGGCTGCTCCGCGACCCCGGCGTGACGGAGGTCGTAAACGCCTGCGACGCGGGGAGGGAGGGAGAGCTCATCTTCTCCCGGCTCTACGAGCTCTCGGGGTGCGACAGGCCGGTGAAGCGGCTCTGGATCTCTTCGCTCACCCCCGAGGCGATCCGGGAGGGGTTCGCTTCCCTGAGGGACGCGCGCGAGATGCGCCCGCTCGAGGACGCCGCCAGGAGCCGCAGCGAGGCCGATTGGATCGTGGGGATGAACGCCACCCGTGCCTTCTCGGTTCGCTTCTCCCGCCCCGGCGACGTCCTCTCCGTCGGGCGCGTCCAGACCCCGACGCTGAGGCTCCTCGTAGACCGCGAGCGTGAGATAGAGGGCTTCACCCCCGAGACGTTCTGGACCGTGCGCGCCCGCTTCTACCGCGGCGGCGACTCCTACGAGGGCGTGTGGTTCAAAGGCAAGGAGAGCCGCCTTGGGGAGAAGGAGGCGGCGGAGCGGATAGCAGAGAGGGTACGCGGTGGTACGGGGTTGGTGCGCCGGGTACGGAAAAAGGTGGCTTCCGAGCGGCCCCCGCTCCTCTACGACCTCACCGCGCTGCAGCGCGACGCCAACGCCCGCTTCGGCTTCACCGCGGAGCGCACCCTGAAAGCCGCCCAGAGCCTCTACGAGCGGCGCAAGCTCATCACCTACCCCCGCACCTCGAGCCGTTACCTCTCGAAGGACGTCGTCCCCACGCTCGAGAGGCGCATCGTTGCGGCGGGGGCGCTGCCAGCGCTCGAACCGTTCGCCTCGAAACTTCTCTCGCTTCCGGAGCTCCCGCGTGGGAGGCGTATCGTGGACGACGCGAAGGTGACCGACCACCACGCGATCATCCCTACCGGGAGACGCCCTTCGGGCGAGCTCCCGCCGGACGAGGCGAGGGTGCTGGATCTCGTCTTCCGGCGCTTTCTCGCGGTCTTTTTCCCCGAGGCCCGTTTCGAGCACACCACGGTCGTCACCGCCGTCGGGGAGGATGCTTTCCTCTCCCGCGGCAGGGTGGTGCTCGAAGCCGGCTGGAGGGCGCTCTACCCCGACGGCGTCGGCGGGAGGAGGGAGAAGGAGCCCCCACTCCTGCCGTCCGTCGAGGAGGGGCAGGAGTGGGCGGTGGCTGGGGTCGCGGTGAAGGAGGGGAAGACCAAACCCCCGCCGCGCTACTCGGAGGCGACGCTCCTCGGGGCGATGGAGACCGCCGGCAGGCTCGTCGAGGACGAGGAACTGCGGCAGCGGATGAAGGACTCCGGCCTCGGCACGCCCGCGACCCGCGCGGCGATCATAGAACGCTTGATCCAGGTCGGCTACGTCGAGCGGGAGAAGAAGGTGCTCGTGCCCACCCGGAAGGGCCGCCGGCTCGTCGCGCTCGTCGGGGATGGGTCGCTCGCCTCCCCCGAGATGACCGCTCGCTGGGAGGAGCGCCTGGCGAAGATGGAGCGCGGCGAGGAAGACCGACGGCGCTTCATGGCGGGGATAGAAACCTTCACGAAGGAGCTCGTCGAGGAGGTGCGCCGTAAGGCGGGAGAGAAGGTGCCGCAGCCTGCCGACGGTTCAATCGGCGCCTGTCCGAAGTGCGGCTCCCCGGTCGTCGAGACGAAGAAGGCGTACTCCTGCTCCGCGTGGAGGGGGACCGGATGCGACTTCGCCATCTGGAAGACCATCTCCGGCAAGCGGGTGAGCGAGNCGCAGGCGAGGCGACTGCTCGAGCAGCGGANGACCGGGGTGCTNAAGGGNTTCANGAGCAGATCCGGCGGGACCTACTCAGCCGCTCTCGTGCTGGATGAGGAGNGGAAAGTGCGGATCGAGCGCGGGAAGAACGGATCGTCCGGTTCGCGTTAAACTCTCCTGCGGTATGCAGGATGGAACGACAGGAGAGAGGAGCGCCGGGTGAAGACGGTCCCGGCGCTCAAGGTCGAAAAGCTCAGGAAAACCTATCCCGGGGGGCTTCTGGCCCTCGATGACGTCTCGCTCGCGATAGAGCCCGGGACCTTCTTCGGGCTCCTCGGGCCCAACGGTGCGGGCAAGACGACCTTCATAAGCAGCATCGTCAACCTGGCCCGGCCCGACTCCGGGACGATCGAGATCTTCGGCTACGACGCCATCCGCGACTTCCGGCGGGCGCGGCGCATGGTCGGGGTCTCGCCCCAGGAGGTGAACCTCGACAAGTTCCTCACGGTCGAGGAGACGCTTTTGTACCACGCGGGTTACTACGGCGTCCCGAAACGCAAGGCGCGCGAGCGGGCGGCAGAGCTGCTGGAACGCTTCGGGCTCTCCGACAAGCGGGACGCCCGCACCAACACCCTCTCCGGCGGGATGAAGCGGCGGGTGATGTTCGCCCGGGCGCTGATGCACGACCCCGGGATACTCTTCCTCGACGAGCCGACGGCCGGGGTCGACGTCGAGCTGCGCTACAGCCTCTGGAGCTACATCCGCGAGCTCAACCGCGGGGGGCTCACGATCGTGCTCACCACCCACTACATGGAGGAGGCGGAGGAGCTCTGNGAGGAGGTCGCCCTGATCTCGGGCGGNAGGATCGCCGACAGGGGNACCGTCGGGGAGCTCGAGGAGAGGCANGGTGCNTCGAGCATCGAAGAGGTCTACATGAAGGTGATCCATGCTGATAGTTGACAGAGGGTTCCTGACGCTGCTCAAGCGCGAGGTGCTGCGCTTTCTGCGGGTGTGGTCCCAGACGATCGTGCCNCCCCTTCTGACCTCGCTTCTGTACGTCGTCGTCTTCGGGTTCGCGCTCGGCGGGAGGATAAAGGAGATAGAGGGNATCCCNTATCTGCAGTACATCCTCCCCGGGATCGCGACGATGAGCCTGGTGACCGGGGCGTACTCGAACACCTCGAGCTCGGTCTTCGACGCCAAACGCGAGCGCTACATAGACGATGTCCTCGCGAGCCCGATGAGCGACCTGCAGATCGCGCTGGCNTACTCTCTGGGCGGGACGCTGCGCGGCGTGATCGTGGGCTGNGGGGTCTTCCTGGTCGGGATGCCCTTCGCCAGGACCGGGGCNGAGAACCCGCTGCTTCTGCTCGCGNTCTGGGNCCTCGCNGCGTTCGCGTTCTCCTCGCTCGGCGTGATCGTGGGGGTCGTCTCGACCCGGATAGACCACATCTCCTTCATGGGCAACGTCATAATCCAGCCGCTCGCTTTTCTCGGCGGGGTCTTCTACTCGGTCAGGATGCTGCCGCACCCGCTGAAGGTGGCGACGCTCTTCGACCCGATCTTCCACACCGTGGACGCCGCCCGCTACGCGGCTCTCGGCATCTCGGATCTCGACATCCTCCCGGCGCTCGCCGTGGTCTTCTTCCTCGCCGCCGTCTGCTTCGCCGGGGCCTGCTGGGCGATAAGCCGTGGCCCGAACCTCCGCTACTAGGAGGACGCGGCGGGAGGGCAGCCCCCTCCGTTTCGTCTTCTGGACGTTCGTGCTCTCCCGCGCCTTCTTTCTCGGGGTGGGGGCGCTCGCTCATTTTCTCCTGCCGCAGGCCCTTCCCGGCGGCATCCCCGGCCCCCGAGGGGTACTGGGCTACTGGGCGAACTGGGACGGGGCGTGGTACTCCGGGATCGCGACCTCCGGCTACGGCCTGCACGCCCCCGAGAGCACGGCTTTCTTCCCGCTCTATCCGCTGCTGGTGCACCTCGGGGTGCGCCTGGGAGGTGGGGTGGCGCCGTGGGGTGTCGCCGTCTCGCTCGCCGCTCTCCCCTTCGCCTTCTACTTCGTCTACGAGACGGCCGCGCGGTTGCACGGCGACCGGGCGGCCCGCGCCTCGGTGCTCACGCTCGCCTTCTTCCCTACGGCGTTCTTCCTGAACGCGGTCTATACCGAGAGCCTCTTCCTCGCGCTCTCGGCCGGGTGCCTCTGGGCCGCCTTGGTGCGGCGCGACCTGCTCCTCGCCGGCTTCCTCGGGGCGCTCGCCGCGGCGACCCGCAACCTCGGGGTGTTGCTCCTCCTGCCGCTCTTTCTCGAGTGGGTGCGCAATCGCAGGGAGTTCGGTCGGCGGGGGCTCGCTGAGATAGCGGTGGTCCCCGCCGGGCTCTGCGCCTACGCTCTCTACCTCGCCGGGCGCTTCGGAGACCCGCTCGTCTTCGCCCGGCAGCAGCGGGCCTACTGGGGGCGCACGCTGACCGATCCGCTCGCGACCGCCCGGATGGCGTGGAGGAGCGCGAGGGAGGGTGCCCGCTACCTCGTCGAGCCGCACGCTCTCTTCGTGAGCACGCTTCCGGAACCTTCGCTCGCCGCCTCGAACACCCTCAACCTCGCGTTCTTCGCCCTCTTTACCGCCGTGATGGCTTTCGGGGTCTTCGTGCTCCCGCCGGGGTTGAGCCTCTACGCGCTGGCCCTCGTGCTCGTGCCCCTGCTCACCCCTTCACCCCTATTCCCGCTCATGAGCCTGCCCCGATTCCTTCTCGATGCGTTCCCGTTCTTCATCGCTCTCGGGGTAGCGCTCTCCCGCAACCGTAGGGCACTCGTTGTCTGGCTCGTCTCTGGCGCCCTGGCCGGTGCGGCGCTCACGACGCTGTTCGTCACCTGGAGGTGGGTGGCCTAGGAGGGGCATGCTGATAGAATGCTCATGCATGGGGGAAGAACGGAGAGGAGGTACGCCGTCGTGAAGGCCGCCGTGATGGAGAAGCAGCGGGAGCCGCTCGTCGTCCGGGAGGTCGAGGAGCCTTCCTGCGCCCCGGACGGGGCGATAGTCCGGGTGGAGGCGAACGGGGTCTGCCGCAGCGACTGGCACGCCTGGCAGGGGGACTGGGACTGGTTCGGGGTGAACCCGCCGCTGCCGCACGTGCTGGGTCACGAGTTTGCCGGGGTCGTCGAGGAAGTGGGGTCGGAGGTGCGCCACCACTCGGCGGGCGAGCGGGTGGTGGTCCCGTTCAACGTCGCGGACGGCACCTGCCCGGAGTGCGTCGCCGGCCACCACAACGTCTGCGACAACATCGGCCTGATCGGCTTCACCCAGTGGGGCTCCTTCGGCCGCTACGTGCACGTGCCCCACGCCGACGTGAACCTGGTCGACCTCCCGGAGTCGGTCGGCTTCGTCGAGGCGGCTTCGATCGGCTGCCGCTTCATGACCGCCTTCCATGGGCTCGCGGATCAGGCGCAGGTGCGCCCCGGCGAGTGGGTCGCGGTGCACGGCTGCGGCGGGGTGGGGCTCTCGGCGACGATGATCGCGACCGCCCTCGGCGCCGGGGTGATAGCCGTGGACATAGACGACCGCAAGCTGGACTTCGCGCGCGAGATCGGGGCGGTGGAGACCGTCAACGCGAGGGAGACCGACGCGGCCCGGGCGGTGCAGGAGATCACCGGCGGCGGCGCCCACGTCTCGGTCGACGCCCTCGGAATAGCCCAGACCTGCCAGGCCTCGGTTGGGAGCGTGCGCAAGCGGGGCAGGCACCTGCAGATAGGACTCACCACGAGCGCCGAACGCGGCGTCGTCGGGCTACCGGTCGACCTGATCGTGCAGAAGGAGATCCGGCTCATCGGCTCGCTCGGGATGGGGCCGGTGAGCTACCCGTACATGCTCTCGATGATAGAGCAGGGCAAACTCTCCCCGAAGAGGCTCGTCTCGCGCACCATCCCGATAGAGGAGGCCGGAGACGTGCTCGCCTCGATGGGGGACTTCGGTACCCTCGGGGTAGTGGTCGTGGACCGCTGGTAGGGGGCTCTAGGCACGGCTTCTTCTTATCTCGACGGCCGAGCCCGCGATCGGGGTGCTCCCGAGCCGGACGTGTGGCTTCGTGACCTTCACCCGCACTTCTTCGANCCGCGGGTGATGCTCCAGAATCGCAGCGGCGATCCTCTCGGCCACCGTCTCGATGAGGTTCACCGGCTCTCCTTCGACGATCTCGCGTGAGAGCCGGTGGACCTCGCCGTAGTCGATGGTCTTGTCGAGGTCGTCCGAGAGGCCTGCTTCCCTGAGTTCGCACTTCATCTCGACGTCCACCACGAAGGGCTGGCCCAGCTCGCGCTCCGCGGGGAGCACGCCGTGGTGGCCGTGGAAGGTCATGCCTTCGAGCAGTATCCTGTCCTCGCCCAAAACCCGCCTCCCTCTGCACGGCGAATCTGCCGCGGAAGAGTATACCGGAGTACGCCACCTCCCCGATCGGAGGGCTCGGGGACTTCTCACCCCGAGAGGATCATCCGGACGCCGACGAAGATGAGCATCGCCGCGAGCAGGAGCCGCAGAGGACGACCCGGTACCGCCCTGGCGAGGCGGCTGCCGATGAGCACGCCCGGGATGCCGCCGAGGAGCAGGATGCCGGTGATCTCGAAGCTGACGTTGCCGCTCAGCGCATGCGCAAGCCCGACGGTGAACGAGAGGATCGTCGCGTGCGCCACGTCGGTGCCTACCACCTCGACCGAGCTGAGGGGGTAGACGAGTAGCAAAATCACCGCGATCATGGTCCCGGACCCGATCGAGGTCAGGCCGACGAGATACCCGCCGATCGCACCCAGCGCCGTCGTGAGCGCCTTCCTGCGCAGGCTCATCGGGCTCTGCCCGTCCCAGCCCCCGATCTTGCCCCTACGTCCGGGCTTCTCCGGGATGAAGTGCCGCGCGATGAGGGAGAGCCCGGCCAGGATCACGACCGCCGCGATCGCGGTGCCGAGTATCCCGTCCACGCTCCGGGCGCTGTAGATCCTCTCCA
>JGI26049J44785_1001553_pt1 | contig 11035 bp, 9 predicted proteins | sample HigsolmetaGSP11D_FD_44785 | JGI IMG/M metagenome (IMG submission 44785)
TGGAGGCTGTTTAACAGCCCCACTGGGTAACAAAATTACATGAGTGAACCATGAGTCTTCGGTAACATTTTTATGTGAGTTGACACGCAAACCATGTCCTTGACAACAAGTCAGGTCACAGGTTGAGCACAGGCATGCTCGCGTGCGATCATATCGTCTCCGGATCNGCCCTTGGTCAGCGGCTCCAGTCGTATTCGGTCGCCAGCTTGCTCTTGTGCGCGATTCTGGCGGATGCGGCGGCGGCCAGGGCGGCCACCAGATCGTCGAGATAGACGTGTATGTGGTTGCCCTTCGAGTTCAGCTTGCGGATGATGCCGGATTTCTCCTTGTCGAGGTAGCCAAAGCTGGTNAGTCCGATCATCCCGTAAGCGTTGGTAATCCCCAGGGCCAGAACCTCATCGACTCCATACAGGGATTCGTCTGCTTCCATGATATCCTGCAGCGGACGAGGCAGCAACTTCCTCTCGGCCAGCATGTCCAGGGCGACTCCGGTGAGCAGCGTATATTGTACATCCCTTTTCTCCAGAACGGCAAGCACGCTTGCCCGGCAATCCTCAAGCTTCAATGCAGGATTATAAGGAAACTGCAGCTCAAGCACGATGCTCGCGATATCATCCAGGGCAACGCCCCGTTCAGCCAACAGATCAAGCAGATAATCTACCGTCTTGTTCATTGTCACGTTCCTCCCAGGCATCGGATCGATAGCAATGACAGGCATGTACATCATTGTATGCGTCCAGCCCGGGAAATGTGACAATATCTTGCGGGTGCGGCGCAAACGACATCTCCCCGATTCGTCGGGGCTGCCTGAAGCGCGCCTGCAGGCGATGCCGTGTGCGGCCAGAGGTCACCTTTCGGTTTACTTGATGCGAACCGAATGCTCTCCCATGATCGACTCGATCATCGCCTTCAGCGTCTCTGACGGCCTGACGTTGTACTCCTCGTTCAGGGCGATCAGCTTGCTCGTCCGCTCGTAGAACAGGACCACCTGCAGATCTCCGGGATGCAGCTCCAGCACCTTCTTGAGCCGATTGAGATCAGTTGGCTGCTCCTTGTGTCTCGCGATCTTGATGAACATGCGTTGCGCCGCTGCTCCTGGCTTCGGAGCCGACCGCTTCCTGAAGCGCGTCTCCACCTCCGGATCATCCAGCCGGGCCGCGTCGTCCACGAGGAGCTTGACCTCTTCCTCCTGCAGCTGAAGCTTGGCTCTGACGATGAGCATCTCGCCCTTGCTCACGATCTGGCTCACCTTCTGCCACACGCCCGGGAAGATCACCAGCTCGACGCGCGCCGCCGTCTGATCCTCCAGCTCCGCAAACGCCATCTGCTGGCCCTTCTTCGTGAAGATCGTCCGCGCCGACACGATGAGTCCGGCGGTGATCACCTCGCTGCCGTCCGCATACTCGGGCAGGAGCAGCAGCTGATCGGCCTCGAGTCTGGCGAGTACATCGGCGTAATCCTCCAGCGGGTGGCCGGACAGATACAGGCCGAGCAGGTCACGCTCGAACTCCAGCTGTTCCGCCTTCAGGAACGGCCTGACATCCGGCGGCTCCACCGTCCATTGCGCTTCCTCGATGAAGCCGAACAGGTGCAGCTGCAGGTCCTCCCGCTCCTTCTTCCACTTCTGCGCCGCCTCCATCGTCTCGTCCAGCATCGCCAGGAGCTGCGCGCGATGACCCGGCAGCGAATCGAAGGCGCCGCCCAGGATCAGCGACTCCATGACGCGCTTGTTGCAGACGCGCAGGTCGACGCGACGGCAGAAGTCGAGCAGGCTCGTGTAAGGCTTGTCCCGGCGCTGCTCGATGATCGTCTCCATCGCATGCGTGCCGACGTTCTTGATCGCCGCCAGCCCGAAGCGAATCGAGCCATCCGGCAGCGGGGTGAACAGGACACCGCTCTCGTTCACATCCGGCGGCAGGACGGGGATGCCCATCTTGCGGCATTCGTCGACGTATTCGGCGACCTTGCGATGGGTGCCCATCACCGCCGTCAGCATCGATGCCATGAAGGCCGTGGGATGATGCGCCTTCAGGTACGCCGTCTGGAACGCCAGCACGCCATAGGCGGTCGCATGCGCCCGCGGGAAGCCGTAATCGGCGAAGCGGACGATCATGTCATAGACCGCATGNGCCGACTCCGCGTCATGACCCTGCCGGAGGCATCCCTTGACGAAATGCTCCCGTTCCTGGTCGAGCACCTCGCGCTTCTTCTTGGACACCGCGCGGCGCAGCAGATCGGCTTCGCCCAGGCTGAAGCCGGCCATCTGCGAGGCGATCTGCATGATCTGCTCCTGGTAGACGATGATGCCATACGTGTCCTTCAGGATCGGCTCGAGCGACGGGTGCGGATATTCCACCTGGGCGAGTCCGTGCTTGGCCTGGATGTATCTCGGGATGAACTCCATCGGTCCGGGGCGGTAGAGGGCCAACACGGAGATGATATCCTCGAAGTGCGTCGGCTTCAGCTCGCGCAGCACGCGCCGCATCCCCGGCGACTCCAGCTGGAAGACGCCCGTTGTGTCGCCTCTGCCGAGTAGCTCGTAGGTCAGCGGATCGTCGTCCGGCACCGTGCGGAAGTCGACCAGCTCCCCGCCCAACTCGGTGATGTAGCGCAGCGTTCGCTCGATGATCGACAGCGTCCTGAGCCCCAGGAAATCCATCTTGAGCAGGCCGATCGACTCGAGATGCTCCATCGAGTACTGGGTCAGCGCGGTGCGCTCGGAGCCCTGCTGCAGCGGCACATGGTCGGTCAGCGGCTCGCGCGAGATGACGACGCCGGCGGCATGCGTCGAGGCATGCCGCGGCATGCCCTCCAGCTTGCGGGCGATCTCGATCAGCCGCGCCACCTTCTCCTGCTTGCGGCATGCTTCCGCCAGCTGCGGGCTCTGCTCGAGCGCCTCCTCCAGCGTGATGCCCAGCTGGTTCGGGATGAGNTTGGCNGTNCGGTCGACCTCCGCATAGGANAGGTTGAGCACGCGTCCCACATCGCGCACCGCAGCCTTGGCGGCCATCGTGCCGAAGGTGATGATCTGCGCGACATGCTCGCTGCCGTATTTGCCCACCACGTAGTCGATCACTTCGTCGCGCCGCTCGTCGCTGAAGTCGATGTCGATATCCGGCATCGACACGCGCTCCGGATTGAGGAAGCGCTCGAACAGCAGCCGGTACTTCAGCGGGTCCACGTTCGTGATGTTCAGGACATAGGCGACCAGACTGCCAGCCGACGAGCCTCTGCCCGGACCGACGGCGATCTTCTGCTCATGCGCGTAGCGGATGAAGTCCCACACGATGAGGAAATAATCCGAATACCCCATCCGCTCGATGACCCCTAGCTCGTACCGGAGACGCTCCTCCGCCCTGGCGCGGAACGCCTCGTCCGCCCACTCGGGCTTGTCGGCATAGCGGGCCTTCAGCCCGGCCTCGCACAGGCTGGTCAGGTAGGTGTGGGCGGTGTGGCCTTCCGGGATGGGCTTGAACTCCGGCAGCACCGAGCGGCCAAAGGTGAGCTCAAGGTTGCATTTGTCCGCGACGGCCAGCGTGTTCTCGATCGCCTCCGGCACATGGGCGAACAGCCGGGCCATCTCCTCCGCGCTCTTCAGGTACAGCTGGTCGCTCTGGAAGCGCAGCCGGTCCTGGTCCTCGATCGTCTTGCCGGTGCCGATGCAGATGAGCACGTCCTGCACCTCCGCATCCTGCCGCGCGATATAGTGGACGTCGTTGGTTGCGACCAGCGGGATTCCCGTCTCTTCGGCCAGGCGGATCAGCTCCTGGTTGACCCGCTTCTGCTCCAGGAGGCCGTGATCCTGCAGCTCGAGGTAGAAGTCGTCGCCGAATATGCGCCGGTATCTGAGCGCAGCTTCACGCGCCTCGTCGAAGCGGTGATGCAGCAGATGCTGCGCGATCTCGCCGCCGAGGCAGGCGCTCAGCGCCACCAGGCCGTCCGCGTGCTGCTCAAGGGTGTGCAAGTCGACGCGAGGTTTATAGTAGAAGCCTTGCAGATGGGCTTTGGAAACGAGTCGCAACAGGTTTCGGTAGCCCTGTTCATGTTTGGCCAGCAGGATGAGGTGATAGGTGGGGCTTTCCTTGCGGCTGACCTTGTCCTCCATTGACCCTGTGGTCAGGTAGATCTCGCAGCCGATGATCGGCTTGATGCCGTGAGCTTTGCAGGCCTTGTAGAAAGGGATGGCCCCGTACAGCACCCCGTGGTCGGTCAGAGCCAGCTGGGACATGCCGAGCCGCGCCGCCGTTTCTGCCAGGTCCTGGATGCGTGCGGCGCCATCCAGCAAGCTGTATTCGCTATGCACATGCAAGTGAACAAAACCGCTCATCGCAAGCCCTGCCTTCCGTTCTCAACATCTTAAACTATTTTATCATACAAGACGGTGGGAATCCCATAGATATAAGTGTGAGAGACGGGCTGTTGACGCCATCCGGTCCAGGGGGCAGCTTGCCGTTCGAACCGTCCGCGTCTCGCCAGGCGCACCGAACAGACACACGGTTCCCGGATGGTCAACATCGCCGATCGGCATCCATCATCGAATCAATGTAATGGAATACGCACGCCATGAGGAGGAGTCGGGATGAGCCTGCAGGAATTTCTCGGCAAACTGTTGCTGGATTTCTTCATCGCGTTTGGCGTGATCTTCGGCGCAGCCTTGTTGGGAGGGATCGGCTCGGTGCTGACGCTGCAGCCGCCGAAGGCGGAGATGCTGCGGATCGCGACGAATTTCAAGATATGGGCGGTCGTGATCGTCATCGGCGGAACGATCGATCCGATCCGATATATTGAGTCCAATCTGCTCGTCGGAGCCATCTCGCCCGCGATCAAGCAGCTGCTGCACATCATCAGCGCTTTTTTCGGCGCCTATGCCGCCTCCAAGCTCATCGAATGGATATGCGGAGGGGGCTTGCAGCCTTGAGGGTGCCGAACTTTCAACAGTTCGCCGCATGGACGCAGGGCTTCGGCATCTTCATCGCCGGGATGATCGTCGGTGCGGCTGTTTTTATGTTGATGTATATGGATAATTTCGATTATCTCGTGCAGCAGAAGGAGATTCTCAGCGAGGAAAACAGTCATCTGGAGGAGCAGCTGGAGACGTACAATCATATGACGAATCCCGCGCTGCTCAGGAGCATCGACATCACCTTGCAGAATCCGCCATCCTATCCCGACCTGGACGATGTGACGGTCACCCAGCTGCAGAAGCTGGCGCGTGAGGAGCTGAAGTTCATGATCGGGCAGCGGGTCAGCCGCCTNGAGCCGGAATATATCAAGCGGCTGTTCGGCAAGAAGGTGTTTACGCTGGAGGACGGCAAGGCGAGCTACGTCGTGGAGATCAACTCGATCTTCATCGCCGATGGCGCCATGCGCGTCTGGCTGTGGGCGAACCGGTACATGACGCCGGTCGGTTCCTGAGCGGGTCGGGATTCAGTTTCGGTGCACAGGCGTGGGGCGTCGCGCGGCCCCGGACGTGTGGCAGCGCTGTGCATGGCGCGACGGTCGATCCCATACAGGTCAGGAGTCGTTTGATGCGGTGCGCAGGCGTGGGGCGTCGCGCGGCTCCCGGCAACTGGTTGGCCCGTACATGTCTCACCGGTCGATTCTTTAGGGGACACTGATATTCGGTCGCCCATCGGGTGCCAAGCGGCAACCCGTCTTCATGGCCTCGGAGCGCCAGGCGGCACGTCGCTCTCCCGCCGGCCGCCGCGCCAGCACTCTATTTTCCATGGCTGTTGTGCGCACCGCCGGACGATGTGCTACAATAGGCTGGTAACGATCGTACGAGGAGCGTATAGAATCATGATCCAATCATCTGCCATCCGGCTGTCTACCTTGTTGCCAACTTCTGTGGAAACGGATTCCAGCTATACATGGACGCAGTTTATCGGTACGACCATCCTGCTTATCATCATGTGTCTGTGCGCATGCTTGTCCGTGTTTTACAGCTTCCGTTATCGGCGCGCCACAGACCCGGNCGTACGAGGCCTGAATCAGGCGAAGACGAACATCAACATGGGCATCACGCTTATCGCCTTGTCCATGATCCTGATCCTGACCTACGAGGCGAACTGGTTGAGATCGATCATCGGCGCGATCTTCCTGCTCATGGGATTGTTCAATCTGTTCGCAGGCATTCGCAACAGGCGCCTCTTCCTCAACAACGGTGCGAAGCAGGAGGAGCGCAACTAGCAGGCTGGACGAGTCAGGCGCCGCTCTGATCATCGGCAGCCTGTATGCAGATTTTTTCTGCTTACAGCGTCGCAAAGGCCGTCGCGGCAGCCTGTAAGCAGATTTTTTCTGCTTACAGCATCGCACAAGCCGTCGCGGCAGCCTGTAAGCAGATTTTTTCTGCTTACAGCATCGCACAAGCGGTCGCGGCAACCTGTAAGCAGATTTTTTCTGCTTACAGCATCGCACAAGCGGTCGCGGCAGCCTGTAAGCAGATTTTTTCTGCTTACAGCATCGCACAAGCGGTCGCGGCAACCTGTAAGCAGATTTTTTCTGCTTACAGCGTCACAAAAGCCGTCGCGGCAGCCTGTAAGCAGATTTTTTCTGCTTACAGCATCGCACAAGCCGTCACGGCAGCCTGCTTCCAGCCTCTCCCGCCTCAGCCCTCGTGCTCGATCAGCTGAGCCGCCAGCATCGCCTTCGCCGCCAGGGATTCCCCCGCATAGACCTCCACGTCCACCTTGCCGTACCGGCGGCTGATCTCGATGATCTTCGGACGGATCTCGATGATGCTCTCGATCTGAACAGGACGAAGGTAATAGGTCGAGATATTGTCCAACACAAGATCGCTGTTCTTCACTTCCTTGACCGCCCGATAGGCGGCCTTGGTGATCAGGGTGGACAGCACGCCCTCCGACACGGTCCCGATATGATTCGTCATCTGCGGCGTGATCGGCCCGCGGAACATCAGGTGGCCTCTCGCATCGCGCAGCTCCTCAAATTCGCTGAGGATCAGATCCTCGATCGTCTCCCCGCCTTGCGGCTGCCGCTGCGTATATTTCATCGCGTTCAGCACCTCTTGCCGATACAGGACGCCGATCAGCTTGCGGTTCACATCGATGATCGGCAGCATATCGATCCCTTCCCATACCATGATGTGCGCCGCAGAAGCGACCGAGGTCTGGAGGTTGGCGGAGATCGGATTGCGCGTCATCAGCTTGTCCACCGTCCAGACATCGGAATCGCCGTTGATATCCACCGATGATATGACCCCGACCAGCCGGTTCCATTCATCCGTAACCGGAAACTGCCTCTGTCCGGTCTCCTCCATCAGCCTCCTCATCTCCGCGATCGAGCTCGTCGGCTTGAGCGAGGCCACGCGCTCGTTCAGGTTCACGATATCCTCGACCAGCATGATCTTGCGCTTGATATTGCGATCATAGATGGCGCGGTTGATCGTTGACGCCACGGTGAACGTGTCCGATTCGCAGGAGATGATCGGCAGGCTCAGCTCATCCGCCAGCTTCTTCGCTTCCTCAGATGCATCGAATCCACCGGTGATGAGAACACCGGCTCCCTGCTCCAATGCGCGGATATGCGCCCGATAGCGGTTCCCGACGATCAGCAGGCTCTGCGCCTCGATATAGCGCACCATGGCGTCCAGCTCCATCGCGCCGATCACAAATTTCTGCAGCTGCTTGCCGAGCCCCTGTGCACCTCCCAGCACGCGCCCATTGACGATCTCGACAACTTCGGCAAAGGTCAGATGATCGATCTGCCTCTCCCGCTTCTCGATCCGCACCGTGCCGGTTCTTTCCTTCGTCGCGACGATGCCGAGGTTCTCTGCTTCCTTGATCGCGCGGTAAGCCGTTCCTTCGCTGACGTCCATTTCCCGGGCGATCTTGCGCACAGAGATCTTCGTGCCGGGCTTGAGCGATACGATATGGCGAATGATCTGCTCGTGTTTGGTGATTGGCTCGTCGTCCTGCAGCATCGAACCGGATCTTGCCGCGTAGTCTGCATCCTTGATGGCATCCTCCTGCCTGTAATTGGAACCTTCCGCATTCTGTTCCTTATCATCATGCCAATCCGCCATAACTGTTACACCTCATCTGTTGGGAACTGTATCAATCTGTCTTAATGGAACCATTATACGAGGATCCATGCCAACTGGCAATCAGGAGTCCCAACCATCGACCCATACAGGAAAAATGCGAAGGTGTTGGTTGCAGGCGTTCAGCCTCCAACAAGGTATGTGGAAGTCCGTCAGCAATTAAAACCCTCCCCTCATCTCCGCAATAGGGTCACTGGAGTCCGTTGCAATCGAAAGCTGAAGCCAGGCCAAAAGAAAACAGACCGACTGCCATCGGTCTGTCACCTGGATCGCCCTGACTGCCGCCGCCAGCAGCTTCGCCCCCACGGGTCAGCCAGCGCTTCGGTCGCGTCTGGCCTGTGCATCCGCCTCCAGGATGCTGCGCTGCAGGCGCCAATATTTGAATCGTCTGATCGCCCGAATCTCCTGCTCCGTCTTCTCATCCACGCCGAACAATTCGTGCAGTTGCCCGGCGATGATCAGCAGCGCCATGCAGATCCAGGCGACACCAAAGATCGTCTCGACCGTCCATCCTCCGCCGATCGGCAGACGAGGCGCCGCATAGATCAGCATCCCCAAGGCGATCAGGAAGTACAGAACCGTGCGTTTGCGTCGAACCATGCCGTCACCCTCCTTGTGCTGTCTTGAGCTTGGTACAGGATATGAGAGGGCTCGGACATTTATGATGGTTGGTTGACCAAAGGTTGCGCGGAGCGTCACGGGAGAGATGACCACCGATGGCAGCGGGCACCCGACATGGATTTACGTCCGGTTTTCAATGCGGATAATAGGGCTATGTCACAGGAAAAGGGGGTATCATGCCCCCAGCCACAGGTAAAACAACGACTGCACGATGCCGATCAGTCCGCCGAGCAAGGCGCCAAGCCAGGTGATCGCCTTGAATTCCCGGCCGGTGATGCTGAGGATCACTTCCTCCACCTGATCCATCGGGAAATCCTCCACCTGCTTCTGCACCAGCTTCGACAGATTCAAGGTGCGCACCGCCTGGTCGATCCGGTCGCTCACCAGATCCAGCAAGCGATCGGAGATAAGCGGCGTCAGCCCGAGAAGCTGCTCCTTGCGGCTTGCCAGGAGCTGCTTCGGCGTCATCGTCCACATGCGGTCGATCCAGAGGCGCCATGGCACCTTGCCACTGACGTATCGGGCGAACCATTCCGCATCGGAGAGCGTCTCCGCCGACTGATGGTCAGAGACACCTTCCCCATCCCCAGCAGGCAACTGACTGCCCCTTTCCAGCTGCAGCCGCAGCTTGCCCAGCAGCTCGGCAGGCGTCCGTTCGGCCAGCCGCTCCTTCTGCTTCATGAGGAATCCGGTCAGCATGTCGCTTGCCGCGGGCGAGGCGAGGTAGCTCAGCAGAGCGTCGCGCACCTTCCGCGCGATCTTGTCCTCATCAACGAACATGCCGGCCAGCATCCCCATCATGCCGCCGAGGCTCCCCAGCATCTGCGTCACGATGCGATGGATGATGATGAGCCCGTTCATCGAGGACAGCTCTGCACGCAGCGCCTGCACGATCCATGGCACCGCTTCGCGGGCAAGCAGATCATCGACGGGAATGTGGAGCTGATCCAGCAGCTCATCCAGTGGACGGCGCATGTAAGGCGGCTTGCCGTGATCCTCCACCATCCCATCCGCATCGCCAGACCCATCGCCAACACCAGCATTGGTCGATCCAGCGTCGCCTTCACTTCGCTGCCAGTCGCCTTCGGCCAACAGAGGCCCTTCCGCACCGCCAGATCTGACCTCTGCTCCTCCAGCACCTCCTGCGAGCAGCCCGGAATCCCCGCCAACTCCGGCCTCCGAGGCACTTGACTCATCGCTGCCATCTCGCACCACGCCCGAGACGGTCCCTTGCGACGCCTGCGCCGTTGGCGCCGCTGCCCATGCGGCATCCTTCGCCGTCCCGTCTTCCCACAGGCTCCTGACGCCGTCCATGATCAGCCGATCCGCCAGCTGCTCCAGCGACTGCTTCGCCCTCGCCGCCTGCTCCGGTCCGAGCAGCCTGGCCGCAACCTCCTCCAGCATCTCTTCCCGCTCCGCCCAGCTCTCCACCAGCTCCCGCAGCTTCCGCTCGACCTGGCTGCGCAGCTCCGGCTGCCGCAGCACCTCCTTCAGCCCGTCCGCCGTCACCAGATAGTCGCTGACGACGCGACCGAGCGATTCCGCGATCTCTCCCTTGCGCTTCGGGATCAGTCCGGGTGTGAAGGGGACGCGCCTCCCCCACACTCTCCACTCTCGCCTCGGCAGAAACAGCATCTTGATCGCCAGATAGTTGGTGATGTACCCGATAATGGCCGCAACCGTGATGCTGACCGCTACGAATATTGCATTTTCCACTGCTCAGCCCCCAGCGTCCAGTTTATTCACCAAGAATTTTAACAGGACATATGATGAAGTACATACGTCTAAAGCAAGAAGGAGATCCAGCATGTCTTCGGTTAAAACGGAAATTCATGTCCTGAACTCCGGCCTCTCCCCCGAAGAGTACTTGCACATGAGCGCAGCCATCATCAAGAGGCTGCATATCCCGACCCATCGCACGCTCAGCTTGCGATTCGGCTCGCGCAGGCTGCAGGTGCAGGTCGCGCCTCTTCCGCGGAGTCGCCGGAATGTGCTGCGCATGACCGAAAGCATCGCTGACAACCTTGGCCTCGCTCACGGGGACATCCTGCGCGTCTCGTACGAGGACCGCACCAGGACCATCGTCATCGGACCCGCGATTGGCGTCATGCTCCCGAGCATGTCAGACAGTCCGGATCGCCCCTTCGGCAATGTCACGGCCTTCTGCAAGGAACTGCATGGAGCAAGCCTGAACTATGGCGGGCTCGTTTATTTCTTCACGCCCGACGGGATCTCCGAGTCGGATGTGGACGGACTGCGCTATGCTTCACAACACTTCAAACGGATGAGATTTCCGATTCCCGACATCGTCTATAACCGGCTGACCACAAGAAAGCTGGAAAACAAGGATAG
>JGI26049J44785_1001567_pt1 | contig 10935 bp, 10 predicted proteins | sample HigsolmetaGSP11D_FD_44785 | JGI IMG/M metagenome (IMG submission 44785)
AATCTGGTTAAAGGCGGCTATCGGGTGACGGGTTTCGATCTGTCGCCCACGGCCTGCGCAGACGCCCGGGAGAAAGGCATCAAGACCGCGACGTCTGCGCCGGAGGCCGTGAGTGATGCCGATGTCGTTATCACCATGCTTCCGGCCGGGCGGCACGTTCTTGCCGTCTGGCGGGAGATCGTGCCGGCCATGAAGGATGGCGCGCTTCTCATAGACAGTTCCACGCTCGATGTCGGCAGCGCCCGCCAGGCGCACGAAATGGCTGCGGCGGCGAACCGCGGGCTCGCGTCCTTGGATGCGCCGGTGTCAGGTGGCGTGGGCGGCGCCACAGCCGGCACGCTCACCTTCATGTGCGGCGGAACGGGGGAAGCCTTCGCGCGGGCCAGGCCGGTTCTTGAGAAGATGGGTGCGAAGATCGTCCATTGCGGCGACGCCGGAGCAGGGCAGGCAGCCAAGATCTGCAACAACATGATCCTCGGATTTCCATGACAGGCGTCGCGGAGGCCTTCGTCTTGGCCGAGAAGCTGGGCCTCTCGCATCAGGCCCTGTTCGATGTGGCGTCCACTTCGTCCGGCCAGTGCTGGTCGCTGACCTCCTACTGCCCCGTGCCGGGCCCCGTTCCATCCTCACCGGCGAACAACGGCTACAAGCCAGGCTTTGCAGCTGCGCTGATGCTGAAGGATCTGCGGCTCGCGCAGGAGGCGGCAAACGCCACCGGCGCCACGACGCCGCTTGGCGCCGAGGCGGCGCAGCTTTACTCGCTGTTCGCTGCAGCCGGGCACGCCAGCGAGGACTTCTCCGGAATCATCAATTTTCTAAGGGGTGGAGGCAAGGACTGATGTCCTATTCGACTATACTGGTGGAAACGCGTGGCAAGGTGGGGCTCATCACACTCAACCGCCCGGAGGCGCTCAATGCGCTCAACTCGGAGCTTCTGCGGGAGATGAATGAGGTGCTGGACGGGTTCGACCGCGATCCGTCCATCGGCTGCATTGTCATCACGGGTTCGCAGAAGGCTTTTGCCGCTGGCGCGGACATCAAGGAGATGGCGAACCTCACCTATCCCGGCACCTATCTCGACGACTATTTCGCGGGATGGGATCGCGTGGCTTCGCGCCGCAAGCCGATGATCGCAGCGGTTGCCGGCTATGCGCTGGGAGGCGGCTGCGAGCTTGCGATGATGTGTGACTTCATCATTGCCGCCGACAACGCCAGGTTCGGCCAGCCGGAGATCAAGCTTGGCGTCATGCCCGGCATGGGCGGAACGCAGCGCCTCACGCGCCTGATCGGGCGGGCGAAGGCCATGGAGATGTGCCTGACCGGCCGGATGATGGATACGGAGGAAGCGGAGCGCAGCGGGTCTCGTCGCGCGCGTGGTGCCGCTTGCCAATCTGCTCGACGACGCCATCAAGACTGCCGAGACCATCGCCTCCATGTCTCTTCCGATCGCCATGATGACGAAGGAGGCCGTCCACCGGGCTGACGAGGTTTCGCTGTCGGAGGGGGTGCGTTTCGAGCGTCGCGTGTTTCATTCCATGTTCGCCACGCAGGACCAGAAGGAAGGCATGGCAGCCTTCATCGAGAAGCGGCAGGCCGAGTTCAAGAACGGCTAGCGCGGTCGGGGGCGCCAGTTGCCGGCGCCCGGCCGAGTCTCGTTCATGCGGGTTCCCCAAGCCTATGCCGTGATCTCGGGCTCCACCAGACGCGCCAGGTTGCGCAATGACTCCTGCCAGCCGAGATAGCAGGCCTCCGGCGGAACGGCATCCGGTATACCGGACTGGACGATTTCGAGCTCCGTGCCCACCGAAACCTTCTTCAAGGTTACAGTGACTTCCATGGCGCCGGGCAGGTTCGGATCGTCGAATTTGTCCGTGTAGCGGATGCGCTCGCCGGGCGAGAGCTCCAGGAACTCGCCCCCGAAGGACTCGGCCTGGGAGGTCGTGAAATTGCGGAATGACATTCGGAACGTGCCTTTTATCGTCGGCTCGAATTGCTGGACGGTGCAGGTGAAGCCGTTGGGCGGGAGCCATTTGGCAACCGCGTCGGCCTCCACAAAGGCGCGGTAGACCTTTTCCGGGCTGGCGGTGAGAACGCGGTGCAGGCGTACGGTGCTGGGCATCGGGATCCTCCTTCCTGAGTTGGTTGGACCAAGGACGGATGGGATGCGGTGCATCCGACATCATGAAGTCCCGATTGTCTCGATCCGCCCGAAGGCGGTTCGGCGGGAGTGTCGTCTGGGCACTGCTGGCTGTCGCCAGACTGTTGCAGCCCCATGAGGGAACCGGCGCCATCCTTGCGGGTTCTTCCGAGAATAGAAGGAGGGCCATATGACGGTCATTCGTGACAAGGCCACGCCCGCACGCCAAGCCGCCCAGACCCGTGGTCGCATCCAGAAGGGTCTCGATGGCGACAAGGTCCCCGGCTTCGATCCCGCAGCCGCGCCGCTGGAAACGGACGCTGAAGCGGGGGGGTCTTCAGATCCGTTGCCACCGGAAACCCCATCGGACACGCCCCGGACCAACCGGGATGCTCATGCCTCGTCCCATGCCGAGGCCATGCGACCGATCGAAGGGGCTGTCCAGCCGCGTGCCGTGAGCGTATGGTGGTTTCTGCTGGCCATTGTCGCAATTGGAGTAGCTTTCGGGCTGCTGTTCTTGCGAACCTGACGGCGACCGACGGATCGGAGAACTAGGTGGTCCGGCCGGTGCCGGGCCGGCATTTCTCTATGCCAATGACTGTATGTTGACATAAAGATGTCTTTATGTGAAAAGCCCAAGAGCCCGTCACATAAGGAATTGTCATGCCGCAGGAACCGTCTTTGCTGGATAATCTTCTCGGTCCAGTCGCCAGGCCCGATGGCGCGGAGGTGCTTGCGGCCCTGACCGCGGCAGCGCGGGAGCGCATCCTGATTCTCGATGGCGCGATGGGCACCCAGATCCAGGGCCTGGGTTTCGACGAGGAACATTTCCGGGGCTCGCGCTTCATCAATTGTGAGTGTCACCAGAAGGGCAACAACGACCTTCTGATCCTGTCGCAGCCCTCGGCGATTGAAGAGATCCATTACAAGTATGCCATCGCCGGCGCGGACATCCTTGAAACCAACACTTTTTCCTCGACCCGGGTTGCTCAGGCGGATTACGGGATGGAGGATGCCGTCTACGACCTCAACCGCGAGGGCGCGAGGCTCGCGCGCCGCGCGGCGTTGCGCGCCCAGCGCGAGGACGGCAAGCGCCGCTTCGTGGCCGGTGCCATTGGTCCTACCAATCGCACGGCGTCCATTTCGCCTGACGTGAACAACCCCGGCTTTCGCGCCATTTCCTTTGACGAGCTGCGCCTTGCGTATGGCGAGCAGATTCGCGGCCTGGTCGATGGCGGCGCGGACATCATCCTGATCGAGACGATCTTCGACACGTTGAACGCCAAGGCGGCCATTTTCGCCTGCGAGGAGGTGTTTGCGGAAAAGGGTGTCCGTCTGCCGCTGATGATCTCCGGCACGATCACGGATCTGTCCGGCCGCACGCTCTCCGGCCAGACGCCGACGGCATTCTGGTATTCGATCCGCCACGCGAAGCCTTTTACGGTGGGACTCAACTGCGCCCTCGGCGCTGCCGCCATGCGTCCGCACATCGCGGAGCTCGCGAGCGTTGCCGATACCTTCATCTGCGCCTATCCGAACGCGGGCCTTCCGAACGCATTCGGCAAGTATGACGAGACGCCGGAGATGATGGCCGCCCAGCTGCGCGACTTTGCGCAGGAGGGGCTGGTCAACGTGGTGGGCGGCTGCTGCGGCTCGACGCCGGAACACATTGCCATGATCGCCGAGGCGGTGCGCGGTCTTGCCCCGCGCAAGCCGGTTGAGCCCCGCCCGCTGCTGATGCTCTCCGGCCTTGAGCCGTTCACACTGACGGAAGACATTCCCTTCGTGAACGTCGGCGAGCGCACGAACGTCACCGGTTCCGCCAAGTTTCGCAAACTGATCACCGCCGGCGACTATGCGGCTGCGCTCGACGTGGCCCGCGACCAGGTGGAGAACGGCGCACAGGTCATCGACGTCAACATGGACGAGGGCCTGATCGACTCCAAGAAGGCGATGGTGGAGTTCCTTAACCTCATCGCCGCTGAGCCCGACATCGCCCGTGTGCCGATCATGATCGACTCCTCCAAGTGGGAGGTGATTGAAGCCGGCCTGAAGTGCGTGCAAGGCAAGGCGATCGTCAATTCCATCTCGCTCAAGGAAGGCGAAGAAGCATTCCTGCATCACGCGCGGCTCTGCCGCATGTATGGCGCCGCGGTTGTCGTCATGGCTTTCGACGAGAAGGGCCAGGCCGACACCAGGCAGCGCAAGGTGGAAATCTGCACCCGCGCATACAAGCTGCTGACGGAGAAGGTGGGCTTTCCGCCGGAAGACATCATCTTCGACCCGAACATCTTTGCGGTCGCGACCGGTATCGAGGAACACGACAACTACGGCGTGGACTTCATCGAGGCGGCGGCCGAGATCCGCAAGTCCCTGCCGCACGTTCACGTCTCTGGTGGTGTATCGAACCTGAGCTTCTCCTTCCGTGGCAACGAGCCAGTGCGGCAGGCGATGCACTCGGTGTTCCTGTATCACGCCATCCAGGCGGGCATGGATATGGGCATCGTCAACGCCGGGCAGCTGGTTGTCTATGACACGATCGACCCGGAGCTGCGCGAGGCTTGTGAGGACGTCGTGCTCAACCGCAAGCCGAAGGCCGGCGGCACGGCGACCGAGCGCCTCCTGGAGCTTGCCGAACGGTACAAGGGTTCCGCCAGCAAGGAGAGCAAGGAAAAGGATCTCTCCTGGCGCGAGTGGCCGGTCGAGAAGCGGCTTGAGCACGCACTGGTCAATGGCATCACCGAGTTCATCGAGGTGGACACCGAAGAGGCCCGCCAGAAGGCCAAGCGCCCCCTCGACGTGATCGAGGGCCCGCTGATGGCCGGCATGAACGTGGTCGGTGACTTGTTCGGCTCGGGCAAGATGTTCCTGCCGCAGGTGGTGAAGTCCGCCCGCGTGATGAAGCAGGCCGTGGCCGTCCTCCTGCCCTACATGGAGGCGGAGAAGCTTGCCAACCAGACCGGTGGCGAACGCCAGTCCGCAGGCAAGGTCCTGCTCGCGACGGTGAAGGGCGACGTGCACGATATTGGCAAGAACATCGTCGGCGTCGTGCTCGCCTGCAACAATTACGAGATCATCGACCTTGGCGTCATGGTCCCGGCGACCAAGATCCTGCAGACGGCGAAGGAAGAGAAGGTCGACATCATCGGTCTTTCCGGACTCATCACGCCGTCGCTTGACGAGATGGTGCATGTGGCTTCCGAGATGGAGCGTGAGGGCTTCGACATTCCGCTGCTAATCGGCGGCGCCACCACCAGCCGCGTCCATACCGCGGTGAAGATCCATCCGGCCTATAGCCGCTGCCAGGCTGTTCACGTCAACGACGCGAGCCGCGCGGTGGCCGTGGTCTCCTCGCTGCTGTCGGATGCCCGCAACGAGTTCATCGAGTCCGTCCGTGCCGAGTACAAGCGGGTGGCGGAGGCGCATGAACGGGCCGAGGCGGACAAGCAGCGCGTGCCGATCGAGAAAGCGCGCGCCAATGCCTACAAGATCGACTGGGCGAACTATGAGCCGCCGGTTCCCTCTTTCCTTGGCACGAGGACCTTCGAGACCTGGGATCTGTCCGAGCTGGCCCGCTACATCGACTGGACGCCCTTCTTCCAGGCCTGGGAGATGCGCGGCCGTTATCCGCAGATTCTCGAGGACGAGAAGCAGGGGGAAGCCGCCCGGCAGCTTTTCGAGGACGCGCAGGCGATGCTCCAGAAGATCATCGAGGAGAAGTGGTTCGCGCCGAAGGCCGTGGTCGGCTTCTGGCCCGCGAACGCGGTCGGTGACGACATTCGCGTCTTCACCGACGAGAGCCGCGGCCAGGAGCTTGGGACCTTCTTCACGCTTCGCCAGCAGTTGAGCCGCCGCGACGGCAAGCCGAACCTGGCGCTCGCCGACTTCATCGCCCCGCTGGAGAGCGGCAAGCGCGATTACATCGGCGGTTTCGTGGTGACCGCGGGCATCGAGGAAGTCGCCATCGCCGAGCGATTTGAGCGCGCGAACGACGACTACAGCTCGATCATGGTCAAAGCGCTGGCCGACCGCTTCGCCGAGGCTTTCGCAGAGCGCATGCACGAACATGTGCGCAAGGAGCTCTGGGGCTATGCGCCGGACGAAAACCTGACCAACGACGAGCTGATTGCCGAAGCGTACAAGGGTATCCGCCCTGCCCCCGGCTACCCGGCTCAGCCGGATCATACCGAGAAGGTCACGCTGTTCCGGCTACTCGATGCGGAGTCCAAGGCAGGCGTGAAGCTCACCGAGAGCATGGCCATGTGGCCGGGCTCCTCGGTCTCGGGTCTCTATCTCTCGCATCCGGAGAGCTACTATTTCGGCGTCGCCAAGGTGGAGCGCGACCAGGTGGAGGACTATGCCCGTCGCAAGGGCATGGCGATCGAAGAGGTCGAGCGCTGGCTCGGTCCGATCCTCAATTACGTCCCGGCGGCCTACGACAAGGCGGCCGAGTAACCGACCAAAGAAATCAGACCGCGTTGCTGATGGCAGCGCGGCCGTCTCCCGCGAACGCCTACTCGACGGCGCGTGGTTGGCGGGCGCCTGCCCTCGCCTCTCGCCAGAGGATCACCAGGTTCGAGAGGATCACCAGCACGCCGCCGATCCATACGTTGAGCGTCGGCCAGTCGCTCCAGATGAACCAGCCGAAGGCCGTCGCCCAGATGATGCCGCTGTAGTTGAAGGTCGTCACCACGTTGGCCGGTGCGTTCTTGTAGGCGATGGACAGGCAGAGTTGTGCCAGCGCGCCGCAGAGACCGATGGCGATCAGCAACGGAACCTGCTCCATGGTGGGCATGGTGAAGATGAACGGCATCGGCACGGCGGTCACGAGCATCCCGATCAGCAAGAAATAGAACGTCACGGTTTCAGGCGATTCCACCTTGCCCAGCTTACGCAGGAGGATCTGAAGAAAGGCGTGTATGAAGGCGGCGCTCAGCGCCAGGGTAACACCAAGAACGTTCACGTCGCCCGCCGGGCGCACCATGATCAGGACCCCGATGAAGCCCGCGGCTATCGCCGACCAGCGGAACGAGCTCACCCGTTCGCCGAGCATGAAAAAGCCGAGTGCCGGGACGATCAGCGATGTCGTGAACAGAAAGGCGGTCGTGTCCGCCATCGGCATGGCCGCATAGGCAGCAAAAGTCACGGCCAAAGACACAGTTCCGAGCACGGAGCGGAAGATCAGGAGTTTCACGTCTCCCTTCGCCTTCAGGATGTCCCGCCTGCCCATCCCGAAGACAACGAACAGAAAGGGCATGACCGCGATAAGATTGCGGTAGAAGCTTATCTCCAGGACGCTGTGATTGACCGACAGCAGCTTGGCGATCATGTTCATCGCCGCCAGCAGAAAGAAGGCGAGGAGAGCAAACAGCATTCCCACCAGATAGTTGTCCACGTGCGAAGGCCTGTGCGGGGCTGCGTGGGACTTGTCGGAAGTATCGGTCACAGCGACTCATTCTCTTGCAGGCGGGGTCCGCCCAGCGTGTAGCACATGATGACGTGGCCCGGCACCGGTCACACCCCGTTGCATGCCCTGCCCTGGCAGCAGTGCGATGTTCGGATGCGAAGCGGCAGAGACGGTACCCGGTCTCCGGCGGATGCGGGCGGCGCGTAGACGGGCTCCGCTCAGAGACCCGGGATGCTGGATTTTGACATCAGGTCATTGATGATCTTGGCTGTCGAAACGAGGAACGGCAGGACCTGCATCGCCAGTTCGCCATTGAGATCCGACTGCTTCGCGATGACGGTAATGCTTGCGTTGATGCCGAGGTTTGGATCGTGGATCGGCGCCGCAATTCCTATCAGGCCGGGGTCCACTTCGCCCCTGGTGATGCAGTAGTCGACCCTGCGCAGGGCAGCGAGCTCCGCCTTCACGGCCTCATACTCCTCTTCCGTTGCAAGATGCGTGCGCAGGAGGCGCTGGAGCTTGCGCGTGGGCATGTAGGCCAGAATGATCTTGGACGTCGCGCCCCGTAGCAAAGGCATCGGGCGTCCGCGCTCGTAGCTCGAGACGAAATCGACAGCCGGGTGGTGAAAATCGGCGATGCACATGACCGTCTCGCCGTAGAGCCGGCAGAGAGAGACCAGACACGGTACGCGCACCTGTTCTGCAAGCTGGGGCAGGAACCGCTCCCCGGTGCGGATGAGCGGGTCGGACAGGCGTACCCTGCGGTCGAACTCAATGATCGCCGGGCCGAGCCGGTACTTGTTCTCCACGGATGCTTCCAGAAATCCGTCAGCCAGCAGCTCGCGCACGGTGCGGTAGACGGAGCTCGTGGGTGTGTTCAGTGCCTGGGCGATTTCCGGAACAGTCATGTGCGGTCTCTCGTCGCCCAGCAGGCGGAGAACCGCGAGGTATCGGGACAATCCGCTCATGAATTCCTCAAAGGACTGAATATGCGCGCCAGTATCCGCATCTGAAGAAAGATGTTTCCCTTCAAGATGGCAGCGGCGCCAATGGGCACTCTGCCAAGCGTGTCGGGTGGCACGGATTTTTTGCGGGCGCATTGATCAAGCTCATCTCCGGTCTGCACCGCGACAACGGGAACGATCGTGCTGAAACCCGTTTGCTGCACCGGGCAACTGTTCTCTGGCCTGGGTTCGCAAAATGGGTATGAATCGTAACCACATGGGCCGATCATTCCCGCAAGCCGGGCATGAACCGTGCCCAGGTGTAGCAGCCGCGCCCGGGGATTTGGGAGAAGAGTGGCGAGCGTCGTTTGATTCTATGGAGGAGTTGGTGACACAGTCTTTTCAGGCGCTGATGATCGAGGACGTAGATGGCAAGCCGCGTGCCGGATTCAAACCCATTGCCCTATCCGATTTGCCGGATAACGACGTTCTGGTTGAGGTGGCCTATTCCAGCCTGAACTACAAGGATGGGCTCGCCGTCAGTGGCAAGGGCCGCATTGCGCGGCGGTTGCCGATGGTTGCGGGCATCGATCTGGCCGGCACGGTAGTCGAGTCCCGTTCCCCGGACTGGAAACCCGGCGATCAGGTTGTCGTCAACGGCTGGGGCATGTCTGAAACCGAATGGGGCGGTTATGCGCGCTACCAGCGGGTGAAACCGCACATGCTCACCAGACTCCCGGCCAAGTTTTCGCTCAGGCAGGCGATGGCGATCGGAACGGCGGGCTATACGGCCGCTCTCTGCGTCAACGCGCTCGAGGACTGGGGCACCATCCGGGAGCGGGAGGGCGAAGTTTTGGTCACCGGTGCGGCCGGCGGGGTCGGCTCCGTAGCCGTGGCGCTGCTCGCCAGCCGTGGCTACCGGGTCACCGCCTCGACCGGACGCAAGGAAACCCACGAGTATCTGGCCTCGTTGGGCGCCAAGGGTTTCGTCGATCGCGGCACCCTCGCCGAGAAGGGGAGCATGCTGCAGAAGGAGCGCTGGGTTGGCGCCGTCGATACGGTCGGCTCGACAACGCTCGTGAACGTGCTGGCGCAGACGGTTTACGGTGGTGCGGTGACTGCCTGCGGGCTAGCCGGAGGAGCGGACCTGCCCGGTTCGGTGATGCCGCATATCTTGCGCGCGGTGACGCTAATTGGCGTGGATTCGGTGATGGCGCCGCATGCCAAGCGTGACCGCGCATGGGCGACGCTTGCCGAGAGCCTGGACCTGGCCCTCCTGGATTCCATGACGACAGTCGAGCCGTTGTCCCGCGTACCTGAACTCGCCGGGGAAATCCTTGCCGGACGGATTCGCGGACGGGTGGTGATCGAGATCACCTGATGGCGGGGGACGAAAGTCCCCTGCCCTGCTTGCTGTAGGTGGACGCGGGAGCGTCAGACCTTCTGTTCGCGTTTCTTCTTGGAGCTCACGAAGTAGAAGAAGCTGCTGCTGAAGATCACGCCTGCACCGAGGAAGGTCCAGATTTCGGGTATCGTGCCCCAGACCAGCCATGTGACCGCCATGGACCAGACCAGCCCGGAATAGGCGAAGGGTGCAAGGTCGGACGCCGGCGCAAGACGGTACGCCAGTGAGTTGAGGCCTATGCCGAGACTGGAACAGAGGGCGGCACCCCCGAACAGGAGCAGATCGGAGCTGTCAACGTGGTTCCAGTTGGGAATCGCGACCGGCGCGACAAACAGGGCGGAAAACACAGCGCCATAGAAGCTGACGGTCCAGAGATGGTCTTCATGCGGCAACCAGCGCGCCGTCAGGGAGTTCATCGCATACAGGAAGCTTGACGCGAGGATGAAAAGCGAAGCGGCCTGAAAGGTTTCCGCGCCCGGGCGTATCGCCACCAGCACGCCGCAGAAGCTGCAACAGGCGGCGGCCCACTTTTGCCAGCCCACCTGTTCCTTGAAAAAGATGGAGGAGGCTGCAATCACCACGAGCGGCGACGAAAAGAGGATGACTGTCGCTTCTGCTAGGCTGAGATATCGAAGCCCCGTGATGTAGAGGTAGGCCGCAGTGAGGTTGAGCCCTCCCCGCAGCGCGTGGAGCCACATCCGCCGTGACCAGCGGATGCGGGTTCGCCCAATGACCGCAGCGATGATGACGAGCATCGGCAGTGCCACGACGCTGCGGATGAAGATGATGACCGAGATGTGATAGTCGTCGATCAGGAACTTCGAGATCGTGTCGTTGAGCGTAAAGCTGAGCGAGGCCAGACACATCATGATGATGCCCCGCAGGACCTGTGAAATTGGTTGCATGGTCACTCCTCCCTTGACCATGGGCTTCTTGCTCAGGGGCGAATGGGGATGGGGGCTGACCGCCGGCCGTAGATCCTCAGTGCGAGGAAGCCGATGAGCAGCAGGTTCAGCAGGTTCCAGCCGATGCCGTTGACGAA
>JGI26049J44785_1001570_pt1 | contig 10920 bp, 10 predicted proteins | sample HigsolmetaGSP11D_FD_44785 | JGI IMG/M metagenome (IMG submission 44785)
CATGTTCATGTTCATGGCCATGGCCATGGTCGTGCGCGTCCTCGAACGCCTCGGCGCCGAGCCAGCGGGCGACGTCGCCGATTTTGCCCTCCGGGTTGTAGAGGCCGCGGCCGAGGAGGCGCTCGGCGGTTGCTGCAGCATCGTCGGCACGCAGCATGTCCGCCGCCGGGTTGAGGGCGGCGAGGCGGGCCGTGAGTTGCCCGAGCCGCTCCGGGTCGTCGTGCAGCAGGTCGGTCTTCGTGAGGACGAGGCAGTCAGCGACGGCGGCCTGCTTCACCGCTTCCTCCTGCGCNTCCAGTGTTGCCGCCCCGTTGACGGCGTCGACGAGCGTTACAACGCCGTCGAGCGCGTACCGCATCGACAGGTAGGGGTGGCGCAGGACCGTGTGCAGGATGGGGGCCGGGTCAGCGAGGCCCGTGGTCTCGATCACGACGCGGCGGAAGGGTCGGATGCGGCCGTTGTCCCGCCGGCGCAGCAGATCCTCAAGCGTCGCCACCAGATCACCGCGGATNCTGCAGCACAGGCAGCCCGCCGCCATCAGCACGAGATCCTCGTCCACCTTCTCGACGAGGAGATGGTCGAGCCCGATCTCGCCGAACTCGTTGATGACGACCACGGTGTCGGCCATCCAGGGGTCGCGCAGCAGCCGGTTGAGCAGGGTCGTCTTGCCTGCGCCGAGAAAGCCGGTGACGACATTGAGCGGGATCGGCNCCGGGCGGCCGGGCTGTGGAGCGGTCATGACGGGAGCCCCGCATGGCTGGCAGGCCGCCGGGTGCGCCGGCGGCTGCATGGGCATCGGCTCCGCCGGTCCTGCACCGGCGGCGATGTTCCACTATTACATCTGTCGGGGGGCGGACAAGCGCAAGGCCGGGACGGGAAAATGCCTCCCGCCCCGCGGCCGTCAGTTGCTGGTCGCCCTGACGGGAGGCGTCTTCTGCACGGACTTTTTCTCGGCGGGCTTCTTCACCGCNGCCTTCGTCTTGATGACCGGGCGCGGTGGCGGCCGCACGGCGCCCTGCAGCACCATCGGTCCGTTGCCGCCGAGCGTGGTGCCTTCGGCCTCCTGCGGCGCGAAGGCGCGGGCGGCGGGCGGCGTCGCGGCGACGGCGGCCGGTGCGGCCCTGGAGCCCGGCGCACGGCCGACATAGACGTCGACCGGCGTCGTCGGCTCGCGCGGGGCGAGGGTGCCGGGCTTGGGGCCCAGCACCTTTGACAGGCCGGGGCTCGGCGAGAAGATGTTGAACAGGCCGCCGGCATTCGCCTCCACCANCTGCATCTCCTCGCCGTCCTCGCCGACCGTGCCGCGATTGCGGCCGCAAACCGCCTCACGCATGTCCGGCGGGGAGGTGTAGGAGACGGGCAGGGCCTCCAGGGTGGAGCTGCCCCAGCCGTTGCTGGCGAAGCCCTTGTCGAAGAGCGCGGCGGCGCGGATCGTGCGCTCGGTGGCGCTGTGGGCGCCGAGCACCACGGTGATAAGCGTGCGTCCGCCCCGCGTTGCCGTGGCGACCACGTTGAAGCCGGAAGCGCAGATGAAGCCGGTCTTCATGCCGTCGGCGCCCGGATAGCGGCCGATGAGGCCATTGGTGTTGCGCATGATGCGCTTGCCGAAGCGGATGGCGCCGATGCCGAAATACTGCTTGTACTCGGGAAACTCCGTCAGCAGGGCGCGGGCGAGGATGGCCATGTCGCGGGCGCTGGTCCGCTGGCGCTCGTCGGGCAGCCCGTGGGGATTGACGAAATAGCTGTCGTGCATGCCGAGCCGGCTTGCCGCAGCGTTCATCATGTCGGCGAAACGGTCCACGGAGCCGCCGACCCCTTCGGCGAGCGCCACGGCCATGTCGTTGGCCGACTTGACCATGATCATCTTGAGGGCGTTGTCGACCGTCACCTCCGTGCCGGGCTTGAAGCCCATCTTGGAGGGGATGACAGCCGCAGCCTTNGGGCTCACCGTGAGCGGTGTGTCGAGGCTGATGCGGCCCGCGCGGATCTCACTGAGCACGACATAGGTCGTCATCAGCTTGGTGATCGAGGCCGGATACCAGGCAAGCGTCGCATCCTCCGCGTGCAGCACGCGGCCGGAGCTGGCATCGACGACGATGGCCGGCGCGGCGAGCGCCATCGAGGCCGAGAGAAGAAGCGCCGCAAGGCCGGAAAAAAGCGGTGCCGTTCGCGAGAAGAGAGCGGGTCTCATGTCGAACCTGTCCGGGTCGCCTGACGGCGTGGCNCCATCGCGATGCGATGTGGCCCGATGCGCCTTGCCGGCATCGAGGGCCGGAAAGGCAGGCATTGTCGCTGGTCAGTCGTAACCCGTGTCGTCTGATTTGCATAGGGATGCTGCNGCCTGTAGACAGCAATTGCGGCAGCGTCCGGGCGGACGGTGGCGTCTTCCACATTCCGTTGCATCGGATCTCAATCGTGTTCACAGCTCTTCTGTGGATCCCCGCCACGATCGCGGCCGCGGCTGCGCAGACCCTGCGCAATGCCATGCAGCGCAGCCTCACCGACGTGCTCGGCACCGTCGGGGCCACCCAGGTGCGCTTCCTCTACGGCTTTCCCTTCGCACTCATCTTCCTCGCGCTCGTCACCACCGTGACGGGGGAGGCCGTGCCGCTGCCGGGGGGGCGTTTCCTTGCCTTCGTCACGGGCGGGGCGGTGGCCCAGATTGTNGCGACCGCGCTCATGCTCGCTGCCATGCGNCGCGAGGGCTTCGCCGTCACCATCGCCTACACCAAGAGCGAGCCGGTGCAGGTCGCCCTCTTCGGGCTCATCGTCCTCGGCGACCGGCTGACCCTGCTCGGCGCCGCCGCCGTCATCGTCGCGACGCTCGGTGTCATCCTGATGTCGGTGAAGCCGGGCAGCCGGCTCACGTCGCTCGCGCGCNGCGGCCCGGCCCTGGCCGGCATCGCCTCCGGCGCCTGCTTTGCGCTCGCCGCCATCGGCTTCCGCGGCGCCATCCTGGCCTTGCCGGAGGGGTCGTTCCTGGTGCGGGCCACGACGACGCTGGCCTTTGGCCTCGGCATCCAGACCCTGGTGCTCGTGCTCTATCTCGCCCTGTTCGACAAGGCTGCGCTCGTCGGCAGCTTCCGCGCCTGGCGGCCGTCGCTCTTTGCCGGCTTCATGGGGGCGCTCGCCTCCCAGTTCTGGTTCATCGGCTTCTCGCTCACGAGCGCCGCCNACGTGCGCACCCTCGCCCTCGTCGAGGTGTTCTTCGCGCAGATCGCGGCGCGGCGCCTCTTCGCGCAAACGGCCTCGCGCCGCGAGATCGCCGGCATGGTGCTTGTCTGCGCCGGCGTCGCGATGCTCTTCGTCGCACAGTGATATGAGTGAGAAAGCGGGTTGCGNGCCGCCCGGCGCCCGTGCACAGTGCGCCNCAAAATGATCGGGAGGATGACAGAATGACCGCGGCAATCGTCGGCTGGGCCCATACGCCGTTCGGCAAGCTCGATGCCGAGAGCGTCGAGAGCCTCATCGTCCGTGTCGCCAACGAGGCGCTCGCCCATGCCGGCATCGGCGCCGAGGATGTCGACGAGATCGTGCTCGGCCATTTCAACGGCGGCTTCTCGCAGCAGGACTTCACGGCCTCGCTCGTGCTCCAGGCNGACCCGGCCTTCCGCTTCAAGCCCGCGACGCGCGTCGAGAACGCCTGCGCCACGGGCTCGGCCGCCGTGCGGCAGGGCATCAGGGCCATCGACGCGCGCNATGCGCGCATCGTGCTCGTCGTCGGCGTCGAGCAGATGACGACGACCCCCGGGCCCGAGATCGGCAGGAACCTGCTCAAGGCCTCCTACCTCAAGGAGGAGGGCGATATTACCGGGGGCTTCGCCGGNGTTTTCGGCAAGATCGCCGCCGCCTACTTCCAGCGCCACGGCGACCAGTCCGACGCGCTCGCCATGATCGCGGCGAAGAACCACCGCAACGGCGTCGACAATCCCTATGCCCAGATGCGCAAGGATCTGGGCTTCGACTTCTGCCGCAATGTGAGCGAGAAGAACCCCATCGTCGCCGGACCGCTGAAGCGCACGGACTGCTCGCTCGTCTCGGACGGNGCGGCCGCCATCNTTCTTGCGGACATCGAGACGGCGCTCAAGATGCGCCGGGCCGTGGCCTTCCGCAGCACGGCCCATGTGCAGGACTTCCTGCCGCTGTCGCGCCGCGACATCCTCAAGTTCGAGGGCTGCGCCAAGGCCTGGCACGATGCGCTCGACCGGGCCGGCCTCACGCTCGACGACCTGTCCTTCGTCGAGACGCACGACTGCTTCACCATCGCCGAGCTCATCGAGTACGAGGCCATGGGCCTGACGCCGGAGGGCGAGGGCGCGCGCGCCATCAAGGAGGGCTGGACGGAGAAGGGCGGCCGTCTGCCGGTCAATCCCTCCGGCGGCCTCAAGGCCAAGGGCCACCCCATCGGCGCGACGGGCGTGTCGATGCATGCCCTCTCNGCCATGCAGCTGTGCGGCGAGGCAGGGGGCATCCAGGTGCCGGGCGCGACCCTGGCCGGCATCTTCAACATGGGCGGGGCGGCGGTCGCCAACTACGTCTCGGTGCTCGAGCGCATCAAGTAGCCGGCGACAGCCACCGCCAGGCGATCAGGGGCGCCGCGGGCGCCCCGTTGCATTTGGGGCGGCGATGCCCATATTCCCGCCCGTGACCTTCCGCCAGAGCCGACGATGCCGTGCCGTTGCGGATCACTCCCCGGGAGCCCGCGCGGTCACGGCCAGCGCGTGCATGCCCCTGGCGAACTCCTCGGCGAGCAGCGCATTGACCATGCGGTGACGCTCGATACGGCTCTTGCCGGCAAAGGCGGGCGAAGTGATGTCGACCCTGAAATGCGTCTCCCCGCCCTCGCGCCAGCCGGAGTGGCCGATGTGCCTGTCCGATTCGTCGGTGACCGAGAGATGGGTGGGAGAGAGCCCCGCCGTCAGCTTGGCGGCGATGGCGTCCTTCATGCCCATGCGTACACCCTGCGTTGCAACGCCGCTGTGTCTCCGCGGCACTTGTTCTGATAACAGCGTCTCACATAAGCTTTGAGCCATGAATCTCAACTCGCCCCTTTTCGATCGCATTCGCGTCCGTCCCGTGGCGGACGAAGGGGCGCGNCGCAACGAGCCGGGGTGCGAGCATCCGGGCTGCACGGGCCTTGGCCTGCACCGGGCGCCGAAGGGGCGCGGGCAGGAGGGGCAGTATTTCCTCTTCTGCCTTGAGCATGTGCGGGCCTACAACCAGTCCTACAACTATTTTGCCGGCATGAGCGAGGATGCCGTCGTCGCCTACCAGAAGGCCTCGGTCATCGGCCACCGGCCCACGTGGAAGATGGGCGTCAACGGTGCCGCGCGCATGCGTGCCGCAGCCTATGCCAGGGCTGCGGAGGAGGCGGAGGTGGTCGACCCGTTCGACTTCTTTGCCGGCGTGCGCGGCGCGCAGAGCGCATCCCGCCGGGCCGAGCCGGCGCGGCGCCTGTCGGCCCCTGCCATGCAGGCGCTCGATGTCCTCGGTCTCGACGAGACGGCTGATGCGGCCGCCATCAANGCGCNCTACAAGCAGCTCGTGAAACGGTTTCACCCCGACGCCAACGGCGGCGACCGGTCCTTCGAGGCGCGGCTGCAGGAGATCATCCGCGCCTACAACACCCTGAAGACGGTCGGATTGTGCTGAATCACCCGTCGTCGTGATGGACATGATGATGCAAGGTGATTTGTGCGCGCCTACGCGAGCCCGTATCGAGTGCGATAGCGATGATTTGGGCTTGCCCGCGGGCGGAGGCGGTGAAACTCTGCCGCGACGCGGCGGAAGGTCCCGCCGATTGTGAGGAGCCATGCAAGCGACCACCGATACGGGCGCTAACCTGCCCGATATGAAGCTGTCCGTGCGGCAGNTGTTCGGCATCGATACCGATCTGGAGGTGCCGGCTTATTCCAAGCCCGACGAACACGTGCCCGACCTTGACCCCGACTATCTCTTTGACCGCGAGACGACGCTCGCCATCCTCGCGGGCTTCGCGCGCAACCGCCGCGTCATGGTCACCGGTTATCACGGCACCGGCAAGTCGACGCATATCGAGCAGGTCGCGGCTCGCCTCAACTGGCCCTGCGTGCGCGTGAACCTCGACAGCCACGTCAGCCGCNTGGACCTCGTCGGCAAGGACGCGATCGTGCTCAAGGAGGGCAAGCAGGTCACGGAGTTCCAGGACGGCATCCTGCCCTGGGCGCTGCAGAACAACGTGGCCCTCGTCTTCGATGAATATGACGCCGGCCGCCCGGACGTGATGTTCGTCATCCAGCGGGTGCTCGAGGTCTCGGGCAAGCTGACGCTGCTCGACCAGAAGCGCGTCATCCGCCCGCATCCGGCCTTCCGNCTNTTCGCGACGGCCAATACGATCGGTCTCGGCGANACCTCCGGCCTCTATCACGGCACCCAGCAGATCAACCAGGGCCAGATGGACCGCTGGTCGATCGTGACGACGCTNAACTATCTGCCGCACGACAGGGAGGTGGCGATCGTCCTGGCCAAGGCCAAGCACTACCAGAACGACGAGGGCCGCGACATCGTCAACAAGATGGTGCGGGTGGCAGACCTGACGCGCAATGCCTTCATCAACGGCGACCTGTCGACGGTGATGAGCCCCCGCACGGTCATCACCTGGGCCGAGAACGCCGACATCTTCGGCGACATCGGCTTTGCGTTCCGCGTCACCTTCCTCAACAAGTGCGACGAGCTGGAGCGTCCGCTGGTGGCGGAGTTCTACCAGCGGTGCTTCGGCAAGGACCTGCCGGAATCGGCCGTCAACTTCGCCCTGAGCTGAGGACGGCCAGAGGGGCAGCGCCGTGAGCATCTCTAACCGCAAGCCTGCCACGTCGAAGGAGGCGCCGAGCGAGCCGCTGAAGCGCGCCGTTTCCGGCGCCATGAAGGCCATGGCCCGGCGGCCGGATCTCGACATCACCTTCGCCGTGGACCGGCCGGCCCTCGTCGGCGAGCGAGCTCGCCTGCCGGAGCCGCCGCGCCGCATGAGCGAGGCGGACGCTGCCGTTCTGCGCGGCCACGCCGATGCCATGGCGCTGCGCCTTGCCTGCCATGACGAGGAGGTGCACCGCCGCTTGGCCCCCAGCGGGCAGCAGGCGCGGGCGCTGTTCGACGCGGTGGAGCAGGCGCGCGTGGAGGCCATCGGCGCCCGCCGCATGAGCGGNGTNGCCGCCAATCTCACGGCCATGCTGGAGGACCGCTGCCAGCGCGCCCACATGCAGGATGTCGTCGACCGCAGCGACGCCCCTATCGAGGAGGCGGTCGCCCTGATCGTGCGCGAGCGGCTGACGGGCCTGCGTCCGCCGCCCTCGGCGCGCAAGCTTGTCGACCTCTGGCGCGACGTGATCGAGGACAAGGCGAGCCGCGAGCTCGACAGGCTGGCGGCCTCGCTGGAGGACCAGCGCGCGTTCGCCCGCGGCGTGCGCGACATCCTCGTCAGCCTCGACATGATCGACGAGACCGATCTCGACGCCGAGGACGAGACGGACGACGACAGCCAGGACAGCTCCGAGCAGCGGCAGGACCAGAACGAGGGCGAAGGCGAGCGCCAGGCGCAGGAGGATGGCGGCGAGAGCGAGGCGTCCGCCGACGCCGTGCAGGATGATCTGGAGGACGGCGAGAGCGAGNCCGCCGAGGCGCCCGCCGGCGAGATGGCCGACGATGGCGAGCTGGCCGAGGCAGATGATGCGGGGGAAGCGAGACGCCCCCCGACCTCACTCTCCAACGAGCCGCGTGGCCCCGAGTACAAGGCCTTCTCGACGCGCTTCGACGAAACGGTTGCCGCTGAGGACCTGTGCGACGCCGAGGAGCTGGCGCGGCTGCGCAGCTATCTCGACAAGCAGCTCGCCAACCTGCAGGGCGTCGTCGCCCGCCTCGCCAACCGCCTGCAGCGGCGGCTGCTCGCCCAGCAGAACCGCGCCTGGGAGTTCGACCTCGAGGAGGGCATGCTCGACCCCGCGCGCCTGCCGCGCGTGGTGACGGACCCGTTCCAGCCGCTCTCCTTCAAGCGCGAGAAGGACACCGACTTCCGCGACACCGTGGTGACCCTGCTCATTGACAATTCGGGCTCCATGCGCGGGCGCCCGATCACCGTCGCCGCGACCTGTGCGGACGTTCTCGCCCGCACGCTGGAGCGCTGCGGCGTCAAGGTGGAGATCCTCGGCTTCACGACGCGCGCCTGGAAGGGCGGGCAGAGCCGCGAGCTGTGGCTGCAGTCCGGCAAGCCGGCCAACCCTGGCCGCCTCAACGATCTGCGCCACATCATCTACAAGGCGGCCGACGCGCCCTGGCGCCGTGCCCGGCGCAACCTTGGCCTGATGATGCGCGAGGGCCTGCTCAAGGAGAATATCGACGGCGAGGCGCTGGACTGGGCGCACAAGCGCCTCCTGGCGCGGCCCGAGCAGCGGCGCATCCTCATGGTGATCTCGGATGGCGCGCCGGTCGACGATTCGACACTCTCGGTCAATCCCGGCAACTATCTCGAGCGGCACCTGCGCCATGTCATCGCCGAGATCGAGGAGCGTTCGCCGGTCGAGCTGATCGCCATCGGTATCGGCCACGACGTCACCCGCTACTACCGCCGGGCGGTGACCATCGTCGATGCCGAGGAACTCGGCGGCGCGATGACGGAGAAGCTGGCCGAGCTGTTCGACGAGACGGCGAGCCGCGCCGCGCCNGCAAGGGNCCGCCGCCAGCGCCAGCGCCTGCACGCATGAGGCTGCCGCGGCCGACTCGCCGCGCCCTGCTCGGGGGCGGGCTGGCGGTTGCCGGGCTCGCTGCCTGCGGCCTTCGCCGTGTCAGCGCCCGCCCGCCGGTGCCGGAAGGGCCCGTGCGCCTCGACATCGAGGCGCACCGCATCGATGCCTTTCGCCCCGGCGATCCCGACCGCCGGCGCTTCGGCGACCTCACCTTCCTCGGCGGACTGAAGCTCAGCGCGAGCTATGAAGGGTTCGGCGGCTTCTCCAGCCTCGACTATGCCGGCGACGGACGACTCGTCGCGATCTCGGACGCGGCCGAGTGGCTCGTGGCGCGACCACTGCGCGAGGGCGATCACGTCGTCGGCCTCGCCGAGGCGGTGATGGCGCCGATGCTGGCCGGTAACGGCGAGCCTCTGGCAGCAACCCCGGCCTACGATACCGAGAGCCTCACGATTGCCGGCGGCACCGCCTATGTCGGCGTCGAGCGCGTCCACCAGATCCTTTCCTTCGACTGGGCACGATCGGGCATCGCCGCCCGCGCCAGACAGCTCGCCGTGCCGGCCGAGGTGCGGCACCTGCGCCGCAACCGCGGGCTCGAGGCCCTCGGGGTGGCGCCGCAGGGCAGCCCCGTGGCCGGCGCCATCGTGGCCATCGCCGAGCGTTCGGGCGAGGACGAGACAGCCGGCTTCATNATCGGCGGGCGTCGCCCCGGCCGGTTCACCCTCCGCCGACGGGACGGTTTCGACGTGACGGACCTCGCTTTCCTGCCCGGAGGCGATCTTGTCGTGCTCGAGCGGCGCTACGTGCCGCCCTTCAGCATCGGCATGCGCATCCGGCACATTGAGGCGCGGGCCCTCGTGCCTGGCGCTACCCTGGACGGCACGCGGCTGATCGAGGCGGACAACGGCTGCGAGATCGACAACATGGAGGGCCTCGCCGTCCGCCGCGGCGCGGGGGGCGAGATCGTTCTCACCCTCATCTCCGACGACAATTTCTCGATGCTCCAGCGCACGCTGCTGCTGGAGTTTGCCCTCACGCCATAGCGCGTCAGGAGGCGCGGGCCTCGACGACGGGGCGCACGATGCCCAGCAGCGCGCCGTAGGGCACCAGCATGGCGAGAGCCATCGCGACCTTGACGAGAAAGTCGCAAACCGCCCAGCCGATCCACACGGGAACGGTCGCGGTCAGCGCGCCGGCGCCATAGGTGGCAAGGTCGGTCACGTCGCCCGCGAAGGCGAGCGTGAAGAACAGCGCCGTGTCGAGCGCCGAGCCGACGAGGCTGCCGGTCAGCGGCGCCTTCCACCAGGCGAGCCGGCGCAGGCGGTTGAATACGCCGATGTCGAGAAGCTGCCCGACGAGGAAGGCGGTGCCGGACGCGAAGGCGATGCGCGGGGTCGCCGCGACGACGGAGGCAGCAAGCGCCACCACAAAGCCCGCGACGACCAGCAGCCGCGCTGCCGACGCGCCGTAGCGGCGGTTGGTCAGGTCGGTGACGAGGAAGGCGACCGGATAGGTGAAGGCGCCCCAGGTCAGGTAGTCCTCGAGCCCCCAGGTCGTGAAGGGATACTGCACCGCCACGTTGGAGGCGAGGACGACGAGCGCCATGGCGATGACGGGCGCCCACAGGCGGCGTGCCTGCACCTTCAGGAAAAGGCCTCGCGCGTGCTCCATNACCGGCTCCCGTCGTCGCGGGTGTCTAAACGCAAACGGGCGGCCGGAGCCGCCCGCGGGAAGGCTGACGCGTCGGGCCTTACTGTGCGGCGGCGAGCTTCTTCTCGACCTCGCGCTTCAGCGCGCGAGCACCCTGCGACAGCTCGCTGTCGGCCGCCTTGAGCAGGAAGGCATCGAGGCCGCCGCGGTGCTCGACAGAGCGCAGGGCGGAGGCGGCGATGCGCAGGCGAACGGCGCGGCCGAGCGCATCCGACTGCAGCGTGACGTTGCACAGGTTCGGCAGGAACCGGCGCTTGGTCTTGCGGTTCGAGTGGCTCACGAGGTGGCCGGTCAGAACCGCCTTGCCCGTCAGTTCACAACGGCGTGCCATGATTATCGTCCTCAACGCTACAGGTGCCGCCGACCAGGCAAAGCCCCTTGACCGGCAACCGTCGCCGGCGGCTGGGCACCACATGTCCCGAGAAAGTCGCGGGTGTATAGTGGACTTCTCAGGTGCTCGTCAAGGACGTGAAGACGGCCATCTCGCCAAACGGGG
>JGI26049J44785_1001574_pt1 | contig 10901 bp, 7 predicted proteins | sample HigsolmetaGSP11D_FD_44785 | JGI IMG/M metagenome (IMG submission 44785)
CAGGAGAACGATCTGCATGACAGCGTCAGCCATATGGAGATGACCAATCCGGAGTATTCCGTCTTCGGCATCCGGGTCGGCGATGACCCGAACGAGGCTCTGACGTTGCTCCGGCAGAAGCGATTCCGTCCGGACGATGATTCGCCGGATACCGTCCGGTTGGGCGAGTTTTCGATCAAGCTCAGCGGCCAGGACAGAATCGTTGCCATTCATATCCGCTTCGATGACAAGGACCTGAGAGACATCCTCTATTGATCTGGCTGCGCTTCTGCGTGCCGCCGTTCGGCCTGGTGCTGCAACACGCATGGTCATTGCTGAATTCTTGAGGAGACGGCCATGCTGCGTCAATGGAACACCTCCGTGTCGCCTGGGAGTCTGCCCGAACAACAACCGAAGATCAACAAGCCTGTTCTTTCTTTCATTTCATAGTAAGAAAACGGTTTATATTTGTCCAGATCAGCCTATAAAGATGTCCGAATCCACCACCATCGAACTTCTCCCCGCCTAATATAATGGAGATCAGAAGAATGATCTTCAGGAGAGGAGATGCGATGTGCAATGACGACACTTATGGTCACTGAACTGCGTTGTGAATACCGCAAGGATCCGGTTGGCCTTGGGGTTGCCAGACCGCGATTCAGTTGGCAGTTGCGCTCGGACGACGTGCATGTCCTGCAGCGCGCCTACCGCGTCCAGGTCTCTGACAGCCTGACCGGGTTTGAGGAGGACAAGCTGGTATGGGATTCGGGCGTTGTTGAGTCGGACAAGTCAGTGCTGGTGGAATATGAGGGCGAGAAGCTGCGGTCGAGGGGGCGCTACCATTGGCGCGTGAAGGCGTGGGATCAGAAAGGGCACGAGTCCGGGTGGAGCGAACCGGGCATGTTCGAGATGGGGCTCCTGGATACGGCGGACTGGCAGGCTTCCTGGATCACCCCTGATCCCTCCGCGATCGATCCGCAGGCGGAGGAGATCTTCATGCTGCGCGGGTCGTTCACCGCTGAGGGCGAGGTTCGCCGCGCCACCATCTACGCAACCGCGCTGGGGATGTATGAGCTGGAGCTGAACGGCCGGCGCGTCGGCGATGCGCAGTACACCCCGGGCTGGACCAGCTATCGCCATCGCCTGCAGGTGCAGGCCTACGATGTGACGGAGCTGCTGCGCCCGGGCGAGAACGCGATCGGCGCCATGCTGGCCAATGGCTGGTACAAAGGCACGCTGGGCTGGAATCCTCAGGCCAGCTTGTATGGGGACCGACGTGCCCTGCTCCTGCAGCTGCATATCGACTATGCGGATGGCAAGACGGCGGTTGTCACCAGCGACGNATCGTGGCGCGCGTCCACCGGGCCGATCCTGATGTCCGAGATCTATCATGGCGAAACCTGCGATGCCCGGCTGGCGAAGGACGGATGGTCGGACGTCGGCTACGACGACCAGGGATGGGCTGCGGTGGTTGAGCTGGAACATCCGAAGGATATCCTGCTCATGCAGGAGAATGAACCGGCCCGGATCACGCAGAGGCTGAAGCCGGTCGCGCTCATCCGCACGCCGGCTGGCGAGACCGTGCTTGACATGGGCCAGAACATGGTCGGGCGCGTTCACATGCGCCTGGACCTGCCGGCGGGTACGGTCCTGACGCTGAAGCATGCCGAGGTGCTGGATCGCGAGGGCAATTTCTACATCGGCAACCTGCGCAAGGCGAAGCAGACCATCACCTATACCTGCCGCGGCGGCGGAGAGGAGTATGAGCCGCATTTCTCCTTCCAGGGCTTCCGCTATGTGAAGATCGAGGGCTGGCCGGAAGATGTGCCGCTCGAGCCGGATCGCTTCACCGGCCATGTCATTCATACGGACATGAGGCCGGCGGGAACCTTCGAATGCTCACACGAGCTCCTGAATCAACTGCAGCGCAACATCGTGTGGGGGCAGCGCGGCAATTTCCTCGATGTCCCGACCGACTGCCCGCAGCGCGACGAACGGCTCGGCTGGACCGGGGACGCGCAGGTGTTCATCCGGACAGCCGCCTTTAACTACGGCATCTATCCGTTCTTCTCCAAGTGGCTGCACGATCTGAAGACGGATCAGCTGGAACACGGCGGAGTGCCTTTCGTCATTCCGAACATCCTGGGTCAGGAGGCCCACAGTTCGGCTGCCTGGGGGGATGCCGCCGTCATCTGCCCGTGGACACTGTACGTATGCTACGGGGACAAGCGCATCCTGGAAGAACAGTATGACAGCATGAAGGCATGGGTGGAGTATATCCGCGACCAGGGGGAAGACGAGTATCTGTGGAATACCGGCTTCCACTTCGGCGACTGGCTCGGCCTCGACGCCAACTCCGGCGACTATGTGGGGGCTACCCCGCGCGATCTGATCGCCACCTGCTTCTACGCCTATTCTACGGAGATCGTCGCGAGAACGGCGGAACTCCTGGGCCGGACGGAGGATGCGGCGAAATATCGCGAGCTGCACGCGCGCATCGTCGAAGCCTTCCATCGGGAGTTCATCACCCCGAGCGGCCGTCTCGCCGCCCATACGCAGACGGCCCATGTGCTGCCGCTGATGTTCGGACTGGTGGACGGACCGGTCAAGAAGAGGCTGGCCCGCACGTTGGCCGAATATGTAAAGGAGAAGAAATACCATCTGACCACCGGATTCGTCGGCACACCGTATCTGTGCCATGTCCTGACCGAGAACGGTTACCACGATGTGGCGGTCAAGCTGGTGCAGCAGGAGGATTACCCCGGCTGGCTGTATTCGATCCACCAGGGAGCGACGACCATCTGGGAGCACTGGGATGGCATCAAGCCGGACGGCACGTTCTGGAGCGATGACATGAACTCCTTCAATCACTATGCGTACGGGTCGATCGGCGACTGGCTGTATCGGGCGGTGGCCGGCCTGGATCTCGATGAGGCTGAGCCGGGCTACAAGCGCATCCTGTTCAGGCCGCGTCCGGATTCGGAGCTGACGTATGCGAAGGCAGCCTATGAGTCCGGTTACGGGCTGGTGCGCAGCGAGTGGAGCCTGGCCGAGGACGGCACGGTGACGTATGAGTTCGAGCTGCCGCCGAATACGACCGCCAGGGCGAAGCTGCCTGGCGCGTCACTGGCAAGCGTGACGGTGAACGGCGCCGTTGCGGGGGAAGCTGCCGGCGTGCTTGCCGCAGCGGAGGAAGAAGGCGGCGTGGCGCTGGAGCTCGGCTCGGGCGTCTATCGCGTGGTCGCTGTCGCCGCGAGATCATAACTGGATAAGGAGCAGGGCGCGAAAGCCCTGCTCCTTCGCATGTCGCATGAATAGCCGTCCATGAACTTCTCGATCTTTTTCGGCGTCGACTGGATGACCCTCTCGCTTGATGTTTCATTTATTCCATGACCCAAAACTCCGTTCCTGGATCTTCCGAAGGAGTATACCGACCCGTCGGCCGTTACCACGAAGGAATGCAAATCCCTGTTTTGCTCGGCTGCATAATTGCCGTTGACGGCAATCGCCACGGCATTGGAGATTCCTTCAATCTTCCTGGGGGTCAGCTGATCCTCCTCGTCGCCATGACCGAGCGCGCCGAACAGTCCAATACCAAACGAATATACGTCGCCGTTCTCCATGAGCACCAGCGTATGCGCATCGCTTGATGACACCGCGATCGCTCCGGCAAGTCCCTCCACCAGCGTCGGAGTCTGCCGGGCCGATTTATCCCCCAATACCAATTGACCGGAATTGTTGCTTCCGAAGGCAAATACATTCGTGACCACGGAGGCTTGGGCCCGCCAATTGCTAGCACCAAGCTGGACGGAAAATACGACGCAAACCGCCGTCAAGCAAATCAGTATTTTTCGAGTCAAAGCTTTCATGCTCTGTTGGGAATCCTCCTTGCCATATACTGTGTTCATTTCTTTGACAAACAATAAATTACCTTTATATTCCTTTCCTCCCATCAAATAATATTTTTTTATTAATTGGTGTTCTTTATCTTACCTCACACGCCGATTATCGAGTAGTGACAAATTGTCATGATGTGAATGGATATAAACAGTCAACAGGCAAAGACGACAAAAAAATAAGGATCAGAGCGGAACGCTTCTGATCCCTTCATCGCTTACAGACCTTCGCCGTTCAGATAGTAATAGAAAGCCTCATTGGCCCAGAACGTATACGATTCGACTTCGATCTCCGGATCGAGCTTCGCGAATCCCGCCGCGATGTCATCCGTCGCATCGACCAGCGAGAACGTCTGCGCATAGAAATATCCATCGGTGATCTTGTTATTGGCGATCAGCCTGTAGCCTTCACTCTTCGGCTCCGTCAGCGTATAGAACAGCGGCTGGAACCAGGAGCCGTAGATCAGGCCGGGTTGATCGCTGGCATTTTTCTTGGCGTATTGCAGGATGATCGCCTGGAACGCTTCCTTGTCCTCCTGATGGAAGAACTCCAGGACGAGGTCATATTCCATCGACGAATGGATGTAGTTGCCGTTCTCCGTCAGCACCGCCTTCGAGTTCTCATCGACGTATGGCTCTCCCCATTCCTTGCGATGCACATAGGCCGAGGTCTTCGGCTCGAACTGGACCCTGGCATCGATGCCCTCGCTGCGCAGCAGGGCGAGAAGCTGAATGGCGTGGCGAACGTCCGAATGGCCATAGGTGACGGTCAGAGACGGCACGAAGTTGGCGTCGAACCGGCTGTCCTTCAGATTGTACCCGGTGACGACGTCCTGCTTCAGCGCATCATCCACCAGCGGCTGCAGCGTCGGGATCTCGATCAGGTTCGACGTCTCGAAGGCGGTGATGAACTTGCTGTAGATGTCGTCATCGCTCACATAGCCGATGTAGCGCTTGTAGGCGCCGTTGAACTCCAGCACCTTGCCGAGCAGCGTCTGGACGAGCTCCGGAGATGCCGCGCGATTCGAGGCGAACTCTCCGTGATAGTCTGCCGGGATCAGACCGGTATCCACAGCCGTTGCCAGCTCCCGGCCATTCACGGCGTTGAACGATGCGGAGGAAAGACCGAGACGAGCCAATGCCGCATCGACCTTGGACTGCGGATAGGTAAGCGCCAGTTCCCTGAGATTGGAGGCGCGTACAGCGATCAGGGCTGCCACCCAGGGCTTCAGCGGCTCATCAGCGTCAACTCCAGGTCCGCTCAGGATCCCCCTGGCGTAGAGAGCGGCCGCGCTGGCATACAGCTCATCGTCCGCATCCAGATCCGTGAAGGCCACATCCTCCTCAGGCGCCTGAAGCTCCAGAAGATCGGCCACATACCGGATCAATTGTCCCTTGGTGATCGGAGTCTCGATGTCGATGTCGTGCTTGTCCTTCAGGAATATGGCGTATTCTTGCGCGCTTGCCTCACGTGTCTCCGCCGCGTAGGTGACAGGCAGAACCATCTGCAGCGTGAGCGACGTCACCAGCAGCAAGGCTGACAACCATCTGGTCAGGCAGGAGATGTTTCGGATTTTGGTCATAGGGGTGGCTCCTCTCTTCATTTCCTATTATTTTTATAGGTTTTATATGTGATTCTATCAGCGATGAGCAAGTACGTCAATCATGAATTTATACGGGCTTAAGTAAGATTTCAGACAGATTTAAGGTTCCCATTCTATACTCGGTTCAGACGAAAGGAGGAACACCATGCAGACGCCGCTCAAATATCGGCATGAACTCAAGTATCACATGAACCCCCATCAATACTGGATCATCAAGCAACGGCTCAAACACCTGCTGATCCCGGACAAGCATGCCGGACCCAACGGGGAGTATCATATCCGCAGCCTGTATTTCGACAATATCGACAATCAGGCACTTCATGAGAAGTTAGGCGGCGTGCCGGACCGCGAGAAGTACCGGATCCGCATCTACAATCGCTCGGACCGCGTCATCCATCTGGAGAAGAAGCTGAAGCGCCTTGATTATGTCGCCAAGGTCAAGGAGCCGCTCACGCGGTCGATGGCGGACGCGATCATGTCCGGAGATCCCGAGGTCCTGAATGTGCCTGACAAGCCGCTCCTGTACGAATTATATCGGAAGATCCGTCATGAGCGGATGCAGCCCAAGGTGATCGTCGATTATGTGCGGGAAGCGTACATCTGCCCTTACGGCAACGTCCGCATCACCTTCGACAAGAACCTGAAGACGGGGCTCGGCCAGACCGATCTGTTCGATCCCGATCTGATGACGGTAGATGCCTTCGACACCAATCTCATCGTACTGGAGATCAAGTTCGACGAGTACCTGCCCGAGTTGGTCAGAACCGCCGTACAGGGCGAGAACATTCACCGGCAGTCAAATTCCAAATATGTGATCTGCCGCAAACTGATCAAAGCAAATTCCTGGGAGGATCAATAACATGAACAATAACGAGCAAATCAGTTTCACCGACATCATTCGCGACTCCGTTCTGAATCAGTTCAACAGCAACCTGAGCATCCCCAACATCCTCATAACGCTCTTGATCGCCTTTTTCGTCGGATTGTTTATCTACCTGCTGTACAAGCGCATTTTCAGCGGCGTGCTGTATTCCAAAAGCTTCAACGTTTCGCTCATCGGCATGGCGATCATCACCTCGATGGTCATCATGGCCGTTAACTCCAACCTCATCCTCTCGCTCGGCATGGTCGGCGCGCTCAGCATCGTTCGCTTCCGCACGCCGATCAAGGACCCGACGGATCTCATCTTCCTGTTCTGGTCGGCCGCCGCAGGCATCGTCGTCGGAGCAGGCTTCTACACGCTGGCCATCATTGGTTCGGTGATCATCGGTCTGGTGCTGTTCGTATTTGTCAAGAGCGCATCGTTTGAGACACCTTATCTCATGGTTGTGAACTGCGCAAACACGCAGAGCGAGGAGCTGGTTTACAACAAGCTGAAGGAAAAAGTCAAACGGTTCACTATCAAGCAGAAAACCGTCACTTCGGACAACATCGAGATGACCGTGGAGCTGCGCGTCAAGCAGGATGATCCGACATTCGTGAGTGACATTCAGGCGCTGCAGGGGGTCAAGAATGCCGTCCTGATCAGCTACAGCGGAGATTATGTTTCCCAATAAAAAAGGCGGTGATCAGCTCGTGAGAAAGCGTTCGTATCTGCCAGCGTTGGCCGGCTCGTTCGCCGTGCTGCTCGCCCTGGCGCTGGTGTTGAATGCGGTATACGACAACAGCGGCCAGGCCAAGGCCACGGCGATCGGCTCCATCACCTATCTGGAGGAGAAGCTGGATGAGCTTGTTTTTCCGAAAGACAAGGTGATTGATGTAAAAGTAACGATCGATGAAGAAGATTTTCAGGATATGCTGAACAATGCGGGGGCGGAGGAGATCAAACCTGCTTCCGTGGAATACAACGGCATCAAGCTGACCAACATCGGATTCCGCACCAAAGGCAACCTGAGCCTGATGAGCGTCGTGAACTCGGACTCGGACCGGTACAGCTTCAAGCTGCACTTTGACGAGTACATTTCCAGTCAGAGCCTGTACGGCGTGCAAGCGATCAATCTGAACAACAGCTTCAGCGACCCGACGTACATGCAGGAGGTTCTTGCGTATGAACTGGCGGAGCAGATGGGGCTTCCCACTCCGAAATATTCTTACGTGAACCTATATATCAACGATGAATTGTGGGGATTCTATCTGGCGGTGGAGCAGATCGGCGATTCCTACCTGGAACGTCATTTTGGAGATTCCAACGGCTCGTTGTATAAAGCGATAATGGGCAATGGAACTGATCTTGCCTGGGTAGATGATTCACGGGAATCATACAGCGGTCTGGTGCAAAAATCCGACTATGCCGACGAAGAAGCGCTGATCAATATGATCTACGAGCTGAATAACGGTTCGGACTACGAGCAGGTGCTTGATGTGGAGAACGTGTTGAAATATATCGCACTGAATGTGGTCACGAACAATTCAGACAGCTATATCGGACAGAACAAGCACAACTACTACCTGTATGAGCAAAATGGCGTCTTCTCTGTTCTGCCCTGGGACTACAACATGGCGTTCGGAGGCATGGGCGCCATGGGATTCGGCGGTCGCGGCGGCAGGTTCGGCGGCTTGGGCGGATTCGGCGGCAGAGGCAACATGAACATCGGCCAGGCTGCAGAACGTGATCCGGACCCCGCCGCTGCCCAGGATGCTCAGCAAGGAGAAGCGCCAGGCGTCGGTCAAAGCGTCGCACCGACAGAGCAGCAAGGTGTGCTGCCCAACTTCCGCAGCAACAGGTTGCGGACGGAAGGCAATCAGGCTGNCGGTCCAGCTTCTGACGGCCAACAGGGAGCGATTCCGGGCTTCGAAGGNGGAAGCGACGGCGGGTTCGGCAGGTTCGGCAGCAACATGTCCGTATTCGATCCGGCCGGTGGTCTGAATCGCCCGCTGGTTGACAAGCTGTTAGCCGTTCCGGAATATCTGGAGCTATATACCGGATACGTTCGCGACGCGCTTGAAGGCTATCTCGCGACGGACCACTTTAACAAACGCGTCGACGAATGGGCGGACCTCATTCGCGATGATGTCAAGCGGGACCCAAGGCCATTCTACGGTTACGAGCAGTTTGAGAGCGGCATCGAGAGTCTGAAGTCCACCAACGCCGAGAATGTGGCCAGGTTCACGCAAGAGCTCGAACAAGGCGTTCTAACCGCAACTGACGGCAATCAGGCCGCTTATGACAACAGCGAGAGCGAAGCGAATGAGGTGACCATTGCGCGATTCACCGGCGAAGGGGCAGCTCTGGCTCGTTTCCAGCCTGGTGGCGGCGGCAACGGCCCCATCCCGCCAGGCGGTATGCGGGATGGACAGGTCCCGCAAGCCCCGGCGGGTGTCGAACAAGCCCCGCCAATTCAGACAGATGACGGACAAGTCCCGCTATTCCCGACAAGGGATCGGCAAGCCCAGCAAGACGACAACACCAACGACCAATCCCCTCAGGACGACGATATCGACGGTCAGACACAGCCAAACAGCGATGGCGATGGGCAAATTCCGTCAAACCGCATGGGCAACGGGCAGTTCCCGGCATTTCCCGGTTTTCCGGCAGGAGCGGATGGGCAAGGCGGAGGGGATTTCCCAGCATTTGGTGAAGGAGGCAATTTCCCTGCGTTCGGAGGAGGCGGCTTTCCAGGCAACAGGCAGGGAACTGCAACATCCACCGCGATCACCGACGAGCAGCTGGCGAAAGAATATGCCGAGATCGGCATGGCGTTAGGCGTGATGGCACTGGCCGCTGTCTTCATCGTGACGTTCAGACGCAGAAGGTTATAACAGAACGAGGCGCGCTGCAGACAATCGCGGTGCGCCTTTTGTCTTGGGCTGCGCCTCCAGGATGGTTGCCTGTCATCCGACCTGACATCTGCTTCCGCCAAGTTTCCTTATATTGTTCAATTATTACATAATGTTTCAAATGTGTTACAATAAGGACATACCTGATACAAAGTCGTTGTCGCTCCTGCGGCTTCAGCATCACATCCTCCATCACAACACACTGCATGACCATCAGCAAACGAGTCCTGGTGTCCAGGCGATCGTTCTCCAACACATCCCGCATGACGATATGGACAGTCCTGATGACAGGAAGTTGGTGCGCGGCAACAGCAGCAGTGGCTCCTGTCCTGATGAGCGGAGCCAAACCGCCAGCACCAACGCTTGATACACTCTGTCTTGAAGGAGGGTTGCAGATGACTCATATCTATTACGCGGAGAGCAATGTCGTGCACACGGGCAACTTCGAAATCGACGTCCCCGTCGGGTATCATTGGCTCCTGGTGATCACCAAGACTCCGGCCATCTTCTGGGTCCAGGGCGAGCTGAAGGAATATCCTGCGAACAGCGCCATCCTCTACCGACCGCTGCAGAAGGTTTACTACAAGTCCTGCGCGGATCAATATATCAACGACTGGATCCGTTTCGAGACGAAGGAACCGTACATCACCGAAACCTCTCTGCCATGCGGCCAGCCGTTTACGGTCCAGGATCCGGATTACTGCCACAAGCTCGTCGAGTTAATCTCCATCGAACATAACTACAATCGGGACTTCAAACATTCCTCCATCGACTTCCTGCTCAGAACACTGTTCAACAAGCTGCTGGAATCCTGGGTTCAGCACGATATACCGCCCCAATACTACAACCTGCTCAAGCTCCGTCTGGCCATCCAGCAGAACCCGGGGGATCAATGGACGGTTTCCAGGATGGCCGAAGAAGCTCTCTCTCAGTCCCGGCTATCTGCAGACGCTCTACAAGAGAGCATTCGGCATTACCTGCATGGACGACGTCATCGCCCATCGCATCAGACTGGCGAAGGAGTATCTCTCCCACAGCAACCAGACGGTCGCCGAGATCGCCATCAGATGCGGATACCAGAACGTGGAACACTTCTGCCGCCAATTCAAGCAATATACCGGAGTGACGCCGAAGAGCTACCAGAAACTGGCCGCCAGCAGATCGCTTGAACGCGCCCAGCTGCCGAATTCCTTGTAACATGTCCCAGAAGTGTATGAAAGATCGTTCAACAGCTCTTCGATGAAGCGGGAAGCAACCATTGTAGGATGTTTTTTGTATGAATTATCATACAAAATATCCTTCGTATGCCTAATCAACGAAATTTTTGTATGAGATTTCGTACAAAACCAGTTCCGTCCGCATAAAATCGGATCATTTTGTGTGATATTTCGTACAAAACCAGTTCCGTCCGCATAAAATTCGGATCATTTTGTATGAGATTTCGTACAAAACCAGTTCCGTCCGCATAAATCCGGATCATTTTGTATGAATTTTCATACAAAATCTGGCCCGCCCGCATCCTGTCGCACAAATCTGGCCGCCGTTGCCGTCAACGCACGGTTTCCATTGCCGTATCCGCATGCCGGCAATCGCCGCTCAGCACAGCCATCAGCGCGCAGCATTCGCCCGCCTGTTATTCATCAAG
>JGI26049J44785_1001578_pt1 | contig 10880 bp, 9 predicted proteins | sample HigsolmetaGSP11D_FD_44785 | JGI IMG/M metagenome (IMG submission 44785)
TGCGCGGGCCCGTCGGCAAAGGGAAGGGCGTCGCCACCGTCGACGGCGAAGTGGCCTGCGAAACGGAGATCATGTTTGCCTTGGGAAAATAATGGGGAAACCTTCCTTGGGAAAACGATCGGAAGGGCCGGCCCGTCCTTTTTCCATGGCGTGCCGGATTTTTTCGGTTTTACGCTGCCCGAAGCGGGCGGCGTTTTTTATTGGGGTGGGCGGCGGAGCTTCCGGGGTGGACGGCCGCCATTTTTTGCCGCAAAAGGGTGGAGCGGGATGAGGACGGAAGGGCGCCGTTTGTAAGGAAGGGCGGACGGCTTTTGTGAATGGGAGGGCGGTCGTTTTTTATTGAAAAGGCCGGCGAGGAGGATTTTTTCCTTCTTTGCGCGGAGGGGAAAAATCCGCAGCCGGAAGGAAGATCGGAAGGCGGCCGGGCCGGCCGCCGATTTTTTAGGGCGGACCGGAATCCGTGCGGAATTAAAGGCGTGCCGGCATTATTTGGACAAAAGGAAAACGGCTTTTGGACAAAAGGGATCTGTCCGGATGCAAGTTCTTCGCGATTTTCGGGAAACCTAACGGCAGCACCCAAAAAAAAGGGTCAACTGGCCGTTTTTTGCGCGCCGCAAACGGCCTTTCGGGAAAATCATGAGGAAAGGAGCGGGAAAATGAGGTTGATCCGCCGGATCGGGTTTTCCCTTCTTGCATTTTTCCTTTTGGCAGCCTGCAACAACTTGGATCGAAGCCCCGTCGGGAAAAACAATTCCGGGGACGATGACGGCATCGGCAATACCAGGAACGTGAACGATCCGAACCGGAACGACGGCAATATTTTGGATGACGACAGGAACAACGACGGCATCCGGGACAACGTTAACTATCCGAAAGAAGACGGCGGCGAACGGGTCAAGGACAAAATTCCGAACGGCTACCGGCCCGGCGTCGAAGATCCCGGCGTACCGAAGAAGGGGAACTTAAGAATCAATTCCAACACCCCGCGCAAAGATGTGATCGATGAATACAATGACCGCAACAATCAGAAGCAATAACGGCCGAGTCAGGGAGGCCAGTTCCTGGAGAAAAAGGCCCCCGCGCAAATCCCGGAGGGCAGGGCGGCTGTTGGAAATGCCTTGCCCCCTCCAAGGCCGCCGGGGAAGCTGACAGGTCCGGAAGTTGGGGCTTGTTTTCTCGTCAGGAAAAGGAAGAATTTCCTATATTGGTCGGAAGGACTCCAGGCCATCAAATCGAGAAACAACCGTACAACAAAATCCGCCTGCGCTGACTGACAGGAACCGGAAGAGCGGAACCCCGGTTTCTCCCGATTAATCTTCCGAGCGGGGGGCACGGACGGCCAGTTTCTTTTTCATCCCCTCTTTAAAAGCCTCCAAAAGCTCTTCGCCCTGCAAGTTTTGATTCAACAGACATTCCAGCAGGGAAACGGCGTAATAATTCCTCGATCCGGAGAGTTTTCCCCTGAACAGAACCGTGGCGAAATCGTCCATTTCCGTATAAGAAACGAGTTTCACCGAAAAATAGGCAGGATCATTTTCCCTTTTGGTAATGATGGCCTGCACGCGGAATATCTCGTCCTTGTCTGCCAGCCGAAACCGTTCGGCGTCCGTTTTTTTCAAAAAGATTTCGATCAGCCACGTGTTTTCCTCGTTTTCCTGGTTGATGGCCAAGCCGTCCTCAAAGGGGACGGGGGTCAAACCGTCCTCGCCGATGAGCTGAAAATCCGCCAATTTGAATGTCTTCATTCGCATACACTCCGATACTTGTCCGTTTTAGTACCATTATACATGCTTTCGCAAACGGTTTCTAAGTTTTTTGGATGCGGTGTTTCTTTCGGACGTCCGATGTTCATCCCGATGCGGGGAAAAATGGACGATATGGGAACATGTTGAACATTCCGTTGCCGATTTTGGACGCTCCGATCGATGATGGACATAAATGAGGGGATGATGGACATTTTTTTGGCGATGATGGACAAATTTTCTTCCATGTTGGACATATTTTTTTCTATGATGGACAAAAATCTTCAAATGTTAAACAAATTTCTCTTCATGATGGACAGTGTCAGGCGATGTTGGACAATTTTTTTCAAATGTTGAACCGTTCGGACCCGATTTTAGACAAATCGATCTTCCGGTCTAAAAGGATGTTGGACCAACTTCCGGAAATGTTGGACAAACTCGATCGAATGTTGAACATTTGGGAAAAAATGTGGAATCATCGGGCCCCGATGTTGGACAATCCGGTGGCGGGGACAAGACGAATGTTGGACATTCAGATGTTTGACAGACCGATCGCGGAAACAAAACGGATATCGGAGGTTCCGGTGTAGACAGTCAAATTGCGGGTACAAGACGGATGTCGGCCGTTCCGGCGTCGGGCAGTCAAATTGCGGGTACAAGACGGATGCCGGCCGTTCCGGCGTCGGGCAGTCAAATTGCGGGTACAAGACGGATGCCGGCCGTTCCGGCGTCGGGCAGGCAAATCGCGGGTACAAAACGAATGTCAGCCGTTCCCGTCAGGGCCGCAAAATCATTGCCCATGTCTTTGCTGAATTCAATCGCGGAACAGGCCGCTCTCCGCCAGGCTCGGCTGTTTTTTCATCGGGAGAGAGGACGGGCAGGGCGAATTTTGTCGAAAAAAATTTGTTCCATTGGACATTTCTTAGAAAAAGGCCTCCGTAGAGATGAAAAAAGCCAAAATTTCCCGCAGAAACGAAAAAATTTGCCGGAAGGAGGGGAAGTAATGGGATTTTTGTCCTTTTTACTTCCCCGCCATTTTTTCCTAATATGGAGACACGACAAGAAGGAAGGGAGATGAGGGGTTGATTAATGAAGTCATTTTGGTGGGAAGGCTGACGAAAGATCCGGAGCTGAAGTTCACGAAGGACGGGACCGCGGTGACGAACGTAACGCTGGCGGTGAACCGTTCCTTTCGCAACAGCGCGGGAGAAATCGAGACCGATTTCGTTCCGTGCATCCTTTGGAACCGGGCGGCGGAAAACGCGGCGGAATATTGCCGGAAAGGCTCGATGATCGGCATCACCGGAAGGATCCAGACGAGGAGCTATGAGAACCGGGAAGGCAAGAAGGTGTATGTCACCGAAGTGGTTGCCGATACGGTCCGTTTCCTCGGCGGGAAACCCGCGGAAAACAAGGCCGCGATTGCAGAGAACAAGGCGATTGCAGAGAACAAGGCCGCCGTCAGCCAGTGACGGAATGGCTCGGGCAGCCGCTGTGACGGCCGGAGCAGCCCTTGGGAAGAACGCCCATCGACAAAATGATGACCATCCGGCGGGTACGGCATGCGTCGGGAAAAATCGGCAAGGCCTGCCGGTTCGCGGGGCGCAACAATTTTCCGATTTACCAGGATCGTTTCTGGAAAAACGCTTTCGCACGTCGGGAGAGTCTGCAGGTTCGCAGGGGCAATGTCCGGTTGGCTCCTATAAGCCCTTCTTCCAAGGCAAAAGAAAAGTGCATGCGGCCGCCTTCAACTATTGCAGAAAGGAGGGAAGTTTTTGCAAATGCATCAGGATTCCCGCCTGCGGTTGGAAGAAACGGTGCAGCTGTTGATCCGCATCATCGGTAAAGCCAATGAAAGAATGATCGGACTCGAGGAGCGGATCAAAAGGCTGGAAGAAGCGGTGGCGGAAAAAAGCATGAGACAGTAGGGCATTCATTCGGATTCAAAAGATAATGAAAAAAACATGGAACGTTTCACGCTGCGGCGAACTGCGAAGACCACAAGGTTTGATACTTGCGACATGCCGATGAACGAATCCCGGGTGTTTTGCGTCCAGACGTTGANCGCAAAATTGACAACGAACCTATTAAAATCCCGATCATGGCGGTTTTGCAACCAGACGTTGATCGTAAAATCTTCGTTTAATGTGNGNGCACTAAAGGAGGTGATGGAGGCCGCTTGCCATAACAACAGTTTCAGGAATTCATTTCCTCTCCCAAATCCCCATAAAGAAGAACATTGTCCCCTCCGAAAAAATCCCCATAGGATCCCCTCACGACAACACCTCTCCCGAATCGGATGATCCGGCGCACTGGCCTGCCGGATCTTTTTTTGCCCATTGGCAAATGGACGGGCCGTATAAACATCTCAGTTTTTTTGAAAGGCGGGAACAACCATGAAAAATAGCTTTCTTTTTGCGGAAAACGGGGAGGAATAGGAAAGAACCGCCTCCATTCCCCGGGCTGAAATTTGAAATAAAGAAAGACCCCGGCAAACAGAAGGGAGGGAGCGGGCCGAAGGGTGNGCNCCGCGGGGTCGGGGATCCGGCCGATGCCGGCGGCGCCGGACAAAAGAAGATCCGTCCGTCGGGCACAAGTTAAAAATATGCGTACGGGAATAGTCCGCCCGCATCCGAGAAAATGATGCAAAAAGAAATCGGCTCGTCATCTTTCGGACAAAAGGTTCCGCCCGGAGCCGGAAAAAATAAAGATATCGGATCGCCGGCGAAAAATGGCGGCGGAAATCCTGCGGCCCTCTTTGCATCTTTCGCATTGTTCCAATTACCAGGAAAACAGGGGAGACCCATTCCAAAGCCGAACAGGGAGCCCCGCTTGATCATGAACGCAAATCCCGGGGGATGCTTCGGCACCGGTCGAAAAATAACGCCGGGACGGTTGCAGCCGGACAGCCGCAATCGCCCCGGCGAATGCCCGAAAGAGGCGGGGCACCGNACGGTCGGGCNTCCGAATGATTTTTCCGCCATTCCAACGGGAAAAACCGCCGAAGGGCTCAGCCTTCCAATCGGACGAGCCGGTAAAGTTCCTCGTCCGTCAAATCGGCGATCCATTGTTCGCCTTGGATGATTTCGTCATTTAACGCTTGCTTGCGGGATAAAATTTCGTCAATCTTCTCTTCCAGGGTGCCGGTCGTAATCAATTTATGGACATGGACGAATTTCGTTTGCCCGATCCGGTAGGCCCGGTCCGTCGCCTGGTTTTCAACGGCCGGATTCCACCAGCGGTCGTAATGGACGACGTGGTTGGCGGCGGTCAAGTTCAAGCCGGTTCCCCCCGCCTTCAACGACAGGAGAAAGACCGGATATTTTCCCCGCTGAAAATCTTCGATCATCTTGTCCCTCGCCGCCTTGTTCAGGCTGCCGTTCAAAAAGGGGATTTCGATCTTGTACCGTTTTTCCAGCGCCGCCTTGATCATTTCCCCCATGCCGATATACTGGGTAAAGATCAGGCCCCGTTCCCCTTCATCGAGGATGGCGTCAAAAAGTTCCGCGAGTTTCATCATCTTCGCCGAACGGTTGATCAGTCTGTCGGAGACGGCCATTCCCTCTTTCCATTCCTTCAAAAACAGGGCGGGATGGTCGCAAAGCTGCTTCAATTGATTGAGCAGAAGCAGGACACGGCCTCTCCGTTCGATCCCTTCCAGATGGGCCAGTTTTTCCATCGTGTCGCGGATCAATTGTTCGTACAAAGCGGCCTGTTCCGGAGTCAACGGACAGTATTCCTTCTGCTCCAGTTTTTCCGGCAGGTTCAAAGCGACCTCTTCATCCTTTTTCGTCCGCCGCAGCAAAAAGGGCGAGATCAGCTTGCGGAGCAGCGCCGATTTCTTTTCGTCCCGATCCCGTTCGATCGGAATGGCGAACCGTTTTTGGAAGCGGGCCTGGCTCCCCAAATAGCCTTTGTTGATAAAGTCAAAAATCGACCAGAGCTCGGACAGGCGGTTTTCCATCGGGGTTCCGGTCATCGCCACGTGATGTGCCCCTTTTAATTTCCGGATGGCCCGGGATTGTTTCGTCCCGGCGTTTTTGATGTTCTGCGCTTCGTCGAGGGCGATCGTTCCCCAGTAGACGGAAGAAAGTTCGGCGAAATCGATGTGGCTCAGCCCGTAGGTCGTTAACACGATGTCGGGCTTCTCCCCGTTCTTCTCCTCGGGCAGATCACCAGGCCGGAAGATCGCCTCATCAGGCTCCGCGGCCGTTACCGCCCGGATTGCCGCTCCTTCCGCCGGGCCGGTCCCCCCGGACGTCCGGCCGGCCTTCCCGACAGGCTGTGCCGCCGTTTCATCAGGCAACGAAGCCGTTCGAACATGGCGGAGCGTTTCATCCGCTTGTCCGGGCGTTCCATCCGCCCGCGCGGCCGCTTCGACCGTGCCCGCCATTTCCAAGAAAGCCTTGTCTGCCCCGGACCCGTCTTTTCCTCCGGTTTTCCCGCCGGATTCCAAGGCACGGGCCGGTTCCGGAGGAGCGCCCAGCACCTTCCGGACGAATTCTTCCCCCTTTGCCCGATTCGGCCCGTAGTGCAGATAAACCTTCAAGCCGGGGGCGAACCGTTCGATTTCCTTTTGCCAGTTCCCCAGGACGGAAGTCGGGCAGATGATCAGGGCGGGCCCCGCCTCCGGTTCCTTTTCCTTCACAAGCAAAAGATAGGCAAGGAGCTGGACCGTCTTCCCGAGGCCCATTTCATCGGCGAGGCAGGCGCCGAAACGGTGCCCGCGGAGGAAATAGAGCCAGCTCATCCCCTTGATTTGATAGGGCCGGAGCGTTCCCCGCAAACCTTTCGGCTGTTCCAGGAGCGGCAAATCCTTCAGGTCGGTAAGGGATCGGATCATTCCTTTCAGGCGGGGCGCCATTTCAATTTGAATCCGGGAAAAGATCCGTTCGTCCGCTTCTTCTTCGGAACTTTCGCCGGATTCCCCTTCCGGCGCATCCCGCCGCATTTCCTGTTCGATCAGATCCTGCACCCGCATCCCTTGCGTTTCCGCCTTTTCCATCAGCTTTTGGATTTTTTTAATAAAGGCCGGATCCAAAACGATCCAGCGGCCGCCGATTTGCAGCAGGCGCCGCTTTTCCCGGACGAGCTGTTCGAATTCTTCCTCCGTCAGTTCCACCCCTTGAAGGGCGATGCGCCATTCGAAATCGACGAGGGCGTCCAAACCGAGGAAGGAGACGGCGGGGTTTTTGACCCGGGCCTTCAACTGGACCTCCGGTTCCTTTAAAGCCTCCCACCAGGACGGCAGGAGGATCTCCACGCCGAGCAGCATGATGACCTGGCTTGCCTTCGTTAAAAATTCCCAGGCCTCGTCGTCCGTCAATTCCCTTTTCAGGATGGGAACCCATTTTTCCTTCGCCGAAAGGCCGACTTCTTTGCCGGCCGCCTCTCTTACAGGATTGCCGGAAAGATCGGACCCGCCGGCAAGGACTTGCGCCTTATCCGTGGATACCGCGGACGGGCCCCTTTTCGTCCGGGAAGATTCGGGGACGATCCTGTTTTCCCGGGAAGCGGAGGCCGGGCCCCCTTCAGACGTTTTCGTTCCGCTTTCCGCCTCCCCGGCGGACGGGATTTTCTTCAGCCGTCCATCGGTCATGCGGCCATCCGTCGGGTTTTCCGCCAGTCGACCTTCGATCGGCTGTCCTTCCGATCGGCTTTCCGCCAATCGGTCATCGGTCTGGCGGTCATCCGTGCGGCTTTCCGCCGCACGACCTTCGGTCATGTGCGTTTCTGTCGGAATTTTCTCAGGCTGACCATCGGTTATAGGCCCATCGGTCCGGTTTTCCGCCGACCGGCCATCGGACATGCCCCCTTCCGTCGCCCATTCTTTTTCCTTCAGCCATTCTTCATTGGCGAGCCAGGGAAGGGCGGAGGCGATCCGCTTCTCGATCGCTTCGATTGCTTCGCCGTACTTTTTCCACGGTTTCCTCAACTTATGTGTCCCGGAAAAAGGCGTCCAAAGTTTCCCGGACGGGGTGCGGAAGACCGTTTCCAGTCGCCAATATTCCCCTTCCTCCTTCGGTTCTTCCAGCCGGAGGGCGACGGCGAGGGGAGAAGGATCGTCCGGTCCCATAAACCAATGTTTCAGGCTGATGTTTTCCCAAACCGTTGCCACGTCGGCTTCCTGGCGCAATAAATCGGCCAAAGTCTGCCTCAGCCGTTCCCGCTTGGCAGCCAGCCGTTCATCCCGGCTCAAAAACGCGTGAATGCCTTGACGGAACCACTGTTCCGCAAAGGTCCGGAGGGTGACCGGCGTCCCGAAAGAATCTCCCTTCTCCACCCTTCCTTCCCAAAAGGCCGGCGCAAACTCCTGCCAGACCCGGTCCGGCACGACCCAGGAAAAATCTCCCGTCTCCCGGAACTTTTCCCAATCCGGCAGCCAGCGGAAACTTTTTACCTGCTCATATATAACCGGCGCGACAGCCAATAACGTTTCCGTGAATTCGTCAAAATGCCAGGCGATAAAGGGATTAAAATTGTCCTGGGAAAACAGTTCGAGGGCCTCATAAGGATCGAGGAACGGGACGGTCATCCCCAACGGATTGCCCTTCGGCAAGGACGCTTGCAGCTCTTCGGGCATCTCGGCGTAATTCAGCAGCGTGCCGTAAAAGGAACCGGCATGCCCCCGGAAGAGGGGAGGCACCCATTGCGCGGGTGGCACAAGCTCCCCGCGTTCGTTCAGGCAGTACAGGTAAAAATGGTGATCTTCGGTCGGATAGGCGCGGATGGAAAAATGTTTATCATGCCTCATGGATCAACTTACCCCTTTTGCATTCTTCCCGGAAGGCGGAAAGCCGGCGGAATTGTTTCAGCAAACGGTCAAAATACCGGTTCCATTCCTCTTCCCGCTTCAGTTTCTTGTAGATCGCCTTCAGTTTTTTCAAATGGCTGACGGCCTTTCGGTAGTGGTTCCTGTTTTTCGCTTCGATTTCGCGGAGGATCGACCAGTGATAGATCGCAAGGAGCGACTCCGGGTCTTTCCGCGAAATTTCCTTCAACAGCTTCCCTTCGATATTGTCCACCCCGTATCCGGCCGCCAAGAGAAGATCGGAAAGTTTCCCGTATTGTTCCGTTTTCAGGAACAGACGGATGAGGGAACGGGCGGAATGGGGAAAAAGCCCGCTGAACAGCTTTTCCGCCAGATCGTAGTCCCCGCTTTCCTCCGCATACGAAAACAGCTTCCCTTCCAACCAGGAATGGAATCGGCGGATTTCATCGGGGGATCTGTTTTCAATGATGCCAGGCAAAATGTGAAGAATGGAAGCCAAAATTTTTTCCGCCGTGCGCAAATCCCCGTTATCCAGGCTATAGGAAAGGAAAATATGGTGTAAAAAATAGTACCCGTCATCNNACGCATTGAGGGCNGTCAACGTCTCTTTCATTCGTCCGGCAAGGAAAAAGTGGCAAAGAAAGGCTTGTGCCAGCAGCTCGTTTTCGCCGCNTTTTTTAAACAAACGGGACAGCCGGTCGAATTCCTTTTTCCGCCGGGATNTGTCTTTCAACAAGTCCGCCCAGATCTTCCAGTACAAATACAGACGGACCGTAAAGAAAGGTTCCTCCCGCTCCAGAAATTTTCCCGAAATGGAAGCCAGCCGGTTCAACAGCGGTTCCGCCTTGAAAGGAAGGGGACGGGGCATGCGAGCGATGGCATTCTCGATCTTTCCAACAAAGACATCAAACAAGTCAAGAAAGTTTTCGGCCGTCTCGGAGGAAAGGGCGGGGACCTTTTCCAGTTCCTCAAAAACTCCCTGCAGAAAAACGGTACAGGCGAACACCATTTCCACCGGAGTCATTTCCCAATCCGAGGAAAGGGAATCGTCAATCTTTTGAATCGCCATGTCCGCGTATATTTGAAAGAAGAGGGAAGACATGTCGTTTTTTCCGGAAACAACGGACTTGAAGAACGATTTGGCCGCTTTTCTGGCGGTCGATTCCAAGATTTCCTTCCGGCTTCCTTTCCCTTTCGGCTCCGCTACCGGACCTTTTTTCGGGGAAGCGGAAGAAAAGATGCCGAGGGAAAGCTGTTCCTGTTCCGATCGGTCCCGCCAGGTTTCCAGCCATTCGCTGACCGGGAAAAAACGGCCGTAGACGGCGAAAAAGGCGGCCATCTGATGTTTGCAAATCCTCTTTTCCGGACAGGTGCAGGACCCATGTTNCAAATAAAGGTCCAGCTCTACTTGGGCGGGAACGACATCCTGAACGGTCGCATACAAAATGTCATCGGACAAGCGGAGGGAACGGACCCGGTTTTGCCGGTAAAGAAACAAACCCCGCTGTACGGTGTGTTGATCGCTGCCATCCCGGTAATGAAGGTTTTGGCTCAAATGGTCGCCAAAACGGAGAATCAAGTATTCCAGATCATCCATCCTTCGATCCCTCCAGTCATTCCTGTTTGTCGNTCCCCGGTCCGCCTTCCCGTACCGTTCCCGCAAAACGAACCGTATTTTTATTGTAAATCAATTTTGTGGCCATTGCCATGTTACTAGAGAGAAGGCGCCTTTNTTGGTNANTTTCGGCCGAATACGCTTTTTAGGATAAATTNATGCCTGGGGAGCATTGCCCCGGTCAGAAAGTGGAGATGTCGTTTTCGACGTATGCCCCGCCAACGTCGGGGAGTATTGCGTCGGGCGGAAAGACGGTTACGGACGCTTTTCTTTTCGGACGGGCCTCGGTTCTGCCCGAAAGGCAATCCGTATCAAGAAGGTTGCGGGGTTGCGGTTCGAGATAGTCGGGATGGGATTTGTAGATTTCTAATCCGTATCAAGAAGGTTGCGGTTGCGGTCCCTTTTATTTTTTAGACACCTTCTTTTATGCCTATCGGATATTCCTGTCCGGGAAAATTTACACGGGAAAATTTTTCCGCATACGATAAAATCCTCCCTTTTTCGCGGAAAACCGACTCCTTTTTTCCTGGCGGCCAAGTCAGCCTCCGCGGTCATCTGCAGAAAAGAGGGCTTCCTTTCTCTTTTGCCGGAGGAAAGAAAGGAACGTTAAATTCAGCGGTTATCCACAGAAAAAAGGCTTCGGCGCAGAGACTTTCGCTGGCCGGCCTCCGAAAAAGTGCGGGAAACGGGGGCGGCACAGAGATTCCCTTCGGCAAGTCGGCCGGCCCCGGCAAAAAAGCCGCCCCATCCG
>JGI26049J44785_1001602_pt1 | contig 10796 bp, 9 predicted proteins | sample HigsolmetaGSP11D_FD_44785 | JGI IMG/M metagenome (IMG submission 44785)
TCTTTTTTTGAAATCCGGTTGACAATTTTTTAGATCTGGTTATAATTATATAAGTGATCTCCATCAGCACATTATATTTTGCCGGTGTGGCGGAATTGGCAGACGCGCACGACTCAAAATCGTGTGGGTTTATCCCGTGTCGGTTCGANCCCGACCACCGGTATACTTATTTGTTAAAAGCCCGCAATCATGTTAGCGGGCTTTTAAAGTCCCCTTTCTTGTTAAGGGGAAATACATTATTCAATAAATGGTTGATATGAAAGTTCTGAAATAACAATATAAGAGCTGATTCCCATCCGGTTAATACTTTTTCGTAATACGGTTGGAATTAACGCTATATTAAACCCAAGCCACCCAAATATGCCCGCGCCACAAGCAGTATATTCATCAAAACTGCTATTTTTATTCCCCGAAAAACGTATTTTTGACTGCATATACGATGAAGCTGTACCTTTCATTAACCACATTATAATCCTATTTTTCAAAAACAAAAATGAATATTGTATTCCACATGTCCGGCTCCGGCCGTGCACGTATTCATGTTGCTTTTGGTTTCCGTTAAAGCGCCCCATTTCAAAAATTCCTTCCACTTTGCTATCCTGTATGTATATAAAGAAGAAAGGTATGGTCAAATGAACAGGCATTTGATTTCCGCCATCTCGATTGTCTCCTTCGTTTCGGCGCTTTTTTTCCTGGCAGGGCTGGGAACGGTGCTGATAGACCAAACGACAGAAGCAAAATCTGTAAAGGTGGAAAAATCCGGAACGGGTGCGGACACGCCAAAAGCCGGCAATACAAAGCAAATTGTCATCACGGCAATTGGCGACTCGCTGACAAGGGGCACGGGCGATACGTCGGGAAAAGGGTATGCCGGCTATCTCGCGGATGATTTAAAGAAAAAAACGAAAAAGAAAATTCTGCTGCAAAATAACGGCATTAAAGGGCTTACTTCTAGCGGGCTGCTTGAACAGATCAAACAGCCACAAATCAGGCGCGAACTCCGGAATGCCGATATCATTTTGCTCACAATCGGCGGCAATGATTTATTCCAGGGCGGCGAGGCGCTCGATCATTTGAATGAAGCATACATTCAAAAATTGGAAAAGCCGTATTTGGCCAACTTGAAGCAGATTTATGCCGCAATCCGAGCGGCCAACAAAACGGCAACGGTTTATCATATAGGGCTTTATAATCCGTTTATTGACCTGAAGCGTTCCAAACTGACGTCGGCCATTGTCAGACAGTGGAATTTTGATTCTGCATCTCTTGCGGCAAGCTACCCGAAAATCGTCTATGTGCCGACATTTGACCTTTTTGAATTGAATACAAACGACTATTTGTACAGCGACAAATTCCATCCGAACACAGCCGGGTACAAGCTGATCGGAGAGCGCGTTGCTTCCCTGATCCATTTTAGCGAGGAGGATGCAAAATGACGGATGTACCGGCGCTTCAAGTGATTGATGTCCATAAAAAAATCGGCAAAAAAGAAATCATTAAAGGCATCAGCTTCGAAGTAAGGCCCGGGGAGGTGTTCGGGTTTCTCGGGCCAAACGGGGCGGGGAAAACGACGACGATCCGGATGCTGACCGGATTGATCCGCCCGACTTCCGGAAAAATTTTAATCGCCGGCAAAAATGTACAGACCGAGTTTACGGAAGCGATGAAAAATCTCGGTTGCATCGTAGAAAATCCGGAAATGTACCCGTATTTGACCGGCTATGAAAATCTTGAATATTTTGCAAGGATGGATCCGTCGATTCCGAAAAAAAGGATTGACGAAGTCGCGGAACTTGTTGATTTAAGCGCGCGCATCCACGACAAAGTGAAAACATATTCGCTCGGCATGCGGCAAAGGCTCGGCATTGCACAGGCGCTGCTTGGGAACCCGAAGCTATTGATTCTGGATGAGCCGACAAACGGCCTGGACCCTGCCGGCATCCGGGAGATGCGCGAATTTATCCGTTCTTTGGCGGGAAAGGAAGGCATGAGTGTGCTCGTTTCATCGCATTTGTTGGGCGAGGTGCAGTTAATGTGCGATAAGGTCGCCATTATTAACGAGGGGAAAGTGATCCGTACAGGAAGCGTCCACGAGCTGCTTGCCGAAAAAGAGCGCATCTTTTGGAAGGCAGAGCCTCTAGAAAAAGCGCGCGCCCTGCTTGCAGAAGAAACGCAGGTTACGGAAGGGGAAGGCTGTATTTTGGCCACCCCTTATGATGAAGGCAGAATCGCCGGGTGGAACCGGAAGCTCGTTGAAAACGGGGTAGAGGTAAAAGAAATGAAGGCTGTGCTGCCGGCGCTTGAGGATTTATTTTTGGATCTGACAGGGGGCGAACACCGTTGACCAAGTTGATTTATAATGAGCAGCTTAAGCTGTGGAAGAAAAAGCGAATCCTTGTAATTATCCTGATCATTGCCTGCCTTGTTCCAATTTTTACGTATGCACAGTACAAAGAATCGAAATCACTACAGGAAAAAATGGGGACAAGCGACTGGAGGGTCCAGCTCCAAAAGCAGATTGTCGATACACAAAACCGGCTTGGTTCTGCAAGCCTTTCCGATGATTTTAAAAAATATTTGCGGATTACATTAAGCCAGGAACAGTATTATTTAAACCATAATATTAACCCGAACGCGCCGGGTGCCCCGACGTTTATGCGGGTGTTTATCGAAAATGCAATCGGCCTGCTTCTGCCGCTGTTTGTAATGGTGGCGGCGAGCGATATCGTTTCTTCCGAGACAAGTAGAGGGACAATCAAATTGCTTTTGACAAGGCCGGTCAAAAGATGGAAAATCCTCCTCAGCAAATATATCGCGATGCTGCTCTCGGTTTCGTTTATTTTATTATGTACGGCGGTTTTGACGTATGCCATTTCCGGGATCGTATTCGGTTACAGCGGATGGAACCTGCCGATGCTGACGGGCTTTACAACAAAAGGAAACGAATTATTAACAACCCATGTGCATTCGGTTCCGCAATGGTCGTATTTGTTAATGGAGCTCGGCCTTGCCTGGTTTGTTTGTGTTGTGGCCGGAAGTCTCACGTTTATGCTGTCCGTCCTTTTGCGAAGCACAGCTGCTGTGATGGGGATCATGCTGTCATCGTTAATCGCGGGCGCCATCCTCACGAATATGGTTTCCGCCTGGCCGAGCGCGAAATATTTGTTTATGGTAAATCTCCAGCTGACCAATTATGTAAACGGGTCCAGCCCACCGGTTGAAGGAATGACGCTCGGCTTCTCAATAGCTGTCCTTTCTGTCTGGCTTGTATTTTCTCTCATTGTTTCTTTCGTTGTGTTTATGAAACGGGATGTTTATTAGACGCGGCATTTGCGGGACTACTGTGAAAACAAAGTGAAATTCAGAGAAAAACAGTAAAAATGAACAGTACCATTAATAAAATGATAAAGCAGGATTTTTTATAGAGCGGGGCGAAATCCGTTATGGCAAAACAAAAGGGGGAGATGCTGTGATTAAACGGTTTATCGTTGGAATGGGGATTGCTGCGTCCATGTTTATTGCAGGCGTCACTTATTTTTACTTTAATAAAGGGGAAGCCATCGCCACAGAGGCGGCACCCGCGAAAAAGCCGGCAGCGGAGGAAGAAACGGAAGCGAAAGCCGTGATCAAAGCAAGCTTCCGACAGAAGACGCCGAAAAACGAAATGCCGGCATACAGCAGCATGAGCGAGGATGAATTGGTACAGGAAGTACATAATATGACGCATCAAAAAGTGGAGGCAAGCGAAAAATGGGGTGTTTCCGAAATTACGAAGGATAAGGTGGACGCATTATATATGGCCATCCAAAACAAAAATTTCGGGGATCCCGGACTGCAGCACATGCTTCTTAGGATTTTAAAACCGTGGGAAAAAGGTGACTTCAGCAATGCGGTCAAAGCCCATAATGAAGTATGGTCCTACCAGCACGGCAATATCGGAAAAGCACAGAGGCTGTTGACGCCGGCCGAAGAAGCGGCATACATTAAGAAAAATTTTAAATAATCATGAGCATCAGGAAGTGGAGAAAGTGAAAATTTTAGGCGTATCAGGCTCGCTTACCGGCGAGAAAACATCGATCGGCGTTTATGAAGTGCTGATGGCTGCAAAAGCCGAAGATCCGAATGTGGAAACAGAATTGCTTGATTTAAAAGATTACGAGGTGGAATTTGTTAAGGGGTTTCCACTTTCCTACTATAATGACGACACTATCGAGGCCGTAAACAAGCTGTTGGATGCAGATATCCTTGTTTTCGGTTCGCCGATTTACCAGGCGTCCATTACCGGCGCTCTGAAAAATCTGCTCGACCATCTGCACCGGGATGCTTTCCAGTCCAAGGTTTGCGGCATCGTGATAAACGGCGGATCGGATAAGCATTTTTTGGTTGCCGAGTACCAGCTGAAGCCGGTTTTATCGTTTTTAAAAGCAACTTGCGCCGTCCGGAATGTGTTTATCCTTGATGATGATTTTAATGAAGACAATGAAATTTTAAACCCCGATATCCAGGCGCGCATCAGGCGGCTTGCCCGGGAGCTTTTGCAGCTGAAAAAAGGCTTGGAATAAACATTTCCTCGTATACATAAGCAGAAAAGAAGGGTATACATTGATAGCCAGTATACGGGGGGGTTATAAGTGTGAAAGCAGTTACGGTTCAAGGCGCGAAAGATATTTTGGTGAATGAAGTTGGGCGATCCGGTTATCAAAAAACAGGATGATATTTCGATGGATACATCGGCGGNTGATTTGCGGGTCGGATTTTCATATTTATAAAGGCACATTGCCGGTCCGGCCGGGATTTATCATCGGACATGAACCAATGGGGATTGTCGAAGAAGTCGGGCCGGATGTGGTCATTGACTGTGCCGGTATGGACGGAAAAAATCGGCAATTGAAGCGATTGAACAGAAACTCAAGCTTCAGGGCGGGACGATCAGTGCCATCCAGATTGCAATGGAAGCGGACCGCAAATTCGGCACGATCCAGCTGACAAGTGTGTATAGGTGGGTCGATTTATAATGCGTCTCCGCTCGGCAGGTTGTTTGGACGAAATATTACATTAAAAATGGGGCAGGCGCCTGCTCTCTACTACATGACGAAACTTTTTATCGATATTTGGAGAAAAAAGTTTGACCAGAATGAAATTGTCACCCATAAAATATTGCTCGGCAAAGCTAGCGATGCGTATAAAATTTTAACGACCATGAAGATCATTGCATTAAAGTCGTACTGAAGCCGTAATGAAAAAGTGCCGGGTGTTCTGTACACCGGCACTTTTTCGGTTTACTTTACGGTTTCAAACTCCCGTTTTAAAATATACTCTGCATGCGCCACTTCTTTTTTTGTCGGCGGCTCGATCCCCTTCAAAGGATAGTCGATGCCGAGAGCTTCGTATTTGTATACGCCCAACTTGTGGTACGGAAGGATTTCGATTTTTTCAACGTTTGGAAGCGAGTGGATGAAATCGGATGTTTTATACAAATCTTTATCGGTATCCACACCCGGAACGAGCACGTGGCGGATCCATACCGGGATGTGTTTATCAGACAGATAGTGGGCAAAATCAAGAATATGCTCGTTAGACATGCCCGTCAGCCATTTGTGCTTTTCGGGGTCAATATGTTTTATGTCCAGCAATACAAGATCCGTATATTTCATCAATTCATCCAGGCCTTTCATAAACCGCGTGCTGTGGGAAAAATTTCCGCCTGCTGTATCAATGCACGTATGGACGCCAATCTCCTTGCATGCTTTAAACAGTTCGATCAGAAAATCGATATGCAGCAAAGGCTCGCCGCCGCTGACTGTAATGCCGCCGCCGGAAGCTTCGATAAAAGGCAAATAGTCCTGCACGTCTTTCATAATTTCATCTACGGTCATTTCTTTGCCTTCGTTTATTTTCCAAGTATCCGGGTTATGGCAAAATTTGCATCGCAACGGGCAGCCTTGCGTGAATACGACATAGCGGATTCCAGGGCCGTCGACGGTTCCAAATGATTCGGTCGAATGAATACTCGTTGAGATTTTCATAAAAATCAAATCCTTCTTTTAGATTTCTGGACTTCCACAAGTTCAGGCTTCAAAAAAGGGGAGGGGGCATGGAGTGCATGCCGCCCTTTGTTTTTATCGATTACATCATTTCATGGAATGTACGGTTAATGACTTCCAATTGTTGTTCCCTTGTCAGTTTAATGAAATTAACTGCATATCCGGATACACGGATCGTTAATTGCGGATATTTTTCCGGATGATCCATTGCATCCAGCAATGTTTCACGATGCAAGACGTTGACGTTCAGATGATGCGCTTTCTTCGCCATATAACCGTCCAACATGCCGTCCAAGTTGGATACGCGTGTATCTTCTTCATGTCCGAGAGCTTCCGGCACGATGGAGAACGTGTTGGAAATGCCGTCCAGCGAATATTTATAAGGCAGTTTCGCAACAGAGCTCAGCGAGGCGACTGCACCATGCGTATCGCGGCCATGCATCGGGTTGGCGCCTGGCGCAAACGGTTCTCCGGCTTTCCTTCCATCCGGTGTGCTTCCCGTTTTCTTTCCGTATACAACGTTTGAAGTAATCGTCAAGATAGAAGAAGTAGGAACCGAATTGCGGTAAGTCGGATGTTTTCTCAGTTTTTCCATGAACGTTTTTACAAGGTTTACAGCAATTTCGTCGACACGGTCGTCGTTGTTGCCGTATTTCGGGAAATCACCTTCGACTTCATAGTCAACCGCAAGGCCGTTTTCATCGCGGATAACTTTGACTTTCGCATATTTAATTGCGCTTAAAGAGTCAACTGCAACGGACAGGCCGGCAACGCCGAATGCCATTGTGCGCAAAATTTTGCGGTCATGCAACGCCATTTCAAGCCGTTCATAAGAATATTTGTCATGCATGTAATGGATGATGTTCATTGCATTGACGTATACGCCTGCAAGCCAGTCAAGCATCCGGTCGTATTTTTCCATAACTTCATCATAATCCAGATATTCTGAAGTAATCGGCCGGTAAGGAGGCGCAACCTGGACTTTCAGTCGTTCATCAATGCCACCGTTAATGGCATACAGCAAAGCTTTTGCCAAGTTTACACGGGCGCCGAAGAATTGCATTTGTTTGCCGATCCGCATTGCCGATACGCAGCAGGCAATACCGTAATCATCGCCGTATTCTTCACGCATCAAGTCATCGTTTTCGTATTGGATGGCGCTCGTTTTAATTGACATTTTNGCGCAATATTGTTTCCATTTATCCGGCAGTTTTGTCGACCACAGCACGGTCAAGTTCGGTTCAGGCGCAGGGCCTAAGTTGTCGAGCGTATTCAGGAAGCGGAACGAATTTTTTGTAACGAGCGTGCGGCCGTCCAGTGCCATCCCGCCGATCGATTCCGTAACCCATGTCGGGTCGCCGCTGAATAGTTCGTTGTATTCTTCGGTCCTTGCAAATTTGACAAGGCGGAGTTTCATGACGAAATGGTCAACGAGTTCCTGCGCTTCCCTTTCTGTCAGGACACCGTTTTTCAAATCCCTTTCAATATAAATATCAAGGAAAGTGGAGGTGCGGCCCAAGCTCATCGCTGCACCGTTTTGTTCTTTAATGGCGGCAAGGTATGCAAAATACAGCCATTGAAAAGCTTCGCGGGCGTTTGAAGCCGGTTCGGAAATATCGAATCCGTAGCTTTGGGCCATTTGTTTCAATTCTTGCAAAGCGCGAATTTGTTCGGAATGTTCTTCGCGTTCCCTGATGACGTCCTCCGTCATGACGCCGTTTCCGATTAAATCGAAGTCTTTTTTCTTTTGCTCAATTAAATAGTCAACCCCGTACAATGCAACACGTCGGTAGTCGCCAATGATGCGGCCGCGCCCGTATGCATCCGGAAGTCCTGTAACGATTCCGGCATGGCGCGCCATTTTGATTTCCGGAGTATAAGCATCGAATACGCCTTGGTTATGTGTTTTCCGCCATTCCGTAAAAATATGTTTGATTTCCGGATCGATTTCATAGCCGTATGATTTTAAGGAATTTTCCGCCATGCGGATGCCGCCAAATGGCATCAAAGCGCGTTTTAATGGTTTGTCTGTTTGCAGACCGACAATTTTTTCAAGCTCTTTGTTTAAATATCCAGGTGCGTGTGAAGTGATGGTAGAAACAACTTTCGTATCCATATCAAGAACGCCGCCTTTTTCGCGTTCCTGCTTGGATAATTCCATGACTTGATTCCATAATTTCAATGTAGCTTCTGTCGGGCCGGCGAGGAAACTTTCATCGCCTTCGTAAGGGGTTACATTTTTCAGGATAAAATCCCTAACGTCGATTTCATTTTGCCAGTTGCCGCCTTTAAAGCCTTTCCATTGTTCTTTGCTGAGTGGTGCTTTTGTAAGCAATTGTTCAGTCATTTGAATGGGCCTCCTTCAAGCCTTGTAGTAAGACTTCAACATAGTGCCTAAAAAAATGGATGAAGTTATTTGCTCATTAGTGAGCATTCCTTAATACGCTTTCATCATAGCATGTCATTCAAAAAAAAGATAGTGATATCGCTCACATTTTTCCGCGAAAAAATGCAGTTTTCAAAGAATGTTCAAATTATCTGCCAATAGATATATAATAGGAAGAAACGAGTCTGAACTGTTATAAAACAATTTGCTCATTATTTCACAATATTTGTTTTCTGAATAGAAATTTTTTAATTGGAAAACTTTGAAGGAAAATGTTCAATGTTTCACAAATTGGACACATCCTAATGAAAGCGATTGCTGTATAGTAATTTATGAAAGCAGTTACACAAAGGAGNGGTAAAGATGTTGACAGGATTGCGTACTGATTTTCAAATGCCTACCTTAAACTTATTTGGGCAGGGAACAGCTGAAGACATTGGAATCAGTCTAAAAAATCTTGGATGCCGTAAGCCGCTAATTGTAACAGATGCAGGACTTCATCAGCTTGGGTATTCTGATAAAATTGCAAAGTACATCAAGGAAGCCGGCCTAGAAGTGGCTATTTACCCAAAAGCCGAACCAAACCCGACAGATAAAAATGTGGAAGACGGGTTAAAAGTATATGAGGAAGAAAAATGCGACTCGATCGTTTCGCTTGGCGGCGGCAGCGCGCATGACTGTGCGAAAGGGATCGGACTTGTCGTGGCGAACGGTGGCAGAATCCATGACTATGAAGGGCTCGACCGTTCCGAAAAGCCGATGGTGCCTTTAGTTGCCATTAACACGACAGCCGGAACCGCAAGTGAAATGACGAAATTCACCATTATTACCGATACGAGCCGAAAAGTAAAAATGGCGATTGTTGATAAACATGTAACGCCGGTTTTATCAATCAATGATCCGTTGTTAATGGTTGGTATGCCGCCATCTTTGACCGCTGCAACCGGCCTTGATGCATTGACGCACGCGGTTGAAGCGTATGTTTCGACGGCAGCAACGCCGATTACGGATGCATGCGCGATTAAAGCGATTCAAATTATCCCGAAATATTTGCCGCGGGCTGTCGCAAACGGACACGACATCGAAGCACGCGAACAAATGGTATATGCGCAGTATCTGGCCGGCATGGCATTCAACAATGCGTCTTTGGGTTATGTCCATGCGATTGCACACCAATTCGGCGGCTTTTATAATTTGCCGCACGGTGTCTGCAATGCCATTTTACTCCCGCATGTCTGCCGGTTCAACCTGATTGCGCGGAAAGAAAGATTTGCGGACATTGCCGCGGCATTGGGCGAAAGGACAGAAGGATTAAGCGTACAAGAAGCGGCGGAAAAAGCGATTGCAGCAATCGAAAGGCTGGCGGAACAACTGAACATTCCGAAAGGCTTCAAGGAACTCGGGGCAAAAGAAGAAGACATCGAAATCCTCGCCAAGCATGCGATGCAGGATGCGTGCGCGGCCACAAACCCGCGCAAACCGACGCAAAAAGAAGTCGAAGCCATTATTGCGGCTGCAATGTAAATATTATAAAAAATAGAACAAATAAAGGGACATCTCTTCTGTTATAATCAATAAAGGTAGTTGAAAAGTTACTCAAAAAAACCGCCTCCATTCAATGTTTGCTAGACACTTACATTATAATGGAAAAGGCGGTTTTTTGTATTTTCTCTGTATATTGTATGTGTCAAGTTTTTCTCGACATCGTTTAAAAATCAGTGATTTCCAGACACTCTTTGTACGCTTTTGGCTACAGCGCTTTGCTTGCTTCTCTGGATAAGGGGCAATCCCAAAAGCAGTTAAACCGGGCATATGATGATCGCGAAATTTACTCGCTTTCCGCACGCGTCGCGAGCCTCCTCGCTCGTCCCTCAAGCACACTGGGTCTCGCCCGGCTCGCTTTTCCCGCAGAAGTCTCAGAAATTAGCGATCATTTATATTCCCAGCTTTTTAAAGGATGTTGGGATTGCCCCTTATCCAGGTGAAAAACCTAAATATCTTGCTTAAATTCCCTATTGCTGATACAGTGCTTGTATACAGGCTGATTGATCCCTGTTTTGCACCGATTGACGGGCGTACAGGCTGTTTAAGCAGCTGGGCGGGTTTTACAGCTTGCTTCTATTCGCGCTGCTTTCTTGCGCTTCTTGTTTGGTGTTTCAGATAAGCATTTCTTAATGTCCGGTTGGTTGAGCATTCCTTGTTATTTTAACCATGGCTTCCCCGCCTTCTTTGCTCCAATGCATCCCCCAGATGTGCCTTTGGTTGGATTCTCTGGCACCGCCCGGCACATTTTCCACTTTCTCTCTCCAGTCAAAAATGCGTTTCTAGTTCTTTTGGGATATAAGTACGGAACTCCTTGGTTTTTT